>Ga0070714_100000554_pt1 | contig 26855 bp, 24 predicted proteins | sample LARL83metaG_FD_65450 | JGI IMG/M metagenome (GOLD analysis project Ga0070714, IMG submission 65450) | Corn, switchgrass and miscanthus rhizosphere microbial communities from Kellogg Biological Station, Michigan, USA - LAR L8-3 metaG | ecosystem: Host-associated > Plants > Roots > Rhizosphere ... | reverse complement strand
CTCGTCGTAATACCCGCCGGTATTGAGCAGCCCGACCGGTTTGCTGTGAATGCGCAACTGCCCCCACGTGAGGATCTCGCAGAACTCGTCCATCGTGCCGAATCCACCGGGAAGCGCGATGAACGCGTCGCTGAGGTCGGCCATCAGCGCCTTGCGTTCGTGCATCGTCGAGACGACGTGCAGCTGCGAGAGTCCGCCGTGCGCGATTTCCTCGGTAGCGAGCGCTTCGGGAATCACGCCGATGACCTCGCCGCCCACGCCCAGCGCGCTGTCCGCAACGACACCCATTAGCCCGACGCGGCCGCCGCCGTAAACGATGCCGTATCCGCGCTCGACGATGCGCGCAGATACGGCCGCCGCGATCTCGACGTAAGCCGAGCCGTTGCCGGTGTGCGCTCCACAGAAAATGCCGACGCGTTGTCCCATGCAGCGCGCGTTTGGCGGGGCGCTCCCAGCCGCCTGCCGAAGGCGCGGACGTGAAAAACCGCGTTCCCGATGACGGTATCGTGCGCGTAATGCGCGAACGCCGGCGTGCGAGCGTCGTGACGATCGTCACGGGATTGCCCGAGCGCGAGCTTGCCGAGACGGCCAAGACGCTCAAGCGCTTGTGCGGCAGCGGCGGCACGGCAAAAAACGGCGTCGTCGAGATTCAAGGCGATCACCGCGATCGCATCGTTGCGCATCTCCAAGCGCAGGGAAGAACCGTTAAGAAAGCGGGAGGCTGAGCGTGAAGCACCAGGTGCTTGGGCAAGCGGGCGGCGGACGCCGCATCGCGGCGGTATTCGATCTCGGCGATAGCGTGCTCGACGAGCTGCAGCGGCTCTGCGAGCGCGAGGAAATCGCCGCGGCGGCAGTATCCGGTATCGGCGGCTATCGCGAAGCGACGCTTGCGTATTACGACATGGAAGACAAACGCTACCAGCCGATCGAGGTGAAGGAGCAGGTCGAAGTGCTCTCATTTCTCGGCAACGTCACCGAATACGAAGGGAAGCCGAAACTGCACGTGCATTGCATCCTCGGACGGCGCGACGGATCCACGATAGGCGGTCACCTACTCCACGCTACCGTGCGCCCGACCCTCGAGCTTTCGATCGAGGAGTATCCGCAGGTGCTGCGCCGCAGCGCTCGCCCCGAAATCGGCATTCCGCTGATCGATCTCTAACATGCGCGAACCGCCCGGCCCCGGCATGTGGCAGACGTACCGGCGTCTGCGAAATACGCCGCTGCGCGAATTCCCGGTCTTCTTGAACGATCTGCAGCGCGAATACGGTGACGCCGCGGCGTTTCGCGTGCCGTGGCGCCGTTTCTACTTTCTCAACGATCCCGCCGCGATACGGGAAGTGCTCGTGACGCAGCAGCACGCGTTCGTGAAATCCGAGGGCACGCGCGCGATGCGGGAACTGCTCGGAGAAGGCTTGGTCACCAGTGAAGAGCCGCTGCACCGGCGCATGCGCCGCATCGTGCAGCCGGCATTTCATCGTGAACGGATTGCAGGCTACGCGGAGACGATGCGCGCGTACGCGCAAAACTGGCGCCCGCCGGAGGGCGTTTTCGACATGCACGCGGAGATGATGGAGCTCACGCTGCGGATTGCGTCCAAGACGCTGTTCGGCGTAGATGCGGGTGCACAGGCCGATCGCGTGGGTGCGGCGCTGCACGAGGTCGTCACGATCTTTCCGGACGTGCTGGGGCCGTTCGGCGCGATCAAGCGGCGGCTGCCCGTCCCGCCTACCCTGCGCTTTCGCAAAGCGCGGCGCGTCTTGGACGAGATCGTTCTCGATCTCATCGCGCAGCGGCGTAAAAGCGGAGAAGATCGCGGCGACGCGCTCTCCATGCTTTTGGCTTCGCGCGATGAGGAAACCGGCGAAGGCCTTGATGACGCGCAGGTGCGCGACGAGGTGATGACGCTCTTCGTAGCCGGGCATGAAACGACGGCGAACGCGCTGACGTGGACGTGGTATCTTTTGGCGCAGTACCCCGAGGCCGCCGAGCGCCTGCGCCGCGAGCTCGCAGCCGATCCGCAGACGCCGTATTTGGATGCCGTGCGCAGCGAAACGCTCCGGCTCTATCCGCCCGCCTGGATCCTCGGGCGCGATGCGCTGCGCGAAGTGCACATCGGCGAATGGCGCATTCGCAAGGGAGCAACGGTGCTGATGAGCCAGCTCGTCCTGCATCGCTCGCCGCGCTATTTCGAGCAGCCGCAGCGCTTCATGCCCGAGCGCTGGCTCCAGCCGCCCGCGCTGCCGCAGTTCGCGTACTTTCCGTTCGGCGGAGGTGCGCGCAAATGCCTGGGCGATCGCTTCGCGTGGACGGAAGCCGGTATCGAACTGGCGCATATCGTGCAGCGCTATCGTTTCGAACTCGCGTCCGAAACGAGCGTCGAGCCGGATCCGATTATCACGCTGCGTCCGCGAGGCGCGGTTTGGATGCGCGCCTTCCCGGCAAGTTCGTAGCTTTTTCGCACCGGAGCGCTTCGCCAACTCGTTTGGTATGCAGTTGCAGCCGGCTCCGAGAGCCAAACGAAAGCGCCGGGAACAACACGCCCGGCGCTTTCAACGTTTATTCTCCAGGGGTTAATTACATCTGGCCCCGATCGACCCAGCACCCTTTGCCGTTGTACTTGCCCTCGCTTCCTGGGCCACAGACCGGCGTTATGAAATCAGGCCAGGACCAGCTGTTCGTCGCCGGCGCCGGCTTTGTGCAGGGCCTCGTGGATCATGTGCTCTTGGATGTCTTTGACGGCCCAGCGCGCCTGAGCATCCGCCGAAAGTTTGTCGATCGGGTCGAAGTACAGGAACGCCTTGCCCGGCTTGACGCTCGGGGCGGCGTAGACGGCGATGCCGTTCTCGCGATCGTAGTACTCGTAGCTGTGCACATCGCGCTTGCCGCCGCCGCCCGGTGCGTCGCAAACGAATGTCGGCGAGTTAAAGCCGGCGGTGCTTCCGCGCACGAACTTCTCGATCTCCGTGGCCGTCTGCACCGTCGTGCGCAGCTCTTCGACGCCTTTGACCATGTCGTGCATGTACACGTAGTACGGATGCACGTTCACGTGGCCCAGACGCTTGACGAGCATCTGCATGCGCTCCGGCGTGTCGTTCACGCCGCGGATGAGCACTGATTGGTTGCGCACGAAGATGCCGCGCTCGAAGAGCATGTTCATCGCGCGCTCGGTGATCCACGTGATCTCCTCGGGCGCGTTGTAGTGGGTGTGCAGCACGACGTCTTTGCCGAGCTTGCGCCCGCGCTCGACGACCGAGGTAAGCGCGTCGAGCCACTCTTTGTGCGTGATGATCTTCATCGGCATAATCGCGGGGCCTTTGGTGGCAAAACGCATGCGTCGCACGTGCGGAATGTCGAGAAGCGCGTTGCCGATGAGTTCGATGTTCTTTGGCGGCAGCTGGTACGTATCGCCGCCCGAGATCACGATGTCTTCGAGCTCCGGGCGCTCGGAGATGTATTTGAATGCGTCTTCCCACTGCTTGGGCGTCTTCGCGAGCGCGACTTTGTCGACGTTCTCGGTGTCGGGTCCGATCGCGTAGCTGCGCGTGCAGAAGCGGCAATACACCGGGCACGTGTTGAGCGGCAGGAAAAGCGCCTTGTCGACGTAGCGGTGCACTAGGCCCGGAACCGGAGAGTCGTCCTGTTCGTGCAGCGAGTCGAGCGTGAGCCGCGGATGATCCGGAAGCAGCGTGCTCGCGGCCGGTATGAACTGGCGGCGAATCGGGTCGTTGTACGGATCGTTCCAGTTGATGAGCGAGAGCGCGTACGGCGACACGCGAACGGCCATCGGAGCCATGCGGAACGCCTCTTCGGCATCCTTGATGAACTCCGGCGAGGCCAGGTCTTTAATCGTGTCGAGCAGCTCCTGCGGCGTCTTCACCGCGTGCTTTTGCTGCCAGAGGTGATCGAGGAACGTCGCTTCGTCGACCTCTTTGTACGCCGGAACGTGGCGCCAGAACTCGCCTTGCCGCAGGTTCTTGTACTCGAGGCTTTCCGCGCTTACCGGCGGTTTCTTGTGAACGATCTCACTCATGGTTTTTCCTTAGGATTCGTGGCGTATTTGCCGTTGAAGTACCGGTGAATCTCGGGGTGGTCGCGCAGCGTCTGCAGCGCGCAGTCGGCGTGGCCCTTGGCATACCCGTTGCCGATGATCATGGTCACGTCTTTACCGACGCCTTCCGCCCCGAGTGCGGCAGCCGTGAACGACGTGGACATGGAGAAAAAGTAGACGGTGCCGTCTTGTTTTGTGCACAGAATCGAACTCAGCTCGGTTCCCGGCACGTTGACGCAGTTGACGACGAGATCCGCCAAATCCGGAGCTGCCTGCGCGACTTTGCGCGAGAGCTCGATTGCGTTGCGCGCGTCGGCTTCGATAAACGCGTCGACCAGGCCGGCGTTTTCGAGCATCTTTGCCGACGGCGTGCTCGCATCGGGGGCGACGCCAATCACGCGGCCTGCGGATCCGGCGCGCACCCTCGCTTGCGCGCACGCAAGCATCCCGGACTTGCCGTCCGCGCCGATGACCACGACCGTCATGCCGGGCTTGGTCATGCGCTGCACTTGCGCCGGCGCGCCGGCGACGTCCAGCACCGCGAGCGCCACGTCGTCGTCGATGTCGCCGGGCAGCTTCGCCCACAACCCGGATTCGAAGAGAATCGCCTTGCCGCGGATCCAGACGCGTCCGGTTTCCACGTCGACACGGCACACGGACTCGATGTACAGCGGCGTGAGCGTGAGCGAAACGAGCGATGCGATGCGCTCGCCCGCCTCCAGATCGATTTTCCCGCGCAGCTGCTCGCCGACTTTGAGCACGCGGCCGATGAACATGCCGCCGCTGCCCGTAACGGGGTTGTGCTGCTTTCCGCGTTCGCGAACCGTTTCCATGACGTGCTGCGCGATGCGCTGCGCGTCACCTTGGCAGTGATCGCGAATCTGCTTGAACGAGGCGGAGTCGATGTTGAGCGTCTCGACGTCGCAGAGAATCTCGTTCTCAAATGCGACGGGAGTATTGTCGATCTTGTGCGCGCTCTGCGGCATCGCGCCGGCGGGCTCGATGACGCGGTGGGTACCCAGCGCGTCGAGGTGCTGCTGAATCATTGAACCGATATGCCTGCGCGCTCGAACGGCGTGGAAAGCACGATGGTGGTTTTGGTTCGCGCCATGCCTCTTACGGACTTCAGACGGGAGAGCAGCTCGTCGAGGTGGCCCGTCGAGCGAGTCATCACCTTGAGCACGAACGACTCCTCGCCGGCCACACTGTGCACTTCGAGAATCTCCGGCATCTGCGCGAGCGCTTGCGTGAAATCGTCGTAGCCGCAATCCGGTGCGGTATAGCAGCTGACGAACGCAACGAGCTCGAGCCCGAGCAGTTTGCTGTCCAACTGCGCGGAGTAGCCCCGCACGTAGCCGCGCGATTCCAGACGCTTGACCCGATCGTGCACGGCAGGCGGCTTGAGGCCCACCAGCGCGCCGAGCTCGGCGAACGTGGAGCGGGCATTGCGCTGCAATGCTTCCAGTAGGCGAAGGTCTAACTCGTCGAGCTCGCCGGACTCAACCGCAATATTCGCTCGTTTGTCCATAATCCCGAAAAATCTTCGGCTCCAAGACTATACCACCATCGATTTGTTCGGGCAAGGGGCGTGCCCGTGGTTCGACGGGCTCGCCATGACGAGGGGAGGCGGGGAGCGAACCCTGGCCGCCATGCGCAGATTCACGCTGCTGGGCGCCGCCGTCCTCGTCATGGTAAGCCTGTCGAACCCTGGATGCTCGGGCCCCGCCGGCACCGGCGCCTCGAAGGCGCCTCGCGCTGCCGGTTCCATCCGCTTCGATTTGGCTGCCGACCCCGCCAATCTCAACCCGCTCTTTTTGCACCAGGACGCGGCGTCGGTCGAGCAGCAGGCCGCTCGCCTGGCGTTCCTGCCGTTCGTCGACCTGGATGCGAAGGGGCGGCTCATTCCGGAGCTCATCACCCGCGTTCCCAGCGTGGAGAACGGCGACATCTCCTCCGACGGCCGCACGATCGTCTATCACCTGCGTGCCAACGTGCGCTGGAGCGACGGCGTTCCCGTCACGGCGCAGGACGTGCTGTGGACGCTGCATGCGATCATGGATCCGAACGTGCCGGTGCCCTCGCGCGAAGGTTACGATCTCATCGACCGCGCGAGCGCCAAAGATGCGCACACCGTCGTCTTTCATTTGAAACACGCGTGGGCGCCGGCGGCTACCACGTTTTTTTCGTACGGCTTTCGCCCGCAGTTCGTGCTGCCCGCGCACGTGCTGCGCAAGCAGATGCCCTTGGCGCAGGCGCCGTTCAACGCCGCGCCCACCGTCGGCGACGGTCCGTTCACGTTCGTATCGTGGCAGCGCGGCGAGTCGCTGCTCTACAAGGCCAATCCGCTCTATTGGCGCGGTTCGCCGAAGGTGCAGCGACTCGACATTCGCGTCATCCCCGATCCGCAGACCAATCTGGTCATGCTGCGATCCGGACAGCTCGACTGGAATCTCATCGCGCCGGTGCAGCAGCAGACGCTCCGCGGCGCGTCGGATATTCGATACGCATACGTTTCAACGGCGGTCGTTGCCGGCGCGGTATTCAATCTCTCGCATCCGCCGCTCGACGACGTGCGCGTGCGGCGAGCCATCGCAATGGGCGTGGATCGCGAGGGCATCAGCAAAAAAATCACGCTCGGACGCTATCCCGTGACGAATGCGATTCAGCCGCAATTCTCGTGGGCGTACGATTCGTCGGTCAAAGAACCGTCGTTCGATCCTGCCGGTTCCGACGCGCTGCTCGACGCCGCCGGATGGAAGCGCGGGGCCGACGGCATGCGCCGTAAGAACGGGAAAACGCTCTCGCTCGTGTACGTGCAGTTTCCGGAGTCGATGACGGGCGTGCGCGTCGCGACGGCGATTCAAGCGCAGCTGCGCAGCCGCGGAATCGCGGTGGAACTAAAATCCGTGAGCAACGCGCAGTTGTTTCTGCCGTCCTCTCGCGGCGGCACGCTGGCGAGCGGGCAATTCGACATGGCCTACGTGCCGTTCACGATGGGATCGGATCCCGACGATTCTTCGATTCTCGCGTGCAACGCGCCGTCGAACTACATGCGCTACTGCAACGAGCAGGTCGATGGGCTGGAGCGGCAGGCGCTGCGCTCCACCTCGATGACCGAGCGCAAACGGCTCTATGCGCGGATCGAGCGCCTCGTTGCAAACGACTTGCCGATTCTGTATCTTTTCAACGCGGACTACATCTACGCGTACAGAAAGCAGCTGAAGGCCTTCTCTCCGAACGCGTTCCTGCCGACGTGGAACGCTGCCCGGTGGGCTATTGCGCCTTCCGGCCCAGGCCGTTGAACCGTAATTACTAACGGCTTTTCAGCGAAATTTCTCAATTTTTCAAGATAATGCAACCTCACCTAACGTGAGGTACGATGCGGGATTCGTACGGCGCGCAGCAAAGCGCCGAGATTCTCGGGCTGGTTCTGAAGGCCTTGCCGGCATTCGTGGTCGCCTGCGACACGAATCTGCGCTTCACGCTTGTCCAAGGTAAGGTGCTCGAAGCGCAAGGGCTGGACGCCCGAGCGCTCACCGATCTCGTGGGCACGCCCGTACGAGAGTTTTTCAGCGGACCGGAGGGCGAGCCGATCATGCAGCGCGTGCAAGAGTCCCTCGGCGGCGTCTCCGCCTCATTCGAACTGCCTTGGCAAGGACGGTACTATGCGGCGCACGTTGCCCCGGTTCTGGACGAAGGCGGGCGGATCGTCGGTTCGGTCGGCGTGGGTATGGACATCACGCCGCGTCAACGTCTCAAGGAACAGCTGGAACGCGAGCGGCAGCTCCTGGAGGATGCCCAGACCCTCGCAGAGGTCGGCAGCTGGGTGCTGGACGTGCGCACGGGGCAGGTACAGATTTCCTCGCAGTTGGCGCGGCTCTTCGGCATTACGCCCAGGCCGCAGCCGTTTCCATGGGGCGAGCTCGCCAGCGCGTTCACACCGAACGAAGCGCGGGTAATCCAGAACGAACAGCAGCGCGCGCTGCAATCGTGCGGGGCGTACGATTTCGATCACGACATCGTGCGCCCGGACGGAACGGTGCGCCGCGTCCGTTCCCGCGGCCACGTGGAGTGCGACGAACTCGGGGTGCCGCTGCGGTGCGTCGGCACGATGCTCGACATCACGGAGCGCGTCGAGGCGCAGCGCGCCGCGGAACTGCTCGCATATCACGACGCGCTGACCGGTCTTCCCAACCGCTGGCTGCTGCAGGACCGTCTGCAAACCGCGCTCGCCTCGGCGGCGCGCGAAGAGCAGAAAGTCTTCGTCATCTTCATCGATCTCGACGATTTCAAGCGCATCAACGACACGCTCGGACACGCGCTCGGCGACGTGCTGCTCGCCGAGGTCGGGCACCGGCTGTACACCGCGGCACGAAGCAGCGACACCGTGGCGCGCATGGGCGGCGACGAGTTCGTGATCGTGCTCACGCACATCGAGAGTGACGAGCAACTCGATGCCGCGATAAAGAAACTTCGTATGGCGTTCAAAGCGCCGTTCCGGCTCGCCGGCTCGGACTATGCGATCACGGCCAGCATGGGTGTTGCCGGATATCCCGGCGATGCTCGCAGCGAGAGCGATCTGCTGCGCGACGCGGATGCGGCGATGTACGAGGCCAAGCAGCGCGGACGCAACGCCGTGCAGCGCTACAGCGGCGTCTCCATCGCCTCCAGCAAACAGCGCGTCCAAATGGAAATGGATCTACGCCGGGCGGTGCAGCAGCGCCAGTTCGAGGTGCACTACCAGCCCATCGTCAATGCGTCGACGCTGCGAACGGTCGGCGTTGAGGCGCTATTGCGGTGGCGTCACCCTACGCGCGGACTGCTCTTGCCAATCTCGTTCCTGCATGCGATAGAACATACGGATTACATCAACACCATCGGCGAGTGGGTGCTGCGGCAGGCCTGCGAGCAGGTCGCGCGATGGCGGACTCAGACGCGCATGCCGCTGCGCCTAAGCGTCAACGTTTCGGCTAGACAATTGCAGCGCAATCATTTCGCGGCAATTTTGGGAGAGACGCTGCGCATCTGCGATCTGAATCCCGAAGCGGTCGACATCGAACTGACGGAAAACACGGTCGTGCACGATCTCGAATCTGCAGCGGGAGTTCTGGAGCGCGTTCGCGAGATCGGCGTGGGCGTGGCAATCGACGATTTCGGCACGGGATACAACTCGCTCAGCTATCTCAAGCATTTTCCGATCACCGGCCTGAAAATCGATCGCTCCTTCGTCAGCGAGATGGGTGTGGACACCTTCGACGAAGCCATCTCTTCGGCGGTGATCGCGCTGGGCAAGACGCTGGGCATTCGCGTGGTGGCCGAGGGCGTCGAGCAGCGCTCGCAGTTCAACACGCTGGTCGCGCTCGGATGCGACGAGATTCAGGGATTCTATTTTGCGGCGCCGATGGAGGCGCACGACCTGGAACGGCGGCTGGCCATAGAAGCTGCGGCGGGGTAACGGGCGCCGCGTCCCGAACTCGGGGCCGCATGGTCATCCGTGAAACGATCAGCTTCATCCTGAGCAATATTCAGATTCCGCTGTTCGTCATCGCTCTCATCGTGACCGTCGTCAAGCTCCGCCGCGCGAGCGGCCGCCACGAGGTCATGAGCCTGGCGTACACGCTTTGGGGCGAGGTGCTTTTTTATTGCTTCGGCATCGGCATGATCTACGTGTGGTACTTCCACGCGTTTCAGGCCGATCTGGTCGCGCCTTCCATCGGCTGGCAGCCCAGTCCGTTCGAGTGGGAACTGGCGTGGTCCGAGCTCGGCATGGGCGTGATTGCGGTGCTATCGCTCTGGCGCGGGTACGATATGCGCCTGGCATCGACGCTGGTGCCGGCGATATTTCTCTTTGGCGCGGCAGCGCAGCATATACATCAGATGCTCGCGATGCACAATTACGCGCCCGGCAATGCGGGTCCGATCTTGTGGTTCGGCGACATCGCGCTGCCGATCTTCACGCTGTTTCTCGCGTTCGCTTCACGCGAGGCGTACGAGCGCACGGCTCGCCGCGCGTACTAATTTGCCGTAAGCGCAGTCGCCTGCAAGAACAAGCTGAACCAGTTGTAGCGCTGGAGCAGTTCGTCGTGCGCGACCGTCGTCAGCACGAACGTGGGAGCGCGCGTCTGCAATTCGGCCAGCGTCATGCCGTGAGCCGTATGCACGAACAGGTTCGGCTGCGGCCCTTGCACGAGCGACATCAGATACACGTTTCCGTTTTCCGTGTCGGCGGTGAAGAGGCTGAGCAAGTGGCCCTGCGACTTCTTCACCCAATCGGCGTACGCGTCGTAGTATCCGTACGCCGCATCGAACAAGAGCACGTCGCTCACGAGATCGTTTAGTCCGCCGCGCGTGAGAACGCCGCCTTGACCGCCGTATCCGCCGCTATGCGAGCTCAGAACGATGCGTCCCGTCCTTTGCGCGGTCGTGACGTCGTGCTCGCGAAGGAATTCGCCGGCCTGCGCGATCAGGCGCGCGAAACCGTTCTGGTCGTGCTCGAGTTTGCCGAAGTCCGAGTCCGGAGCATCCTTGGGCCCTTGCGGAACGATCAGAATCGCGTTGCGTGCGCTGTCGTCGAGCTGCTCCCGCAAGCGGTAGCGTTCGAACACGTGGCGCACGTCGTTGCGCCAGCCGTGAAAATGCACGACGTAATCGATGGAGTCGCCCGCGCGATACCGGGCGGGAACGTAGATGCCGACGGTGGAGTCGGTGTAAGGACGGCCCGCGTGCGGATACGGCGCCGCGTCGAGCTGCGGCAGAAACGTTCGCCCTTGCGGACGCACGGACGGCGCGGCGAGCGCGCCCGCGCTCAAAGCGAGAAATTCAGAGCGTTGCACGTGCTCGATTATACGGCTTTTACGGCCGCGATGAGTGCGTCTACCGTCGCTTTCGCGTCGCCGAAGAGCAGCGCGGATTTGGGGTTTTCGAAGAGCGGATTCTCGATGCCCGCGAAGCCCGAACGCATCGAACGCTTGAGCACGATGATGTTCGCCGCTTGATCCGCGTTGAGAATCGGCATACCGTAGATCGGCGAGGATGCCACGTTGCGCGCAGCCGGATTTACGACGTCGTTCGCACCGATGACGAGCGCGACGTCGGTGCGCGGAAACTCGGGGTTGACGTCGTCCATGTCGTAGAGCTGGTTGTACGGAACGTTCGCTTCGGCGAGCAGCACGTTCATGTGCCCCGGCATGCGTCCCGCAACGGGATGAATCGCATATTTCACCGTGACGCCGCGCTTCTCCAACTGGTCGGCCAGTTCGCGCACGCTGTGCTGCGCCTGCGCGACGGCCATGCCGTAGCCCGGAATGATGATGACTTGGCTGGCATACGCGAGCATCACGCCGACGTCGTCAACGCTCGTGCTGCGCACCTGCTGTGCGCCTGCGCCGGCTGCCGCCACTTCCGTGCCGCCGGCCGCGCCGAATGCGCCGAAGAGCACGTTGGTCAGCGGCCGGTTCATCGCTTTGCCCATGAGAATGGTGAGCAGCGTGCCGCTCGCGCCCACCAAAGAACCGCTGATGATCAGCAGATCGTTGTTCAGTTCGAATCCGGTAATCGCGACCGCGACGCCGGTGAACGAGTTGAGCAGCGAGATCACGACCGGCATGTCCGCGCCGCCGATGGGCAGCACGAAGAGCACGCCCAGCACGAGAGCCGCGCACAGCATCGTCACGTAGATCCACTCGGGAAGCACGCCTTGCTGCACGATGATCCATCCGCCGAAGCCGATTACCAGAAGCGCAATGAGTGCGTTGACCACTTGCTGCCCGGGATACGTAATCGGCCGGCCGGTCATGAGTTCTTGCAGCTTCAGGAACGCAATGATCGAGCCCGCGAAGCTGAGCGATCCGATGATGGCGCTGAGCACGAGCGAGACGACCACGATCCATCCCAGACCGGCGTGCGGACCCGCGGGGTGCTCGCCGGACCACGTGACGAAATACTCGATCGTCGAGATCAGCATCGCCGCACCGCCGCCCGCGCCGTTGAAGAGGGCGACCATCTGCGGCATCGCCGTCATCTTCACTTTCAGCGCGGAGAAGACGCCGATGACCGCGCCGATGGCCACGCCGATGAGGATCGCCCACCATCCGGCGGCATGCGTCGAAACCAGAATCGCCGCAAGCGCAAAGAGCATGCCGATCATCGCGATGCGGTTGCCGTGGCGAGCCGTCGCCGGCGAGCTCAGGTAGTGCAGGCCCATGATGAAGAATGCGAACGCGAGGATGTCCGCAAGATCGACGAAGACGAGTTGGCCGGTCGCCGTCATTTCTTCACCGCTTCTTTCTTCTTGAACATCTGCAGCATCCGTTCGGTCACCGCGAATCCGCCGAAGACGTTGATCGTGCCGAGCGCGGTGGCGACGATGGCCAAGACCGTGAAGAGCAGCGTCGATTGCGCGTGAAACACGTCGGCCACGATGACGATGGCGCCCACGAGGACGACGCCGTGGATGGCGTTCGTGGCGGACATCAGCGGCGTGTGCAGCGTCGTCGGGACCTTCGATATGACTTCGAAACCGACGAAGATCGCCAGCACGAGAACGGTGAGCAGGCCGAAAAATTCGGTCAAATGGATCACGATGCGGCTCCCCCTGCCAGTGCGTCGAGCGTGGGCTTGTGCACGACCGCTCCGTCGTGCACGATGGTCGTGCCGCGCACGATTTCATCTTCCATGTCGAGCGCTATCGCGTTCTCCTTCACGAGCACGCCGAGCAGCGCGTTCACGTTGCGCGAGTAGAGCTGGGATGCGTGGTGCGGCATCGTCGAGGGCAGATTCGTCTGTCCGACGACCTGCACGCCGTTCGGCGAGATCACCGTTTGGCCGGGTTGGGTGAGCGCGCAGTTGCCGCCGGCTTCCGCGGCGAGATCGACGATAACGGCGCCCGGACGCATCGCGGAGACCGCCTCTTCGGTGATGAGTACCGGTGCGCGCCGTCCCGGCACGAGCGCAGTTGTGATGACCACGTCCGACGCGCCGATCGCATCGACCATGAACTGACGCTGTTTGTCGAGCTGCTCCGGCGTGAGTTCTTTCGCATAGCCGCCGGCCGCCTGCGCATCGACGCCCAGATCGATCTCGAGGAACGTTGCGCCCAAGCTCTGCACTTGCTCCTTCACGACCGCGCGCGTATCGTACGCGCTCACGACCGCGCCCAAGCGGCGCGCCGTCGCAATCGCCTGCAATCCTGCGACGCCGGCGCCCAGAATCAGCACCTTGGCCGGCGGAATCGTTCCCGCGGCGGTGGTGAGCATCGGAAAGAACTTCGGGAGCGCGAGCGCACCGAGCAGCACGGCTTTATAGCCGGCGATGTTACTCTGCGAGCTCAACGCGTCCATGCTTTGCGCGCGCGTGATGCGCGGAATGGCGTCCATCGAGAGCGCGGTGATCCCGAAACCCGAGAGTTTTTGGACGTATGCCGCGTCGCCGAGGGGCGCGAGCAGCGCGAGCAGCACCGCACCTTTGCGCATATGCCCGAGCGTCTGGTCCGACGGACGCCCGACGCACACGATCAAATCGGCGTCTGAAAGCAGCGCGGCCGGATCATCTGCGATGGATGCTCCGGCCCGCACGTAGAGTTCATCGGGAAATGCGGCGCGTTCACCGGCGCCGCGAGCGACCTTGACGGTGGCGCCCGCCTTTACGAGTTTAGCGACCGTTTCCGGTACGAGCGCAACTCGCGCTTCGTTCGGCGCCGCTTCACAAGGGACCGAAACGTTCATGCGAGCGCACGTTCACGCGCCGGTAAGCGCAACCCTGCGACTTTTACAGCAGCGGGAGCAGCAGCGCCAGAATTGCGGCAAAGAGCGCCGCGCCGCCGATATGCACGACGTGCTGCCGGTGCAGCACGCGATCGCCGCCGAAAAATGCATTTGCGAAATCGGCCAGCGAGATGAAGAGGCACGCGATGACGGCTACCAGCAGCACGTCTCCGGCACCTCGCAGCGAAGCGGCCAGCAAAACGGCCCCCAGCGCCAAATCGCGAACGCCGGTCGCGCGAACGAACACCACGGCCGCCTTGTCGTGCAGAGGCATGCCGAAACTCTGCGCCAGCGGCGTGGGAAATGCAACGCCCAGGCCGCCGACGGCCAGCAGGCCGGCGCCCGCGGCGTCCGCCAGAATCGCCGGAAGCGAGCCCGGATCGATCATGCGATGAAGATGTTATTGCGCAGCGTGCCCACCTTTTGAATGGAGATCTCCACCACGTCGCCGTGTTTGAAGAACTCGGGCGGCGTACGCGCGAAGCCGACGCCGTCGGGCGTGCCCGTCGCGATGACGTCGCCGGGTTCCAGCGTCATGCCGCGGCTCAAGTCGGCGATGAGGCGCGGAATGCGAAAGATCATCTGCCCCGTGTTCGCTTCTTGTTTTTTCACCCCGTTCACGCGCAGCGAAATCTGCAGACGGTGCGGATCGCCCACTTCGTCTTTGTCGACGATCCACGGGCCGATGGGGCAGCTGTCGTCCAGACTCTTGCCTTTGAGCCACTGCAGATGCGCGCGCTGCAGGTCGCGGGCCGTGATGTCGTTGAGAGCGGTGTAACCGAAAACCGCGTCCATTGCAGCGGCTTCCGTGGCGTTCTTGATCGTCTTTCCGATGACGACGGCGAGCTCCGCTTCCCAGTCGTATTGCTCGGAGAGCGTAGCGTCGAAGTGCAAGTTTGCATCCGGATCCGCGATTGCGGTAGGTGCTTTAGAAAAAAACGTCGGCACTTCGGGAAGTTTGAGCTCGCGTCCGAGCGCGCGCGCGCCTTCCTTGGCGTGCTCGAGATAGTTCCGTCCGACGCAGAAAACGTTCTTATGCGGACGGACCGGTGCGGCCAGCCGTACGTCGGCGAGGGGCAGGCGTTCGATGGTATGATGCTGCGCGCGCTGATCGGGCGGCAACGCGATGTAGTCCGCCAGTGAGTCGCACGCGATAACGTTCACGCAGTCGCCGTCGATGAAGCCGGGGCGCGTGTGCGCGCCGTCGTAAAAGCTGACGTATTTCATAGCGTTAACGCCGTCGCGTTAGGTGCCACGCGCCGCAATGCCTGCACTCGTACGCCTTCAATGCGTCGCCCAGGCCGTTCATCAACGCTACCGCGCGTGCATGGGCCTGGGATTCGTACGCATCCTTCGAGGTGCAGCTGCGCTCGACGTTCGCGCCGGGATCGTCGAAAAACGTGATGCGCGGCTTAGGGCTGCGGCGTGCTCGTCGGCTTGGCAACAGCGCGTTTCACCGCGGCGTTGATGTCGGGCAAATGACTCGCGCTTTGCGCCTGGCGTTTCTTCTCTTCCGCTTGCATGCGCAGGTAGGCTTCGCGCGTTTCGCGCTTGGCGGCATCGACCATCCTCGTCGCCGCGCCCGGATCGTTGCTCCAGTCGCCGCCCGAGGATATTAGCCCGACGTGCCGTGAGACGTTGTGCGTATGCGGATCGTAGTCGTAATTCACCCGAAACAGCCCCGTCACCGCGCTGCCGTCGGGCCGGCGAATCCACATCTGCAGCGCGTTGCCGATAGACAAGGTATCGAAGACGGAGTCGTGCGAGAGCTGGCCGCCTTTCGCGATGCGAACGACTTGCCCGCGCTTGTTCACCTCGACGACGATTGTCGAGTGCAGCGGCCGGTTCGGCAGATTTGGGGTGGGCATCGGCACGGGCTTGGGCTGGTTGGCCGCCAAGGCGGCCGCGGGCACGCCGAGGAGCGCTGCGGAGAGCGCGAGCGCGCGCGCAAGAGATTTCTTCATCGTTGGCATAGTTTCCAAATAATGCTCCGCCGTTCCCCGCTCTTCACGCTCGGGCTCATTGCCGCACTGCTTGCCGCCTGCGTCCCCGCGACCGCCGCCCGTCCGCTGCTCGATTATCACCGGCTTGACGCGTATTTTACGCTGTACGCCCACGACACGAACGTGCCGTGGAAGGCGGCGACGGTTCGTTTGGATACCTATACGAGCGCGCCGGTCGACTTTGCCGCGTATGCCGTCGACCCTGCAGACGTCATCCTCGCCGGATCCAATGCGCTGCCGCGCGCGATCGACACGCGCGGGCGCAAGCCGGTCGCGCACTGGCGCTACACGCCTCCGGGCGGGTACCGCTTTCAAAGCAACGACGTCGACGTGCCGCTCGGATCGCGCGAAGGCTTCTTCGTGATCGAAGCGCGGCGCGGTAACGTCGGCGAGCAGGTGTGGATCAACCGCACGCGCGTGGGACTCATTACAAAGGAAACGCAGGGCGGCATCATGCTGTACGGCGCGGACCTCGGTACCGGCAAGCCGCTCGCGCGCATGCGCGTGTCGTTCATCGTCAATCGGCGCTTCGTCAACACGTACACGGATCGCAACGGACTGGTTGTTTGGCGAACCAAGCCGCGTCCGGTTTTCGCAATGGCGCAGTGGGGCGGCAGCGAGGCGTTCGTTTCGTTTTTGCCGCAGGCGCCGCTCCCGGGAACGATCGTCGGCGTGAAAACCGACTCCGCCGTCGTGCACGCCGGGGACGACCTGCACGTTGCAGGCTTTGCGCGATCGCGCGGCGGAACGCGCCTGCGCTCGTCCAGCGGAGAAGCCTCTATCGCGCTGCGCTCCCCTTGGGGCATCGCCGCGCAAACGTCCGTGCGGCTCGATGCCGCCGGAGCGTTTGCCGCTGCGCTGCACGTGCCCCAGGCGGCGCGCGCGGGGGATTATACCGTGATGGCGACAGTCAACGGCGCGACCGCCGGAACGGCGGTGCACGTTGATGCGAATGCGGGCGGGCTTTCACTCGAACTAACTCCGCAATGCGAAGGCGCGGGCTGCAATCCCGGCGCCGATATTCCGGTTTCGCTGCGCGCGCTGCGAGCCGGCCAGCCGGCATCGAACGTACCCATCGACGTCGCGATCATTCGATCGCCGCATGCGTACGCCGCCGATGCGGACCAAACGCCATGGGGCGTGGCGCACTGGTTCCGCACGACGGTGCGCACCGACGATCAGGGCCGCGCGCTCGTGGAGATTCCGCATCCTTCGGACGGGCTGGCTTCCACCTACGGCGTGCGCGCGAGTTCCGGCGGAGCGACCGCCGATACTCGCATCGTCGTACCGACGGCACCGGTTGCGCTCCAAGTGCAGCTCGATCGCGACGACATCGGCAGCGGCACGCCGGCGAGCTTCGACGTGTACGGCAGAGAGGTTGCAACCGGCGAGCCCGCAGCGGGCGTCAACGTTACCGTGCAACTCGTTCACGGCAATTCGGTGCAGCAGCAGAGTCTCACGCTCGACGAGCGCGGGCACGCGCATGGCGCGTTCACCTCGCCGCAGGCGGGTTCGAATCTCGTGATTGCATCGGCGAACGTGAGCGGCCGCAAAGCGATGGACGCAGCGCAAGTGCAGGTCGAACCGCAGACGATGGAAACGCAGGACGCGCAGGGCAGCCGGAACGTGAGCATCTCTCTCGACCGCAAGCACTATGCGGCGGGAGAAACCGCGCACGTCGACGCGCGCCTTTCCGGCGCGCAAGGCATGGCGCTCGTCACGTTCGAGACGCCGGATCGTACGGATGCTCGCGTCGTGAGCGTTTCCAGCGGCCGCGCGAGCGCGTCGTTCCGAATAGCGGATGCACCCGGCGTTCTCGCAGCCGGAGCTGCGTTCGTGCGCGACGGGGCACTGCAGTGGAGCAGCGTGCCGCTAATTGTCGACGCTCCCGGACGCCCGCTGCCGGCAACGCTCGAACTCGACAAGAGTGCGTACGTTCCCGGAGCGACCGCGCTGGTCAAGATCGGAGACGTCCGGCCCGGAAGCGGTACGGCGTTCGTGCGGATCACGCGCGGCACGCCGACCGGATCCGCGCTCTTCACGAGCGCGCCGGATCTGCTGGCGATCGGCACGACCGCAACGCAGGACACCGCCGCCGAGGGCGCGTCTTGGCACCCGTGGGTCGACTCAACCGGCGCGCATGCGTTGATTCAAACGTTCGCACGGCGCACGGCGCCTCCGGACGATCTCACCATGACGCAGGCCGACACTGCGAGCGTCTATTGGACGGTCGATCGCCATAGCGGCGATGCGCTTTCGATTCCGGTTCCGGATTCGCCGGGCAAATACGTCATCTCGCTGCTCAAGGTCGACGACGACGGTCGCGTCACCGCAGCATCTACGGATCTGGTTGTACAGTGATGGGACGCTGCAAGCGTCCTCGGGGAGCGATTATGTCAGCAACAGCTTTTCAGGCGCCCGAGGTTGGGGGCCCCACGAAGTGGGGGGCGCGCAGGCTAGGCCGGAGCGCCTTTTTAAATGAGTAAACACGACGGTGCTCCGGCGAAACTCATGGTGCTGGACACCTACGGGCTTGTGTATCGGGCGTTTTTTGCGCTGCCGCCGCTTACGACCACGCGCGGCGTGCCGATCAACGCGGCGTACGGCTTCACGATGATGCTCAACAAGATCGTGAACGAAGAGAAGCCGACGCACGTGATCGCCGCGTTCGACAAGGGGCTGCCCGCGCATCGCGTCGCCCTCTATCAGCAGTACAAGGCGCAGCGCGATCAAATGCCGGACGATTTGCGCAGCCAATTCGCGCTCGTGCGCCGCATTCTGCAGACGAACCGCATTCCGATCGTGGAGATAGAGGGTGAGGAGGCCGACGACGTCATCGCCACGCTCGCTCGCCAAGCGGAGGCTGCGGGGCGGCAGACGGTCGTCGTGACGGGCGATACCGATCTCTTGCAGGTCGTCGACGGGAAGACGACCGTGCTGATGACGCGCCGAGGAATTACGGATCTCGGACGCTACGATCTCGACGCCGTGCGCGAACGGTACGAAGGTTTGGAGCCGGCGCAGCTGCCGGATTATCGCGGGCTCAAGGGCGATCCATCCGACAATCTTCCCGGTATCCCGGGCGTCGGCGAGAAGACTGCGATCAAACTAATCAAAGCTGCCGGCACGCTCGACGCGCTCGTTGCGGATCCGTCGCTAGCCGGATCGCCCAAGCTCCAGAAGCTCGTCGAGGAGTACGGAAAACAGGCGCAGGTGTGCCGCGACGTCTCGGTTGCGCGCAAAGATCTGGACATCAGCCTGGATTGGGACGACGCGCGCTATACGCCGGCAAGCAGCGACGAACTCTACCGGCTCTACAGCGATCTCGAGTTCAAAACGCTGCTGAACAAACTCGACGTTCCGCTCGAGATGCCGCTCATCCAGACGCACGAGCACATCCGCGGCCAATACCGCTCGTTCATCGCCGCCACCGATCCGCCGGAGTTCGACGAGCTCGCGCGGGAGATCGAGCAGTTTGCGTCCGCCAAACAGCTCGCGTTTGCCGTTCGAAACGACGGCGAAATCGGCATGAGCGCCGAGATCGGTTTCGGCATCGCATTTACCGCGGCCGCGCTCGCGCACGACCCCGTGAAGAGCGCGTTCGAAAAGGCGTGGCTCGGCGCGCAGCGCCTTGCCGCCCACGACGTAAAGTCGGTGCTGCACATGCTCCACGCGCGCGGGTTCGAGCCACGCGTTTTCGCCGACGATACGATGATCGGCGCGCATCTGCTCAATCCCTCACGATCGTTTGCGGGAATCGAAGAAGCAGCGCAAGAGTTTCTCGAGAGTTCGGTGGGCGAGGAAGTCGCCGCGCATGCCGACGCGGTGCTGCAACTCGCGGAGAAGATTCGCGGCGAATTGCGCGAGCGCGATCAGTTGGCTCTCTACCAGACCGTGGAGGTTCCGCTCGCGCCGATTCTCGCGAGGATGGAATGGACCGGCGTGCTCATCGATCCGACGGAGCTCAGGAAGCTGGCCAAAGAGATCGACGCTTCGGTCGAGCGCCTGCAGCGAGAAATCTACGATTTGGCCGGCGATCAGTTCAACATCGGATCGCCCCAGCAGCTGGGAAACATTCTGTTCGCCAAGCTCTGCCTGCCGGGCGGTAAGAAAACCAAGACCGGGTGGGCGACCGGCGTCGAGATTCTCCAGGGACTTTCGCGCGATTACCCGATTTGCGCAAAAGTGCTCGAGTACCGCGAAGTCACCAAACTCAAGAACACCTACGTCGACGTCATTCCCGAGCTCACGGACAAGAAGGACGGGCGCCTGCGCACGATCTTCAATCAAACGACGACGGCGACGGGGCGCCTGAGCTCAACGAATCCGAATCTGCAGAACATTCCCGTGCGCGGAGACTTGGGCCGGCGGATCCGCCGGGCGTTCGTCGCACCGCCGGACGGCTGGGTTTTGGTTGCGGCGGATTACAGCCAGATCGAGTTGCGCTTGATGGCGCATCTCTCGGGCGACGAGGCGATGCGGCGCGCGTTTCACGAGGGCCAGGACATTCACGACTTCACGGCACGGCAGATTTTCAATGTTCGCGCCGGCGATACGGTTGACGGCAATCAGCGGCGCATTGCCAAATCCGTGAATTTCGGGCTGCTGTACGGCATGTCGGATTTCGGCCTGGCGCAGCGTCTGGAGATCGGCCGCGCCGAAGCCAAGGAGATGACGCAGGCGTATTTCGCACGCTTTCCAAGCGTGCGCGACTACATCAAGCGCGTCATAGAAGAGGGGCGCGAGCAAGGATTCGTTCGCACGATCCTCGGCCGGCGCCGGTACATGCCCGCGCTTCGTTCCAGCAACTACATGCTTCGCTCGGCGGCGGAACGGGAAGCCACCAACGCACCGTTACAAGGCAGCGCGGCCGACATCATGAAGCTCGCGATGGTCCGCATCGAGGGTGCCCTTGCTCGGGACGGACTGCGCGCGCGCATGCTGCTGCAGATCCACGACGAGCTCATTTTTGAAGCGGATCGGGAGCAGTTGCACGAGATCGGCTCGCTGGTGCGCGGCGAAATGGAGCGCGTCATCGACTTGAGCGTTCCGCTCGCGGTTACGCTCAAGACGGGGCAGAATTGGTACGACGTCGAGGAAACGAATGATTTTTAGTTCGCTGGCGCTGGCGATTGCGATGGGAACGGCACCCTCGCCGCTTCCGACGCCGCAGTCCCTTCCGGTCATTACGCTGCGCGCGCCTCGCGCGGCACTGCACCTGCAGGTCGCGCGAACCGAGGATCAGCGCGAACGCGGGCTCATGTCCGTGCGCCACTTGCCGCCGCATGCAGGCATGCTGTTCGTATTCGATTCCGACGGTCCGGTGGCGTTCTGGATGAAGGACACGCTGATTCCGCTCGACATGGTCTTTCTTTCAGCGGACGGAACCGTGCGCAAGCTTTTCGCGCGCGTTCCAGTCGTTTCACCGAGTCTGCCCGATCCCGACATTCCGCTCGAGCAAGGCAGTGCGAAGTACGTCATCGAGTTGCCGTCCGGAGAAGCGCAGCCGGACGGTTTGCGTCCCGGAGTGCGCGTCGGGGGCTTGCCCCGCTCCTAACAAGCATGCCCGAGCTTCCTGAAATCGAGACGATCGTGCGCGGCTTACGCCCGGCGCTCGCCGGCAAAACCATCGACGCCGTTCGCGTGTTTTTAAAGAAGATGGCCGTATCGCCGCACGGCGTGCACTTCGAACGTGCGCTCCCGGGCGAACGCATCGAGGACATCTCCAGACGCGGAAAATATGCGGTTTTTCGTCTTTCGTCCGGGCGCTCGCTCGTTACGAGCCTGCGGATGACGGGGCGCCTGGTGGTGCTCGGCCCCAAAGCCGCGCCGTATCCTTACACGCACGTGGAACTGCGGTTTTCCGACAAAAGCCGGCTCGCGTTCGCGGACGTGCGCCAATTCGGCCGCATGCGCCTGGTGGAGCCGGGCGAGCCCTGGGATGCGGACCTCGGCGTAGAGCCGCTTTCCGGGGACTTTACTCCGGACGGCTTTATCGGTATGCTTTCGGGGCGGACAACGCCGGTCAAGGCTTTTCTCCTTGATCAGCGGCGCATCGCCGGCGTAGGAAACATCTATGCATGCGAGGCGCTCTGGCAGGCCGGGATTCGTCCCGGAACGCCCGCGAAGCGGCTGACCAAACCGGCCGTTCGCCGACTGTACCATGCACTCAAAGACGTTCTCGACCGTGCCATCGGCATGCGCGGAAGCAGCGTCGACGATTACGTGGACGCTGAGGGACTGAAAGGCGGGTTTCAAAACGTGCTTTCGGTCTACGGGCGGACGGGAAAGAGCTGCAGCAGATGCGGCGGCTCGATCGTCCGGACGGTCATCGCGCAGCGCGGAACCTGGTGGTGCCGCACCTGTCAAAAATAACATCGCCGTAAAAGTAAAAATATTTCGAAAGGTTAGGAACTACAACATCTCTACGACTGACATCGCTCCGGTGCAACACGAAGAAGAGGATCAACTCGCACTCGAGCAGCGCCTCTACGAAGAATCGCTCAAGGTCCTCGACGAAGGACAAGTCCTCAACGGTCTCATCGTCGCCAAGTATCAGGACGAACTGCTGGTAGACATCGGCGGAAAATCGGAAGGCATTCTGCCCTTCCGCGAACTCTCACTTGCGATCGAACCCAAAGAATTGAAGGTCGGCGATACGCTGGAAGTCATGATCCATCGCATCGACGATCAAGACGGCTCGCTGTTTCTCTCCGAGCGCCGCGCCCGCGCGCTCAAGACCTGGGAGAAAGTCATCGAAGCCCACGATCGCGACGAAGTGATTGAAGCGACCGTGACCCAAGTGGTCAAAGGCGGCGTCCTCGTCGACCTGGGCATGCGCGGTTTCGTACCGGCGTCCCAAATTCGCCGCCAGCCCGTCGGTAATCTCGACGAACTGGTCGGCAAGAAACTCCGGCTCAAAGTCATCGATCTCGATCACAAGCGCCACCGCGTCGTGCTCTCGCAGCGTCTGGTTCTCGAAGAGGAACTCAACGCCAAGAAGCAAGAGCTGCTGGGCACGCTCGAGGTCGGGCAGATTCGCGAAGGCGTCGTCGTACGTCTCGCTGAGTTCGGAGCCTTCGTGGATCTCGGCGGCATCGACGGCCTGATCCACAACAGCGAACTGAGCTACGCGCGGATCAAGCATCCGTCCGAGGTTGTGAAGATCGGCGACGTCGTCAACGTGGAGATCATGAAGTTCGATGCGGAGGCCAAGAAGGTCAGCCTCTCGCTCAAACACACGCTGCCCGATCCGTGGGACGAGCACGCGGACAAACTCTACGAGACGAACAAGCTCACGGCGCAGATCGTCAAAGTCACGCCGAACTATCTCCTCGTCGAGATCGTCCCGGGCGTGCTCGCGATGGTGCCGAAGGGCGAGTTCGATCCGGCCGCACAGTTCAGCCCCGGCCAGGAAGTCGAAGTTACGCTTCTGACGATCAACCATGGGACTCGACGCATCACCGCGTCGATCCAGCATGTCGCCGACGTACCTCCCGAGGAAATCGAGAAGTACGCGATCGACGTAGACGGTTCCGAGCCAGCCGCCGAGTAACGGCCTGCCAGGCAACAGTAAAGAGGGCCGCCGTTAGCGAAACGGTGGCTCTCTTTATTATGCGAGTTGGATTGACGGGCGGTATTGGGTCCGGCAAGAGCGAGGTTGCGCGCATCCTCGAGTCGCTCGGCGCGTACGTCGTCGATACCGACCGGCTCGCGCGTGAAGCGGTGGCTCCCGGCAGTGACGGGCTTCGGCAGATTGCGCGCATGTGGCCCAGCGTGGTACGCGACGAGTGTTTGGACCGCGCGGCGCTCGCGCAGATCGTGTTCCACGATCCGACGGCCCGCGAGCGGCTGAACGCGATCGTTCATCCGCACGTGCGGCGTCTCGCCGACGAAGCAGATCGGTATGCACGCGAAGGGCAGCTCGTCGTGCACGTCGTGCCTCTGCTGTTCGAAACCGGTTATGTGGGTCGCGTCGATGTCAGCATCGTCGTGATCGCGCCGGAAGACGAGCGGATTCGGCGCGTCATGCAGCGCGACCGGTTGACCGAGGAGCAAGTCCGCGCGCGCATGGCCTCGCAGATAAACCCCGAGCAGGCGCGCGCCCGCGCCGGCTACGTTATCGAGAACGACGGCGATCTCGCGCATCTGCGCGAACGGACGCGCGCGGTGTACGAGGCGCTGACCAGGCAGCCGGTGTAGTTCGCGCGCGAAAATCCTCGAGTTCCAAAAACATCAAAAATTCCCAATTATCCCGAATCCGCACGACCCCGGATGCCGGCAACGTGTATCGCAATCTGCGGTTTCCATCGCCGGTCTACGCGCACATCGAGGAGTATTACGAAGACAAGGTCGCCGCGCAAGCGGGCGCCAAGACCCGGTAGAGGAGTATTTTGCTATGCGTACGTTCCTTTCGCTGGCGGCAGCCGCGCTTCTGTTGGTCTCGCCGTTCACCGCGCAGGCCGCGGCAACGGTGAAGACCGTGAACTACGATACCGCCTACCACAAAACCAATCCCATGCCCAGCGCCGGCGAATACACCGGGCGCATGACGCTGCACTTTTACGCGGATGGGACGGTTAACGGAACGTACCGCGAAGAGTATCAAGGCAACGTGCATTCCGTTTCGGGCGGCATGCGCGGCTCGACGATCTGGCTGTCCTTCGGCATGAAGAGCACGCATCAGTTCAACGGGACCATCGGCAAAGGCGGCATCATCACGGGCTCGCTGACGAACTGGCGCGGCCCCAACGTCTATACGTTCAAAGCGGTGCCCTCCGCATCATAGTCGCGCTGCTCGCCGCATTGATTCTCGGCGCGGCCACCCACGCGGATTCGTACACGGCGGTGAGGGCTACTTCGCCGCCTTCCGTAAGTGCTATCGGCGGCGAATGGCTCAAAGGCGTTGCTGCAGCGGATTTTTACGATTTTACGAATCGCCGTCCGGCGCGGTACACCACGCAAGCGTACGTGCTGTACGACGATCGCAATCTCTACATCGCGTTTCACTGCGTGCAGGCGGGCGTACATATCATCGCCGCGCAGCGCATCGACCACGCCGGCGTTGGAAGCGACGACCACGTTGGATTCGCGATCGACACGGCCGGCAACGGATCGCGCACCTACACGTTTCGCGTGAATCCGATCGGCGTGCACGACGAGTCGTCCAGCGAGAATTCGCGGTACGCTCCGCGCTGGCAGTCGATCGCGCGCGTCGACGCGTCGGGGAATTACGATGCGTTTCTGGTGATCCCGCTGGCGGACATTCGTACGCAAGGCGGCAGCGTTCAGCGATGGCGCTTTAACTTCGAACGATTCATCGCTACGGAGAACGCCGACCAGACGTGGGCATACGAGCCGGCGATGCAAAGCATCGACAGCGTCCAATATTGGCCGTGGCTCGCGCAGATTCGCATCAGCGGGAACGCCCGCCCGCGCCCGCAGGCGGACGCGTACGTGCTGGGCAGCGCCGGTTCGCAGCGCGCCGTGTTTCAAAACGGCATAGGCCAGTTCGAGCAAATGCAGCCGCGCATCGCCGGCTTGGACGTTACGTATCCCTTCACGAACACGCTGGCGTTCGTCGGAACCGTAAACCCGGATTTCTCGAACGTCGAGCAAGATCAGACCACCATTCAATTGCAAGAGTTCGCGAAGACGTATCAAGAGTACCGGCCGTTCTTCGCGCAGGGCGGGCAATACATCAACGCGCTTCCTTCGATCGGCATATTCGGCGGCAACACGATGTTTTATACGCCGTCGATCGGCATCTTCAACCGCGGCCTGAAAGTTGAAGGCACGCTCGGGGAGAGCGCGCTCGGCATGCTGAACGTCGTCGGTCCCGATATCGACGATAATGCGGCGGGCTACAGCTATACGACCGACAACGGCGCCCTCTCGCTGCGTGCGGAGAGCGTGCTCGCCAATCATCCAGGCGTGCGCGACCAGACCGCCGGAATCGGCATGCAGCGGTTAAACCGGCATTCGGGTGAGAGCACGCAAATCGAGTTTGCGAGTGAGAACGGCACGCTCGCGAGCGGTGCGCACGATTTCAACCTGTCCGAGGGTCTGCAGAACCAACACTTTACCGCGATCGCGTACTATCGCGACACAAGCGCGGGATATTCGCCGGTGGACGGATACACCGCCGTGCCCGATGCACGCGGTCCCATGTTCAAGGTTGGTTACGCCGGGACCGGATCGACGTCAAGTCCGCTGCTCTCATACAACGTCAACGTCTTCGGCGATCGTTTTCTCGCGCACGATGGGTCGGTCCGCGAAGCGGACGTGAACGCGTTCTACAACGTTCAGTTCAAGAACCTATTCTCGCTGCAGGGCTTTTTCGGCCCGAGCGAATTTCAGGTCGCGCCGGGTGTCATCGAGTGGTTCAACCGCAGGCAGATACAGCTGGGCTACCGCATGTCGACACCGCAGTTCGTCATGGCCGCATATACGTGGGGACCGTTCGCGCAGGGGTACGTGCAGCAAACGCAATTCGTCCATGCGCGCGTATTCGGGGAGTATGCCGCATCCTTTGAATACGACGGCAACATCGAACGCCCGCGCGCCGGCGGCCCGATTTCCAATTCGCAGTGGCTGCGCCGCTTGGCCGTTTCGCGATCGTTCGGACGTAACGCAACGCTGGGAATTGCGCTGCGCGGCATTAACGGCACCGGCGGCTTCGCGCAGCCGGGAACGAATCTCTCGATGCTCTACCAGCAGCGCTTCCCAAGCCAGGACCTGCTGTATGTCGAGTTCGGAACGCCGGCGGCCACGCAAACGCTGCATCGTTTCATCATTAAATACGTGTTCCACGCCGGCGGCGAGAGCGGAACCTAGGCGCCGCCTCGCAGCACGCGCCCGGGGCGCTCGCTTGTGAATTCGCCGCCCAGGACGACCGGCCGTCCGTTGACGAAAACGTGCTGGATGCCGAGCGGAAAGTGGTAGGGCGCTTCGTAGGTTGCGGTATCCCGAATCGCGTTTGCATCGAACACCACGATGTCGGCGTAGTTGCCCACTTCGATCGTGCCGCGCTCGCGCAAG
>Ga0070714_100000553_pt1 | contig 26931 bp, 23 predicted proteins | sample LARL83metaG_FD_65450 | JGI IMG/M metagenome (GOLD analysis project Ga0070714, IMG submission 65450) | Corn, switchgrass and miscanthus rhizosphere microbial communities from Kellogg Biological Station, Michigan, USA - LAR L8-3 metaG | ecosystem: Host-associated > Plants > Roots > Rhizosphere ... | reverse complement strand
CCGGGTATTACCCGCACATCGGATTCTCCCGGCACGATTCCGCGTGGGTCCTCGCCCCGTGACCGAGCCGGTCCTGCCCCGCCCGCGGCCCGTGGCCCCGGCCCGTGGCCCCGGCCCCGGCCCCGTGGCCCCGGCCCCGTGGCCCCGGCCCCCGGCTCCCGGCCGCGGCCGCGGCCGCCCGTTAACACTACACGTGTCTTTTTACCCGTTCGACGGGCCCAAACCGGGATAAACCCGGACAGCCATCCCGCCGTTCGGGTAAGAAGACAACTGTAGCGTTACCAGTGTGACTGGTGGGACCGGGCTGAGGATGAGCGCCCGGTGGCGGGGGTGCCGCCGGGCGCTCTTCGCCGGGGTGGGGGGAGGCGGGGTGGGGGGGAGGCGAGGCGCCTGGCCCGTACGTCAGGTGCCTGGGCTCGTTGAGCCCGTGCGCCACGACCGTGACAACGGGTGCGGCCCGCGTCGAGGCGCTGGCCGGGACCACCGCGGACAGTGCCGCCAGGGCAATGCCTGAGGCGATGGCGACAAAAGCGGTGCGGGCGCGAATTGGTGGACTCAATTTTCTCACCCTCCTATCAAGTGAGCGGTCTAGCGAGCGAACGTTTCCCAGGTTCCGGGCTGCCGCCGCGAAAGGCCAGTGCCACGAAGTCCGGCTCGACCTCGTTCCCAGCGCGGCTCCAGCCCACCGCTAGCGATCACTGGCAGCTTTAAAAGGATTGCTGGACGCACGCGAGAAGGGCGCTCACATTGTCATTTTCGGATCGGCGCGCTGTCATCACCGGAGTCGGAACGGTCGCCCCGGGTGCGATTGGCGCGAAGGAATTCTGGGACCTGCTCGCCGCGGGGCGGACGGCCACCCGGCGTACTACGCAGTTCGACGCCTCGCGTTACCGGTCGCAGATCGCGGCGGAATGCGACTTCGACCCGGTGCTTCAGGGCCTCAGCCCGCAGGAGACGCGCCGGCTGGACCGGGCCGCCCAGTTCGCGGTCGTCGCCGCGCGCGAGGCACTGGACGACTCGGGCCTGGAGTTCGACCGGATCGACCCCGCCAGGACCGGTGTCGCGTTCGGCAGCGCGGTCGGCTGCACCACGACGCTGGAGCGCGAGTACGTGGTGAGCAGTGACGGCGGCGACAAGTGGCTCGTCGATCCCGAGTACACGTGGCCCCACCTGTACGACTCCTTCGTCCCGAGCTCGATGGCCGCCGAGCTCGCCGTCCTGGCGGGCGCCGAAGGCCCGGCGAGCGTCATCTCGACCGGATGCACCTCCGGGATCGACGCGGTGGGGTACGCGGCGGATCTCATCGCCGACGGCTCGTCCGAGGTCGTGATCTCCGGCGCCAGCGACGCGCCGCTGTCCCCCATCACGACCGTCTGCTTCGACGTGATCCGCGCCAGCTCGCGCCGCAATGACGATCCCGAGCACGCGTGCCGCCCGTTCGACCGGACCAGGGACGGCCTGGTGCTGGGCGAGGGCGCCGCGGTGCTCATCCTCGAGGAACTCGAGCACGCACGGCGGCGGGGTGCGCGCATCTACGCCGAGGTGAGCGGCTACGCGTCACGGTGCAACGCCTATCACATGACGGGCCTGAAGCCCGACGGCCGCGAGATGGCGGAGGCCATCAGGATCGCGCTCGACCAGGCCAGGGCCGATCCGACGGCGGTGGATTACATCAACGCGCACGGCTCGGGCACCAAGCAGAACGACCGTCACGAGACCGCGGCCTTCAAGCGCAGCCTGGGGCAGCACGCGTACCGGACGCCGGTGAGCGCGTTCAAGTCCATGATCGGGCACTCGCTCGGCGCGATCGGCTCGCTGGAAATCGTCGGCTGCCTGCTCGCCCTGAACGAGGGAATCATCGCGCCGACGGCGAACCTGCATGAGCCCGACCCGGAATGCGACCTCGACTACGTTCCGCTGGTGGCCAGGGAGCAGCCGGTGCGCACCGCGCTCACGGTCGGCAGCGGGTTCGGCGGTTTCCAGAGCGCGATGGTGCTCCGGCACACCGAGGCGTGCGGACGATGACCGCACTGGTGACCGGCATCGGCATCGCCTCGCCGATCGGCTCCGGCGTCGGTCCGTACTGGGATGCCGCCCTCGGCGGCACGTGCGGGATCTCCCCCGTCACCCGGTTCGACCCCGCCAAGTACCGGGTCAGGCTGGCCGGCGAGGTACGCGATTTCGAGCCCGCCGATCTCCTCCCCACCCGGCTGATGCCGCAGACCGACCACATGACGCGGATGTCCCTGGTGGCCGCCGAATGGGCGCTCGCGGACGCCGGGGTGCGCCCCGCCGAGCTGCCGGAGTACGAGATGGCGGTGATCACCGGCGCGACCGCGGGTGGCTACGACTTCGGCCAGCGCGAACTGCAGAAGCTGTGGGGTCAGGGTCCTGATCACGTCAGCACCTATCAGTCGTTCGCCTGGTTCTACGCCGTGAACACCGGGCAGATCTCGATCCGCCACGGCATGCGAGGCCCCGGCGCCGTCATCGTCACCGAGCAGTCCAGCGGACTGGACGCGGTCGGTCATGCGCGACGTCAGCTGAGGAAGGGAAGCCGGGTAGCGGTCACCGGCGGAATCGACAGTTCGCTGTGCCCGTGGGCGTGGGTCGCTCATCAGGTGGCCGGACAGCTGAGCGAGCGAGATGACCCGGCGAGCGCGTACCTGCCCTTCGACGCCGGTGCGTGCGGGCACGTCCCGGGTGAGGGCGGGGCGCTGCTGGTGCTGGAGACCGCCGAGTCCGCGGCGGAGCGCGGCGCGCAGCGGTGCTACGGCGAGATCGCCGGCTACGCGGCGACGTTCGGCTCCCGCCGGGAGGGCAGCGCGCCCGCCCTCGGCCGGGCCGCCGCGCTCGCGCTCGCCGACGCGGGCGTGGCCGCCGCGGACATCGACGTCGTCTTCGCCGACGCGGCCGGGCAGCCCGCCCTCGACGAGACCGAGGCGCGGGTGATCGCGGAGCTGTTCGGACCGTACGGCGTCCCGGTGACCGCGCCGAAGACGATGACCGGCCGCCTCTACGCGGGCGGCGCCGCGCTGGACCTGGCGACCGCCCTGCTCGCCATCACGCACGGACAGATCCCGCCGACGGTAAACGTGCGGGACGTGCCGGAACGGTACCGCATCGACCTGGTCCGCGCGGCCAGGAGCCTGCCGGTCCGCGCCGCGCTCGTGCTCAGCCGCGGCCGGGGCGGTTTCTGCTCCGCGGTCGTGGCACGCGAATACTCAACTGTGGAGAGTGCACGATGACCTACGTCATAGCCCTGCCATGCACCGACGTGCTGGACAAGACTTGCATCGAGGAATGCCCCGTGGACTGCATCTACGAGGGTGACCGCCAGCTTTACATCCAGCCGGACGAGTGCGTCGACTGCGGCGCCTGCGAGCCGGCCTGCCCGGTCGAGGCGATCTACTACGAAGACGACCTGCCCGCCAAGCTCGCGGGGTACCGGGAGATCAACGCCGAGTTCTTCGCCGAGCTCGGCTCGCCCGGCGGCGCCGCCGGGACCGGCCGGGTCGGCCGGGATCACCCGCTGGTCGCGGGCCTGCCGCGCAGCGCGAACGTCTGACGACCACCAGCGGCCCGGCCCGCCGAGCTTGAGCGCCCAGGGGGTTCCGGGGGCCACGCACCCTCGAGGACCCGGCAGCCCGGGGAAGTCGCACTAGCGCGGGACGCGAAGCCTTGGTCGTTAGGAGCGAAAAAGGCCGGCCATCTCGAGCAGGAGGTCCTTCACCTCGGTCGCGGCGCAGCGACCGCGGCGTGCGCGCCGGTCCGAGCAGAGCAGGACCGGGCCGTCAGCTGGGCCGGCGGGCAGCCGCCCGTGCGAACCACCCACGGCGAGAGCACCCGCGTCCAGGCCGACCACGTTCATCAGGTACCGCATGCCCAGTTTCTTGCGGGCCAGCGCGACCGCGGCGCGGCGCCTCGCCGCGGCCGGCGCGGCGGGGTCGAGGAACAGCTCGGCGGGGTCGTAGCCGGGCTTGCGGTGGATCTCCACCAGCCGGGCGAAGTCCGGTGCCCGCTGGTCGTCCAGCCAGTAGTAATAGGTGAACCAGGCGTCCGGCTCGGCGACCAGGACGAGTTCCCCGGCCCGGGGATGGTCCAGGCCGCAGGCCGCCTTGCCGGCACCGTCCAGCAACGACGCGACCCCGGGCAGTTCCGCGCACACCTTGCGGGCCGCCGCCAGGTCAGAAGGATCAGCCACGTAGACGTGCGCCACCTGGTGGTCGGCCACGGCGGCCGGCTCCCCCGGCCTGGTGGCGGCGAGCGCGGCGGACACCTGTACCTTGACGACCGGCAGGCCCGCGCCGGCGAGCCGGGCCAGGGCGGGGCCCGGCTCCTCCCACGCACAGGCGAGGTGGGCCAGGTCCAGGCACACGCCGATGTACCGCGTGTCCACGCCGGAAAGCTCGGCGACGGCTTGGGTCGTCGACTCGATGACGCAGCCTGGCTCCGGCTCTACAGCGACCCGAACGAGCCGGCCGGTCCCGGCATGCACCTCCGCGAGTCTGCTTGCCAGTTCGGCCAGCCGTCCGCGAGCTACCGAGGAGTGCCACGACGTCCACGGGGTGCGCCAGCCCAGCGGCAGCGTGGACACCGAGCCGCGGGCGGCGTCGTCCGGGAGCAGCCCGGCGAGCACCCGGGTGAGGTCGGCCGTGTATTCCAGCCGTTCGGTGGTGAGCCAGTCGGGCTGGTAGACGGCCCGCTTGACGACCGGGGCGTGAAATGACCGGTACGGGAAGCCGTTGAGCGTGACGACCTCCAGCCCGCGCGCGGCGATGTCGCGGCGCAGCCGGGCGACTTTGGCGGGATCGGCAGCGAGCCCGGCGGCGGCCGGCGCGGGCCCAGCCGGCCGGACTGGGCGTAGAACTCCACCGGGTTCTGCCACAGCACCCGGTCCACGTCCTCGTCGTCGAACCCGGTCTCCCGCATGGCCTCCGCCGTCCGCAGCGTCAGCAGCGGGTCGCTGCGGCCCCAGTCGGCCGCCGAATTCACCAGCATCCGCGCCGAGCCGTAGCGATCCAGGATGGCGGCCATCCGCTCGTAGTCGTCGGTCGTCCGGGAACTCATGTGGATGTGCGGGTCGAAAATCCGCATCAGCGGGCCTTCCTTTCCTGATCGCCGGCGGTCAGCCCGGCCAGCAGCGCGGCGGCGTCGGCCGGCAGTGCCCTTCCCGCCGCGTGCCGCTCTTGCGCCAGGCCGGCCAGCATCCGGGCCAGCTCTTTGTCGGCGCGTGCGGCCAGGCCCGCCACAACCTTGAGCGGGATCTCCATGAACACGCACTTCAGCACCGCCTGGCGCCATGTCTCGTCGTCCAGATGCCGGGCGTACCGGCCCATGGCGGCGGCGACGAGCCGCGGGTCGTTGGTGCGGATCGCGTCATGCAGCTGCGCCACCCCGGCATCCGCGATGTCCAGGTACGGCAGGGCCCGAAGCACCGCGCGCTTCTCGGCCGGGTCACCGTGCCGGTACAGCGCACGGACCTGCTCGATCAGCGGCGGCCCGCTCAGCGGCAGCGCGGTCAGCAGCAGCACGCGGGCCGCGTCATCGACGGTCCACCCGGCGAAGTCCGTGTCCTCGCCGGCCAGCGGCCCCCGGCCGCACCGGCGGCCCGCCGCCGGGAACAGCCCGGCCACGGCGGCGGGGTTGCCGGCCACCTCGCGCAGCGCGCCGGCCAGCCACGCCGGGTCCGTCGCCGCATCCCGCAGCGCCTCGTTCAGCGCCTCGCGCAGGGCCGCGCGAGGGTAGCCGGTCATCGGCTGGCCTCCTTCGCTTTCGCTTGTGCGTTTGCTTTCGCGTTTGCTTTCGCTTCGGCCGCGTGGAGGAAGGCGAGCGTTTCCCTGGCGACCACGGGCGCCGCGTGCCCGTGGCGTGGCAGCTCGACGGCGACCAGCCCGCCGTACCCGGCGGCGTTCAGTGCGTGGAGCACGGCGGGAAAGTCGACCTCGCCGGTGCCAAGCTCCAGGTGCTCGTGCACGCCACGCCGCATGTCGTCGAGCTGCACGTTGACCAGGTGCGGGCCGGCCCGGGCCACGCAGCGGGCCGGCGGGTCAGGCTCCACGCACTGGCAGTGCCCGATGTCCAGGGTGAGGCCGAGGCTGCCGGGCGCGCCGAGCCGGTCGCGCAGCGCGAACCAGTCGTCGATCGTCCGCACGAGCATCCCCGGCTCCGGTTCGAAGCCGAGCCGCATCCCTGCCGCGGCGGCATCGGCGGCCACCTGGTCGCAGCCCTTGAGCAGCCGGTCCCAGGCCGCCGCCGTGGACAGCGCCCGCGGCCGGACCCCCGACCAGCAGGAGACGGCCTCCGCACCCAGGTCCGCGCCGATGTGCACTGCCCTTCGCAGCAGGTCGAGGCGCGGCGCGGGATCGTCGTCGAGCAGGGTGGGCGCGTGCTTGCGCCACGGGTCAAGCAGGTACCGGGCGCCGGTCTCGATGACGACGCCGAGGCCGAGCCGCGCCAGCCGGGTACCGAGAGCGGCAACCCGGCGGGGCAGGCCGGGCGCGTACGGGTCGAGATGATGGTGGTCCAGCGTGAGCGCGACGCCGGCGTAGCCAAGCCCGGCGATCACGTCGAGCGCGTCGTCGAGCCGGTGGCTGCCGAAGCCGTTGGTGCCGTAACCGAAGCGCGCGCTCATGTCGGCGACAGCCTTCGGGCCAGGACGCGCCCGGCCGGCGCGGCGGTCGCGACGATGACGCTGGCGATCGAGGATTTGCGAGCGCCCGAGCGCGCGATCAAAGCGGCCTGCAGGGCGGGCAGGACAGTGATCCCGGTCCCGGTCGCGGCGCGCATGCGGCCGGCGTCCGGCCGGGCGAGCGCGCGTGCCTGGGCGAGGCCGTAACCAGCCGCGTACCACGCGGCCAGGCCGGCGGACAGCGGGGGCTTGGCGTCCGCGGCGGCCGTGATCGCGCCGAGGGCCGCGGTGGCGGCGGCGCCGGCGAGCACGTCTCCGGGCACGGACAGTGCGGCCGGCGCCCGGACGAGCTCGGCTATAGCCCGGTCAGGAACGCGCACAGCGCCTCCCACTGGGCGTGCAATGCGTGGTCGGTGTCGCCGAACGGGTCCTTGAAGAAGTAGGCGAGCGGAACCAGCGGCCCGGCGTGCCCGGCCGTATGCGCGGCGGCGGTGATGCGCGCGAGGTCGAGCACGAGCGGCGCCGCCAGCGCCGAGTCGCAGCCCTCCCAGGTGAACTGCACTCGCATCGGGGTGCCGAGGAAGCCGGAGAACGTGACCAGGTCCCAGGCGGTCTTGAAATCACCCAGGCTCGCCACGTGACCGATGCTGGTGCCGCCGTCCGGCAGATAGCCGAGTATCTCGTTCAGCACCCGCTGCTTGCTGGCCGACTTCGCCGCCTTGGCGCCGGGATCGGCCAGGTTGGCACCGTCGCCGCTGCCGAGCAGGTTCGCTCCCGACCAGGACCGCACGGCGAGGTTGCGCATCACGAACATCGGGGCGAGCACCGACTTCAGCAGCGTCTCCCCGGTCTTGCCGTCGTGACCCGCGTAGGGCACGCCGCGGTCCCGCGCGAGCTCGGCCAGCGCCGGCAGCCGGGCCCCTGTAGACGGCGTGAAATCCACGTAGGAACACCCGGCACGGAAGGCCGCGTAGGCGTACAGCGAGCTGGGTGGCAGCACCGGCTCCTGTCCGCCAAGCGCTTTGCCCAGCGCTTTGTCCAGCGCCTTGTCCAGCGCCTTGTCCAGCGCGGCGAGCCCGGCGTGCGCGGGGCGCGGCCGCGGCGCGGGCTCGGTCGGCGCGAGGTTGATCACCACGACCCGGTCGAGCCGGTGCCGCTGGGCGAAGGCGGTGATGTCGCTCGCGATGCCCGCCGCGGTCTCCGCCTGGGTCGCGCCGGCCGGGGCAGGCCGCAGCTCCGCCTCCACCTGCCCGAATTCCGCGTCCAGCGCCTCGACCAGCCGGGCGGGCACGACGCCAGCCGCGGCGAGCTGTTCGGCCTTCTTGGCCACCGGGCTCATGACCACGTCGTGTCCGCCCAGCACCAGGTCCGCGAAGCCCGGCAGGGGAATTCCCCGAAGTGCCGGGTGACAGGTCACGCAGCCCACCGGGTCGGCCAGGCCGCCCCGGAGCGCGAGCGCCCCCACGATCGTCGTGGTCGCCACCGATCCGCTGGCACCGATCAGCCAGACTCCAGCGCGCATGGGCGTCACCACCAGTCGATTCCCTCAAGGGCCGCCCAGATCTCGCGTTCGGTCGCGGTGGCCGGGCTGCCGGGTGGAACCAGCCGTTCCGGGTGCCCCGGGGGCGGCTCCGATCCCATGCCGTCCGGGGCGTACTCGGCGTATAGCACGACTCCGTGGCCGAGAAAAGACATGGCGGCGAGCGATCGCAGCAATCCAGGGAACATACGCCCAAGTCGTTGCCGTGTTTTCCCCGTTCCCCCCGCGCCGTTGGCAAAAACATGGTGCCAATGATGGAACGGACACCACATCGGGATCGCTCCTGTCTCAATTGCTTTCGGCCTGCTGGGTTAGATTCTCGCCGCGCGCGCTGGAAGCCGGGTCGAGGATTGCTAGGCCCGCTTATATGGCGCTTTCAGCAGTTTGGCGGGCTCGTTAGTCTCGTCATTTGGCAATCCTGCGCGTCGATTGGAGACATTGGAATGCGCGTCCTGTTCGTTACCAATCCCGGTGAGGGACAGCTTTACCCGATGGTGCCCTTGGCGTGGACTCTGCACGCGACGGGAAACGAGATCCTCGTGGCGGCGACGGAGGACTTCCTCCCGAAGATCAGCCGCGTCGGCCTGCCGGCGGCGGCCTCCAGCGGGCCTGTGGACCTGATCGAGATCATGACGAGCGGAGCCGGCGGTCAGCTGCGTCCTACGGAGATGTCCTGGGAAGATCAGGCGAGCGCCGCTGCCCGCGCGTTCGCCATCGTCGCGGAGCGGACCGTAGACGGCGTGTCCGCCCTGATCCAGTCCTGGCGGCCGGACGTCGTGGTGGCCGAGTCCACCAACTTCGCCGCGCCGCTCGCGGCGCACCGGCACGGTATCCCGTTCGTCGAGCACCGGCCCGGTCCGGCGTTGCCTGAGCTGATGCGGAAGCTCGCGGCCGAGCACCTCTCCGACGAGCTGGCGGGTCCGGCGCTAGTGATCGACAACTGCCCGCCGAGCTTCCAGCAGGACGACGTCCCGGGCGGTCACGTCACCAGATACGTGCCGTACAACGGCCCGGGCGTGATCGCGGACTGGATGCTGAGCCGGGGCACGCGCAAGCGGGTGTGCGTAACGCTCGGCACGAACCTGCCGCACGCGCCGGGCTCGTGGTCGCTGCTGGAGCTGGTGATCGCGACGCTCAACGAGCTGCCGGTGGAAATCGTGCTGGCGGTTCCCAACCCGGACGAGGTCCGGTACCCGCAGTGGGACGGGCTGCCTTCCTCGGTGCGCGCTGTCGGCCGGTACCCGCTGAGCGCGCTGGTGCCGACCTGCGATCTGACAATCAACCACGGCGGCGCCGGCTCCACGATGACCACGCTGACCGCCGGGCTGCCGCAGCTGTGCGTGCCGCACTACGGTGACGACATCCGCCGCGCGGCCCAGGTGGCGGAGAAGGGGGTCGGGCTGGCGGTGCCGGCGAACGAGGTCTCACCCGAGTCGATCGGGTCGGCCGTGTCCGCACTGCTCGATTCGTCCGAGTATCAGCAGTCCGCCCAGAAGATTGCCCAGGAGAACGCGGAGCTGCCAGGTCCGGTCGAACTGGTCGACGTGCTGCGCGCCCAGGTCAACGCCTAAAGCGCCAGCGCGCGCAAATGGCCGCCCGTATCTTGTGGATGCGGGCGGCCTTCGTACCGGTGGCGGGCTAGCCGGCGTCGACGCTGGCGAGCTGGGTCTGGCACGCCGTCGTGAGTTCCTCGGCGACCAGGGCAGCGGTCTGGCTGGGCAGGTGCGGGTTGAGCGGCAGGCTCAGCACCTCCGCCGCGATGCGTTCGGCCACCGGGAAGTCCCCTGGCCGCCATCCGGCGTCGCGGTAGGCGGGCGTCAGGTGGATCGGGACCGGGTAATGGATCAGCGTCTCGACCCCGGCGGCCCGCAGCCGCTCTTGAACGGCGGCACGGTCCGTCAGGCGGATGACGAACTGATGCCAGACGGGTTCGGCCCACTCGGGCACGTGAGGCAGCACGATGTCCGCCAGCGTGGCCAGCGAGTTCGTGTACTGGCTGGCCAGCGCCCGGCGGCGCGCGTTCCACTCCTCGAGGCGGCGCAGCTTGACCCGGAGCAGCGCGGCCTGGATCTCGTCGAGCCGGGAGTTGGTGCCCATGATCTCGTGCTGGTACTTGACGCGGTAGCCGTAGTTGCGCAGCAGCCGCACCTTCTCGGCCAGCGCGGCGTCATCGGTGACGACCGCGCCCGCGTTCCCCCACGCGCCCAGGTTCTTGACCGGGTTCAGGCTGAAAGCGGCCGCGGCGGAGAACGTGCCGACGCGCCGGCCGCGATAGCGGGCACCGTGCGCCTGCGACGCGTCCTCGATCACCGACAGCCCGTGCCGGGCGGCGATGTCGCCGATGGCCGCCATGTCCGCGGGCTGTCCGTACAGGTGCACCGGCATGACCGCGACGGTGCGCGGCGTGATCGCCGCCTCGAAGGCCGCCGGGTCGAGGTTGTAGGTACGCGGGTCCGCCTCGGCGGGCACGGGACGCGCGCCGACCGCGGAAACCGCCAGCCAGGTGGCGATGAACGTGTGGGAGGGCACGATCACCTCGTCGCCGTCGCCCACACCAAGCGCGCGCAGGATCAGGGTCAGCGCGTCCAGTCCGCTCCCCACCCCAGCGCAGTGCCTGGCACCGCAGTATCCGGCGAATTCCGCCTCGAACGCCTCCAGCTCCGCCCCCATGAGATACCAGCCGGATGCGGCCACTCTCCGGTAAGCGGCGTCCATTTCCGGGCCGAGTTCCGCGTATGCGGCCCGCAGGTCCAAGAACGGAACCTTCATCGTCAACCTCGCAGTTCCTGTAGAAAACCTTCGTAATCGCGGATGTAATCGGCATCGTCATAACGTTCCGACGCGAGCACGAAACAGATCGAGTCGGCGGAGAACTCCGCCATGTCGCGCCAGACCATGGGTCCCAGGTACAGCCCGCGGGTGGGCTCGTCCAGCCGGTGCACGCAGCGGCCCCGTCCGTTGTCGAGCGAGATCTCGAAGGAACCCTGCATGGCCACGATGAGCTGGTGCAGCTTGCGGTGCGCGTGCGCGCCGCGCGCCGATCCCGCCCCGGCGCCGTACATGTAGTACACCCGCCGGACCGGGAACCCGACCTCCCTGCCGCTCTCGATCACAGCCAGGCTTCCCCTGGCATCGGTAAACCGGCGCAGGTCGGTCAGCCGGTGTCCGTCGGCGGCAGCACCGGGGCACTCGGCCGCCGGGGCCGTCACAACGCGGCCTTCACGTCCTGTTCGGACACGATGCGCGGTTCCGGGATCGGCACGATGAACCGGCCGCCATGCTCGAGGAATTCGCGCTCGTTGCGGATGATGTCCGCGGCGAAGTTCCAGGCGAGCAGCAGGTAGTAGTCGGGCGGACGCTGCCGGGCCTGTGCCGGTGACCACACCGGGATATGGGTGCCGGGGAGCACCTTGCCTTGCTTGTTCGGCGTGGTGTCGCTGCAGAACTCGAGGTCGCCAGCGCCGAGGCCGCACAGCTGAAGGAGCGTGCAGCCCTTCGACGGAGCGCCGTAGCCCGCGACCCGCTTGCCGTCGGCGACCAGGTCGCGCACCATCCCGCGTATCGCGGCGGTAACTCGCCGGACGCGCTCCGCGAATTCGAGGTAGGGCCGCTCGGTGGCCAGGCCGCGCTCCTCCTCCAGTGCGCGGATCGCGGCGACCGCCGCGGACGGCGTCCGGCCGGCGGCCAGCGGCGACGCGAAGACGACGACGGAGCCACCGTGGACGTTAGCCCGCTGGACGTCGACCACCTCCAGGCCATGGGAGTGGAACAGCCGGCTGAGCGTACCCACCGAGTAGTAGGACTGGTGCTCGTGGAAAATCGTGTCGAACTGGTTCTCGTCGAGCAGATTGACCAGGTACGGCACTTCGATGACAAGCATGCCGCCCGGAGCCAGCACCGCGTCCACGCCATCGAGCACGTTGTGCACGTCGTCGATGTGCGCGAAGCACTGCCGTCCGAGCACCAGCGAGGCGAGGCCCTTGTCGCGCGCGATCGTCGTGCACACCGCCGGGCCGAAGAAGTCCCCGATCGTCTCGATCCCGCGGTCATTGGCCACCTGTGCGAGGTTGCGGGCCGGATCGACGCCTACTACCCGCAGGCCGCGCTCCGCGAACAGCTCAAGCTGCATGCCGACGTTGCTGCCCAGCTCCACCACCAGGTCGCCCGCGGCCAAGCCGGCCTTTTCTGTGCACCAGCCGACGATGTCCCGCATGTGGCCGTTCAGCACCGCGGACTGCTGCGACACGTAGATGTAGTCGGCGAACAGTACCTCCGGATCCACCACGTGCCGCAGGCACATCAGCCAGCAGTCCCGGCAGGCCACCACGTCCAGCGGATACTTCGGCTCGGACGGATACTGCGGGGCCGAGTCGAGAAAGCCGTTCGCGAGCTCGACCGGACCAAAGGAGATCACGTCGAGCCAGTCGCGCCCGCCACACACCCGGCACGCGCCGACGTCCCTGACCACGTCCTTCTCCGTCTTCATGCAACTCTCCCTGCCTGCGCCAGCGAATCCTCCCGGCGGCTGAGCGTCGCCCGCGCACGCAGCGGCTCCCACCAGGAACGGTTGTCGCGGTACCAGTCGACCGTCATCGCCAGCCCGTCCTCGAATCGGATCAAGGGCGCATAGCCCAGCTCGCGACGGATCTTGGTGATGTCGAGCGAGTACCGCCTGTCGTGCCCCATCCGGTCGGGTACGCGCTCGACCATCTCCCATCCGACGCCGCAGGCCTCAAGCAGCATGGTGGTCAGCTCCACGTTGGTCAGCTCGGTGCCGCCGCCGACGTGGTAGACCTCGCCCGCCCGGCCGCCGTGCAGCACGAGCTGAATCGCCCGGCAGTGGTCGGACACGTGCAGCCAGTCGCGCCGGTTGGCGCCGTCGCCATACAGCGGCACCGGCCGGCCGTCGAGCAGGTTGGTCACGAAGAGCGGGATCACCTTCTCCGGGAACTGGTACCAGCCGTAGTTGTTCGTGCACCTGGTCACGCTGACGTCGAGACCGAACGTGCGGTGATAGGCGAGCGCCAGCAGGTCCGAACCGGCCTTGGTGGCCGCATAGGGCACGTTGGGCGCCACCGGCGACTCCTCGGTCCACGACCCCTCGTCGATGGATCCGTACACCTCATCGGTGGACACGTGCACGAACCGCGGTACGCCGTGACGGAGCGCGGCGTCGAGGAGCACCTGAGTGCCCAGCACGTTTGTCTGCACGAACTGGCCGGGAGCCAGAATTGAGCGGTCCACATGGGTCTCCGCGGCGAAATGCACAATCGCGTCCTGACCAGCGACCACGTCATCGACGAGCATGGCGTCGCACGTATCGCCCTCGACGAAGCGATACCCGGGGAAATTAACTACCGGTGCCAGGTTCGTCAGGTTGCTCGAGTAGGTCAGCTTATCAAGGACGGTAACCCGGACATCCGAGGAGAACGGCAGCTTCCCTCTCAGGTTCAGCCGCACAAATTCCGATCCAATGAAGCCGGCGCCTCCGGTAACCAGGATTTTCATTAAGCCTCCACGTAACGGTGACCTTACCTTGGCAGAAGGCTTGTGCATTTGAAAAGGCCGATGTTCAACCGAATAGCGACCGCAGTTGAACAGTGGGATCAGGACTCGCCGATGCGCATTTTCGTGTGATCGCCGAGGACGAAGCGGTACGTGCTTGAAACGGATACCGGCGCGGCAACCTCGACATCGCGCCCGATAAAAGATTCCGCCACCCGGTGGATACCATCGATGCTCGTGCCGGGCAATACAATCGACGACTCGATCTCACTGCCGCGGATCCGGCAATTTTCTCCGATAGAGGTAAAGGGCCCGACGTACGACTGGGAAATTTCCGCGCCAGCGGAGATGAGCGCGGGGCCCGTGATTTTCGAGTTCCTGACCTTGGCGCCCGCGGTGATCTCGACCTTACCGGTGATCTCGCTCACATCGTCGACGTCTCCGTCCACCCGGGCCCTGAGCCGGTCCAGGACCAGCCGGTTGACCTCGAGCATGTCGGCCACGCTGCCGGTGTCTTTCCAGTAGCCGCTGACCACCTGAGTGCCGACGTGGTACCCGGCGTCGATAAGCCACTGCACCGCGTCGGAGATCTCGAGTTCACCTCGCCAAGACGGGCTGATGCGCCTGACCGCGTCATGTACTACCGGGGTAAAAAGGTAAATTCCGGCCACGGCGAGGTCCGTCTTAGGGAATTTTGGCTTTTCCTCCAGCCCGATCAGCCGCCCTCCGTCATCCAGTTCCGCGACGCCGAACGATCTCGGGTCGGGAACCTTGGTCAGCAGGATCTGGGCGTCGGGCTGCTCGGCACGGAACTTATCGACGAACGGCGCGATTCCGCCGCCCAGGAAGTTATCGCCGAGGTACATGACGAAGTCATCGTCGCCGAGCCAGTCCTGAGCGATGAGCACGGCATGCGCAAGACCAAGTGGCTTGTCCTGCGGAATATATGTGACGCTGAGCCCGAAGGCCGAACCATCACCGACCGCCTGCCTGATCTGCGGCCCAGTCCTGCCGATCACGATTCCGACGTCCTTGATACCCGCTGCCGCGATCGATTCGAGCGCGAAGAATAGAACTGGCTTGTTGGCGACCGGAAGCAACTGCTTAGCTGACGTGTGAGTCATGGGCCGCATGCGGGTACCGGAACCCCCCGACAGAACTAGTGCTTTCATGAGCCCGAGTGTAAGACGACGGCCACGCAATTAACCAACCCGTAAATAGCAGCCCGTTCGACACTGCCAGTTCCCTGGTTGAACGCGCGGGCGACACCGATTGTGGGTGCTTACCCGATTTCGACCCGTTGGCTTATTAGGGCGAGCCTGGCTGGGCTGGCTTGCCGCGGGCGGGCGCCTTCGTCTCTGCTGGTGACGGCTGGGGCTGAAAGCGGGGTGGCTGTCTGGCGATACGCGTGCGCATCAACGGCCGCGGCAGCAACGTGGTAGATAACCCCTTCGTGGAAGGCTAACCTCCGCCCGCGGGGGTCAATCCACCACGAAGAGGTAATCCGGCACGTTGTCCGGCCATGCACCGGCCGGCAAGCGCTAACCGGACGGCCCGCGAGCGGGGCCGGCGGGGCAGGCCAGGCGGGGCGGGCGGTGAACGCGGGTGGGTCAGGTAAGCCAGTTGGGCTGGACCAGGCCGGTTTCGTAGGCGAGGACGACGAGCTGGGCGCGGTCTCGCGCGCCGAGTTTGGTCATGGCGTGGCTGACGTGAGTGCGCACGGTGGCCGGGCTCATGTACAGCTTGGCGGCGATCTCGTGGTTGGTGAGGCCTTCGGCGACCAGGCTCATGACTTCGCGTTCGCGCTGGGTGATGACCTCGAGTTCGGTGGCGGGGCGGGGCTTCTTGGCGCGGGTGGCGAATTCGGCGATGAGCTTGCGGGTCATGCTGGGCGAGATGAGCGAGTCACCGTGGGCCACGACCCGGACCGCGGTGGCCAGGTCGGCGGGCTCGGTGTCCTTGAGGAGGAAGCCGCTCGCGCCGGCGCGCAGCGCGTCGAACAGGTACTCATCGAGCCCGAACGTGGTGAGGATGACGATACGCACCCCGGCCAGATCGGGGTCGGCGGTGATCTGGCGGGTGGCTGCCAGCCCGTCCAGTCCCGGCATGCGGATGTCCATGAGCACCACGTCGGGATGGAGCGTCCTGGCCAGATCCACCGCGGCGGCCCCGCCGGCCGCCTCGCCGACGACCTCGATGTCGTCGCGGGCATCGAGCAGCGCCTTGAACCCGGCACGGACCAGGCCCTGGTCGTCGGCGAGCAGGACCCGGATCATGGCGAGAACCTGACCGGGAGCCGGGCGCTTACCCGGAACCCCCCGCCTGGCCGGAAGCCGGCGGACAGGTCGCCGCCTAGCGCGGCGGCGCGTTCCCGCATCCCAGCGATCCCGGTCCCCGTCCCCGCCGTCCTGGCAGCAGTCCCGGCCGTCCTGGCAGCAGTCCCGGCCGTCCTGGCAGCAGTCCCGGCCGTCCCGTCGTCGTCGATCTGCACGCGCACATCCGCGTCGCCGTAGGCCACCCGCACCCGGACCCGGGCCCGCCCGGCGTGGCGAGCCACGTTGGTCAGCGACTCCTGGATGATCCGGTACGCGGCGAGGTGCACCGCGGCCGGCAACGGCGGCGCCTGGCCGGCCACCTCCATCTCCACGGACAGGCCGGCCGCCCGGGTGAGGTCGATCAGCTCCGGCAGCCGGTCCAGCCCGGGCGCCGGCGCGAGAGGCACCGGCGCGAGAGGCACCGGCGCGAGAGACACCGGCGCGGAAGACGCGTCGTCGTCGTCCTGGCGCAGCGCGGTCAGCATCGTGCGCAGCTCCTCCAGGGCCTCCTTCGACGCCGACTTGATCGCGGCCAGCGCCGCGCGCGCCTGTCCTGGCTGGCTGTCCATCAGGTCAAGGCCCATGCTGGCCTGCACGTTTATCAGCGAGATGTTGTGGCCGATCACGTCGTGCAGGTCCTGGGCGATCCGCAGCCGCTCCTCGCTTCGCCGGCGGCGCTGCTCGATCAGCCGGCCGGCCCTGGTCGCGGCCGTCCGTTCCGCCCGGATCCGGGTCGCCTCCGCCGCGATCACGAGCGCCGCCACCCACCCCGTCAGCAGCAGCGTGTCGTTCACCGGCGGGGCCGCATATCCGTAGGCGAGCGGGCCGAACCAGATCACCCAGGTGAACGCCACCGCCAGCGCCAGCCACGCCGCATAACGCCGCCCCGCGGCCGCCGTCACGAAAAACGCGGCGACAAAGCTCAGGTGAGCAAACCCGGTACCGGACGGCGCGACCACCGCGGCCAGGCACACTATCAGCGCCGCCACCGGGTACCGGCGCCGCGCCGCCAACGCAACCGGGCCCGCGACGAGCAGCACCCAATCCGCCGCCCGCAGCGGACGCGGCGCATTGAACAGGTGGGCGTCCGGGCCGGTGACCGCGGCGCCGGTGAGCTGAACCGCCAGCAGCACCAGCGGCAGCGCCAGGTCCCTAGACACCCATTTCATCTCGCGTCAAGCCTAACCAGCGCGGTGACCAGCCGCATCACGCGACGGGCGGATCCCGTTCTGCACGCTGTGCGTATCCGCCACTGCCCAGGGTAGTTCCGCTGACGTATTCCGGATAACGATACTGGCCCGACGAAATCGACGGCCCAATCGCCCACCATGGCAATCATGCACGCGAGCATGAGTGCAGGGAGAGGAAAAGGCGATGGCTAGTTTCGCCCGCTGGTGCTTCATTCACCGCAAGGCCGTCCTGGCCGGATGGCTGGTAGCCCTGATCGGCTTCTTCGCGCTCGGCAAGCTGGCCGGGACGGCGTACACCAACAGCTACACGCTGCCCGGCACCGACTCGGCCAAGGCCCAGCAGGTGCTGACCACCGACTTCCCCGCGCTGGCGGGCGACAGCGAACAGATCGTCGTCCAGGCCAGGCACGGGACGCTGCGCGCCCCCGCGGCCGAGAGCACGGTCACCGCCATGCTCGCCAAGGTTGCCCGGCTTTCCTACGTGGGCTCGGTGGCCTCCCCCTTCGGCCCGGGCGGCCAGATCAGCAAGGACGGCACGATCGGCCTGGCCACGGTGAACCTCACGACCCAGGCGCAGAACGTCCCCAACGCCGCGGCCACCAAGCTGATAGACACCGCCAAGTCCGCCGACGGGCCGCTGCTGAACGTCCAGCTGGGCGGCACCGCGATCGAGAGCGTCGCCACCTCCAGCGGAGACTCCACCAGCGTGGTGCTCGGGATCGTGGCCGCGCTGGTCGTCTTGTTCTTCGCGTTCCGGCGCTCCGTGTACGGCGCGCTGCTGCCGCTCATCTCGGCGCTGGTGGCGATCGGAGCGGGCACCTCGGTCATCGCCATCCTCACCCACGTCATCGCGGTCGCGAGCTGGGTGCCCCAGGTCGCCATCCTCGTGGCCCTCGGCGTCGGCGTGGACTACGCACTGTTCATCGTCAGCCGGCACCGCACCGGGCTGCTCGCCGGGCAGGCACCCGAAGACGCCGCCGTCACCGCGCTCACCACCTCCGGCCGCGCCGTGCTGCTGGCCGGGCTGACCGTCTGCGCCGCCCTGCTCGGCCTGTTCGCCCTCGGTGTCGGCTTCCTGTACGGCGTGGCGGTGACGGTCACGCTCGTGGTCGGCCTGACGATGCTGGCATCGCTGACCCTGCTGCCCGCCATGCTGGGCTTCCTCGGTATCAAGGTGCTGCGGCGAGCCGAACGCGGGAACGGCCGCCCGGCCCAGGAAGCCGGAACGTTCTGGCTCCGCTGTGCCGAAGCGCTAGGCCGTCAGCCGCGGCTACCGGCGATCTTCGCGCTGGCGGTAATCGTGGTACTCGCGATCCCGTTCCTCAGCATGCGCGCCGCCCTGCTCGACTCCAGTACCGACCCATCCTCGTCGACCACCTACCAGGCCTACCAGCTGCTGGCGAAGGGGTTCGGCCCCGGCTTCAACGGCCCCCTGGAGCTGATCGGCCAGGTCAACAGCCCCGCCGACCAGGCACGATTCACCGCGTTCACTACCGCGGCCCGCGGCCAGCCGGACGTTACAGCGGTCCAGCCACCACAGCTCAGCCCCAACCGCAAAGCCGTAATCGCCGCGGTATACCCCGCCACCGGACCGCAGGAGGCCGCGACAACCACGCTGCTCGACCGGTTGCGGGCCGCCGTCTCCAAGGCGACGGCGGGCAGTACGCTCGCCGTCCACATCGGCGGCACGACCGCGGCCAGCGAGGACTTCTCGCAGGTACTCAACAGCAAGCTGCCCCAGTTCTTGGCCGTGGTTGTCGGGCTGGCGTTCCTGCTTCTCGCCGTCGTCTTCCGCAGCCTGCTGATCCCGTTGGTCGCCGCGATCATGAACCTCCTCTCGTTCGGCGTGGCGCTAGGCGTCATGACCGCGGTCTTCCAGTTCGGCTGGGGCAAGTCGGTGATCGGGTTCAGCACGACGGGGCCGATCGAATCGTGGATCCCGGCGCTGATGTTCGCCATCCTGTTCGGCCTCTCCACCGACTACGAAGTCTTCCTGATCAGCCGCATGCACGAGGAATGGCTGCGCACCGGCGACAACAGGCGCGCGGTGATCCACGGCCAGGCCGAGACCGGGCGGGTCATCACCGCGGCCTCCTTGATCATGATCCTGGTCTTCGCGTCGTTCATCGCCGGCGGCCTGCTACCCATCCAGCAGATAGGCCTCGGCTTCGCCGTCGCCATCTTCGTCGACGCCTACATCATCCGCACCGTACTGGTGCCGTCGGTGATGCACATGCTGGGACGGGCCAACTGGTGGCTGCCCGCCTGGCTGGACCGGAACCTGCCCCGCTTCGACGTCGAGCCCGCCCAGCTCCCCTCGCCCGAGAAGCTCCGCCAGCCGACGGGCCAGCCGGCGGGCCCCAAGCCGGCCCGGCCGTGAGCACCATGAGCGACGCGATCGAGATCCGGGGCCTGCGCAAGACGTTCGGGTCGACGGTCGCGCTAGATGACCTGGACCTGACGGTGCGGGCAGGCGAGGTGCACGCCTTTCTCGGGCCGAACGGGGCCGGCAAGACCACGACGCTGCGGGTGCTGCTCGGGCTGCTGCGGGCCGACGCTGGCCAGGTCCGGCTGCTGGGCGGGGACCCATGGCGGGACGCCACCCGGCTGCACCGGCGCCTGGCCTATGTGCCCGGCGACGTGACCTTGTGGCCGGGGCTGTCCGGCGGCGAGATCATCGGCCTGCTGGGGCGGCTGCGCGGGGACCCGGGGACGGCAAAGCGGGGTGCCGCGCTGTGCGAGCGGTTCCAGCTCGACCCGTCGAAGAAGGCCCGCGCCTATTCCAAGGGAAACCGGCAGAAGGTCGCCCTCGTCGCCGCGCTGGCCTCCGATGCCGAACTGCTGCTGCTGGACGAGCCCACGGCCGGACTTGACCCGCTGATGGAGGCCATGTTCCGCGAGTGCGTAGCGCAGGAACGGCGGGCCGGGCGCACGATCCTGCTGTCCAGCCACATCCTGGCCGAGGCGGAGGCGCTGGCGGACCGGGTCAGCATCATCCGCGACGGGCGGTGCGTGGAGACCGGGACGCTCACCGAACTGCGGCACCTGGCCCGCACCTCGGTCACCGCCGAGCTGGACCACCCGGCCCGCCTCGACGGCGTCACCGGCGTCCACGACCTCAGCACCACCGGAGCCCAGGTCAGCTGCCAGGTCGACAACACGGCGCTGACCGAGGTGCTCGCCCTGCTGGCCGCCGCCGGGATCCGCACCATCACCTGCCAGCCGCCGACCCTGGAGGAACTGTTCCTGCGCCACTACACGACCGGACCCCAGCAGACGGCGGGAGCCGCGAGGTGACCGGGCTGGCGGGCACTGGGCCGCTGATCCGGCTCGCGCTGCGCAGGGACCGGTTCATGATGCTGGCCTGGATATATGTGACCTCGGCCGGGGTGGCCGGGGTCGCCTACTGGCTCGGCCAGCTGTATCCGACAGCCGCGAAGCGGGACCTGCTGGCGTCGGCGGCCGGCACGAACCCGGCGCTGGTCTTCCTGTACGGCAAGCTGTACGGCGATTCGACCGGCGCGCTGACCGCCTGGCGGTACGGGGTGTGGGGGGCCATCTTCGCCGCGCTGATGAGCGTCTTCGTCGTGATCGGCAGCACCAGGGCCGATGAGGAGGCCGGCCGGCTGGAGCTCATCGGCTCCACGGCGGTCGGACGGCACGCCCCGCTGACCGCGGCGCTCGCCGTCACCGCGATCGGCAACGTGCTGCTCGGCGTGCTGGTCACCGCCGGGCTGATCCTGACCGGCCAGCCTGCCGCGGGCTCGGCGGCACTCGCGCTCGCCATCGCCGCCGCCGGCGTCGCGTTCGGCTGCGTCGGCGGCCTGGCCGCCCAGGTGGCGTCCGGGGCCCGCGCCGCCCGCGGGATCGCGCTCGGTGCGCTGGGTGCCGCGTACCTGCTGCGCGCGGTGGCGGATACGGGCAGCGCCGCGCCGCTGACGTGGCTGTCCTGGCTGTCTCCGCTCGGCTGGACCGAGCAGGTCCAGCCATTCGCCGGGCAGCGATGGTGGGCACTCGCGCTGCCCGCGGGCGTGGCGGCCGGCCTGGGCGGCGCCGCGTACGCGGTGGCCGCGCGCCGCGACCACGGTGCCGGCCTGCTGCCCGGACGGCCCGGCCGGGCAGGGGCGTCCGCCCTGCTCAGCGGCGTGTTCGGGCTGGCCTGGCGGCTGGACGGCAGCACGCTGGCCGGCTGGGTCGCCGGATTCGCGTTCCTGGGTGCGGTACTCGGCGCCGCCGCCAAGGGCATCGGCTCCCTGCTGGGCAGCAGTTCCGTGCTGCAGAACGAATTCACCCGGATCGGCGGCCAGACCGCGATCACCAACGCCTACCTCGCCGCGATCATGGGGCTGGCGGGGCTGATCGCGGCCGCGTACGCCACCTCGGCCGCGCTGCGGCTACGCGTAGCGGAAACGACCGGCGCGGCCGAGGCGGTGCTGGCCAGCACGGTGAGCCGGCTCAGGTGGGCGCTGAGCCACGTGACGGTCCTGGCGACCGGAACCGCGGCGCTGCTCACCAGCGCGGGCCTGGCGATCGGCCTCGGCTACGGGCTGCGAACCGACGACCTGGGAGAGGTGCCGCGGCTGCTCGGCGCGGCACTCGCCCAGCTGCCGGCGGCGCTCGCGATAGCCGGGCTGACGGTGCTGCTGTTCGGCGCGGCGCCGCGCGTCTGCGTGGGCGGCGGCTGGGCCGCGGTGGTGGCCGCCCTGGTGATCGAGCTGTTCGGCACGTTGCTCCGGTTCCCGCGGTGGATGATCGACATCTCGCCGTTCACCCATATGCCGAAGCTGCCGGGCGGCCCGGTGCACGCCGCCCCGCTCATCTGGGTGTCGCTCGCCGCCGTCGCGCTCACCGCGACAGGACTGACCGCCCTCCGCCAGCGCGACATCGGCTAAGCCGGCTCCGCGTCGAGGTCCCGGAACCGGGCCTGGGGGGGCAGCGCGAACAGGCCGGCGAAAAAGACGCTCAGGATGCCCACCGGGTACCAGAGGCTGATGCTGAACGCCCGGGAAAACGCCCCCGCCCCGTGCACCGGCCCGCCGCCGAGGTAGGCGAAGAAGACCACGCTGGCCAGCGCCACGCCGAGGGCCATGCCGAACTCCTGGATGGCGCTGAGCAGCCCCGACGCGGACCCGGCATCGCCGGCCGGCACATCGGTCAGGATGAGGTCGATGATCGGCGCTATGACCAGGCCGAACCCGGTGCCCGCGACGATCAGCGGCGGCAGCATCTGCCAGGAGCTGATCGATCCGCCGTAGTGGGCGGCGACGGCGGAGTAGCCGGCCAGCCCGGCGGCGTTCGCCAGGGCGCCAGCCATCAGCACGCGGCGGCCGAACCTGGGGGTCAGCACCGCCACCGACAGCCCGGAGGAGACCATCGTCGCGAGGGCGAACGAGGCCGCGGTCAGGCCGGCGTGCAGCGGGGTCCAGCCGAGCCCGAGCTGCAGGTAGAGCGTCCAGATGAAGGCGAATCCGGCGAACGAAACCGCGAAGATCACCAGCAGCGCCGTGCCCGCGCTGAACGTCCGGGCACGGAACAAGCTGAGCACCACCAGGGGAGAGCCGGCTCCCCTGGCGCGCCGCCGCTCGTAGCCGACGAGGACCGTGAGCAGCAGCAAAGCCAAGATCATCATTCCGAACGACCAGTGCGGCCAGCCCAAGGCCCGGCCCTCGGTCAGCGGGTAGGCGAGCAACACGGTGACCGCCAGCGCCAGCGCCGCCCCCACCATGTCCACCCGCCGCGCGCCCGGTGATCTGGATTCCCGGATGACGAACCATCCCGCGATCACGGCGGCGAGCCCGATCGGCACGTTGACCAGGAAGATTGAGCGCCACTGGAGGCCGAGCAGATCCCACTGGACGAGCAGCCCGCCGACGATCGTCCCGGCCGAGGAGGCGGATCCGACGACGGCGCCGAACAAGCCGTATGCCTTGCCCCGCTCCCCCGCCGGGAACGTCGCGCGGATGATCGAGAGGATCTGCGGGACCATCGTGCCTGCCAGCACACCCTGAACGACTCGCGTGGCGATGAGCATCCCCGGATTGGCCGCGACGCCGCACAGCGCCGAAGCCAGCGTGAACCCGCACATGCCGATCAGGAAGATCCGCTTGCGGCCGAAGACATCCCCGAGCCGCCCGGCGATGATCAGGACCGCGGCGAATCCCAGCGAGTAGCCCGCGACCATCCACTCCGCTGCCAGGTAGCCGGCTCGCATGTCCCGCAGGATGCTCGGCAGCGCGACGTTCACAATCGACATGTCGAGAAGATCCACGAACCCGGCGAAGAGGATGACCACGAGTGCGCGCCATCGCCGCGGGTCCAGCGTGGCCGGCTGAGCGTGGTCCGTTTCCTGGATCATTCCGGCAACGGTAAGAGGATGCCGCTGGCTGTCGCAATCACGGGCCGGCCAGTTCGACTGCGCTTGTCTCGCCAGTTGAACGCTTGGGCTTGCCGGGGTCCGCATGGCAGAACGAACGTAGCCGAGTGGACCGAGCCGAGGAGGTTCGCGATGTACGAGCTGCTGACCGACAGGGAGCTGACCGTGCTGCAGAGCATGCTGCACGAGGCCGCCGAGGAAGCGTACGGGATGGCTCGGGCCAACGACGATGACGCGAACTGGCGCGGTCGCTTCGTTCCGCTGCACAAAGAGGTGGCGCAGCTGTTCCTCGAGGCGGGCACGGCGCTGATCGCGCGGCTCGACGGGCCAGCCAAGGCTGCCTGATGGCCTACGGGGAGGAGCCGTGGTGCCTGCGGGAAAGCAGCCTGGACCTCGACGCGCTGGCGCCGGCCGAGTCGGTCTTCGCGCTGTCCAACGGCCATATCGGACTGCGCGGGAACCTGGACGAGGGCGAGCCGTACGGCCTGCCCGGCAGCTACCTCAACGCCTTGTACGAGGTCCGCCCGCTGCCGCACGCCGAACCGGGCTACGGCTATCCCGAATCCGGCCAGACGATCGTCAACGTGACGAACGGGAAACTGATCCGGCTGCTGGTCGACGACGAGCCGTTCGACGTGCGGCAGGGCACCCTCCACGTGCACGAGCGCGTCCTGGACCTGCGCGCCGGCACCCTGTCCCGGGAAGTGCTCTGGACCTCCCCGGCCGGCCAGACGGTCCGGATCACGTCGGTCCGGCTCGTGTCCCTGGCCCAGCGCGCCGTCGCCGCGATCAGCTACACGGTGGAGGCGGTGTCCGGGCACATGCGGCTCGGCCTGCAATCCGAGCTCGTCGCGAACGAGACGCTGCCCGGACCGAGCACTGACCCGCGGGCCTGCGCCGTGCTGGCCGCGCCGCTCGTCGGCGAGGAGCACGTGGCCAGCCGGGACGACCAGTTCCGGGTGACGCTGCTGCACCGGACCCGGTGCAGCGGACTGCGGCTGGCCGCGGGCATGGCGCACGACATCGAGGTCACCAGGGCCGCGCCGGGCCAGGCGATGCGCGCGCACACGGAGGCCTTCCCCGACGTGGGACGCTGCACCGTCGCCGCGCAGGTGCGGCAGGCCGGCCAGCTCCGGGTCGTGAAGTACCTAGGCTACGGCTGGTCGGGCGAACGGTCCAGGTCGGCGCTGCACGCGGAGGTGACCGCCGCGCTGGCCATGGCACGGCTGGCCGGCTGGCCTGGCCTGCTCGCCGAGCAACGGCGGTACCTGGACGAATTCTGGGCGGGCGCGGACGTCGAGCTGGACGGCGATCCGGAGATCCAGCAGGCGGCGCGGTTCGCCCTGTTCCACATCCTCCAGGCCGGCGCCCGGGCAGAACGCCGGCCGATCGCGGCGAAGGGACTGACCGGCCCCGGCTACGACGGGCACACGTTCTGGGACACCGAGACCTTCGTCCTGCCGGTCCTCACCTGCACCCAGCCGGCGGCGGCCGCGGACGCGCTCCGCTGGCGGCATACCGTGCTGCCCGCGGCCAAGGAGCGAGCGGCCGACCTCGGCCTGCCCGGCGCCGCGTACCCGTGGCGGACCATCGGCGGGCGGGAATGCTCCGGCTACTGGCCAGCCGGAACCGCCGCCTTCCACGTCAGCGCCGACATCGCGCACGCCGTGGTCCAGTACGTCAACGCGACGCAGGACACCTGGTTCGAACGCGAGACCGGCCTTGACCTGCTCGTCGAAACCGCCCGCCTGTGGCGGGAACTCGGCCATCACGATGTCACCGGCCAGTTCCGGATAGACGGGGTGACCGGGCCGGACGAGTACAGTGCGGCGACCGACAACAACGTCTATACGAACCTGATGGCGCAGCGGAACCTGCGCGCCGCCGCGGACGCCTGCCGGAAATACCCGGACGGCGCGGCGCGGCTCGGTGTGGACGAGCATGAGCTGTCCGCGTGGCGCCGCGCCGCCGAGGCCATGCTCATTCCGTTCGACGCCGAGACCGGCATCCACCCGCAGGACGAGAACTTCCTCGCGCACGCGCGCTGGGACTTCGACAGCACGCCGCCGGACAGCTATCCGCTGCTGCTGTCCTACCCGTACTTCGAGCTGTACCGCAAGCAGGTCGTCAAGCAGGCCGACCTGGTGCTGGCCATGCACCTGTGCCCGGACGCGTTCACCGCCGAGCAGAAGGCCAGGAATTTCGCCTACTACGAAGGGCTGACCGTGCGCGATTCCTCGCTGTCGGCGTGCACCCAGGCCGTGCTGGCCGCCGAGACCTCGCATCTGGAGCTGGCGCACGACTACCTGGCCGAGGCGGCGCTGGTGGATCTGCAGGACCGGCACCGCAATACCCGCGACGGCCTGCACATGGCGGCGCTTGCCGGGACCTGGATCGCTCTGGTGGACGGCTTCGGCGGCATGCGGACGGCGGGCGGCAACCTGAGCTTCCGGCCGCGGCTGCCGGCCGGCATCACCCGGCTCACGTTCCGGATCCGGTATCGCGGGCGCCGCCTGCTAGTGACGATCTGGCACCGGGAGGCCCGGTACGAACTGCTGGCGGGCGAGCCGCTGGCCGTCGCCCACCACGACGAGCAGGTCATCCTGGCCGGGAAGCCGGTCGTGCTGGACATCCCGCCGGCCCCGTCCTCCTTCCCGCCGCGGCAGCCCGCGGGCCGGGCACCGGTGCGACGTTCAGCGAGTCAGGGAGGTAGCGCGCAATGCGAAAGGTACTGGTCGCGAACCGTGGCGAGATCGCGGTCCGGGTTATCCGCGCGTGCCGGGACGCGGGGCTGGAGAGCGTCGCGGTGTACGCCGACCCCGATCTCGACGGACTGGCCGCGCGGATGGCCGATGAGGCGTACGCACTGCGCGGCACCAGCCCGGCCGAGACCTACCTGGACATCGACAAGATCATCCAGGTCGCGCTGGACTCGGACGCGGACGCGGTGCATCCGGGGTACGGGTTCCTCGCCGAATGCGCGGACTTCTCCCGGGCGGTCGCGAACGTGGGGCTGACCTGGATCGGGCCGCCACCCGAGGCGATCGAAGCGCTGGGCGACAAGGTCAGCGCGCGGCTGATCGCCCGGCGGGTGGGGGCGCCGCTGGCGCCGGGCACCGCCGATCCGGTGCGCGACGCGGCCGAGGTCCGCGAGTTCGCGGCCGAGCACGGGCTGCCGGTGGCGATCAAGGCCGTGTACGGCGGCGGCGGCCGCGGGCTGAAGGTCGCCTGGACCATGGCCGAGATCGACCAGCGGTACGAGTCGGCGGTACGTGAGGCGGTCGTGTCGTTCGGCCGGGGCGAGTGCTTCGTCGAGCGGTACCTGGACCGGCCGCGGCACGTGGAAACCCAGTGCCTGGCCGACGCCCACGGACACG
>Ga0070714_100000552_pt1 | contig 26986 bp, 23 predicted proteins | sample LARL83metaG_FD_65450 | JGI IMG/M metagenome (GOLD analysis project Ga0070714, IMG submission 65450) | Corn, switchgrass and miscanthus rhizosphere microbial communities from Kellogg Biological Station, Michigan, USA - LAR L8-3 metaG | ecosystem: Host-associated > Plants > Roots > Rhizosphere ... | reverse complement strand
TGGGGCCTCGGCCCGAACACGAACTCCTGCGAGCCGTACAGCGTGTCGTCGAGCGGATATCTCGCCGCGCAGGTGGTGTACGACGTGGTCCAACCGGTCAGCGCGCTGCGGTTCCAGGTCTACCCGACACCGGGCGGCGGCACGACCGACCTGGACACGGCCGGCCTCCAGCAGAGCATCCTCAAGTCGGGTTCGTTCGAGGGCACCGACGCCGACTGGACGACGCTGAGCCCCAGCGGCGTGACGACGAACATCGCGTTGTACGACACGCGTAACGGCGCGCCCGCCGCCGCCCACGACGGTTTCGGTTACCTGGCGTTCAACACCAACGGCACGAGTGGTTCGGTGTACCGGGACGTGCCGCTGGGCGCCCCGTCCGGCTCGTACACGCTCACCGCGTGGCTGTCGTCGCAGTCGGGCACGGCGTCGGGCGTGATCTGCGTGTGGGGCCTCGGTCCGAACACGAACTCCTGCAAGCCGTACAACGTCAGTGCCAACGGCTACACGCCGGTGCAGGTGGTGTACGACGTGCAGCAGTTGACGTCGGCGCTGCGCGTGCAGGTCTATCCGACGCCGAACGGCGGCACGACCGACCTCGACACGGTGAGCCTGGCCCGCAGCTTCGTGCAGTCCGGTTCGTTCGAGGGCACCGACGCCGGCTGGCTGACGTTCGGCCCGACGAACATCGCGTTGAACGACACGCGCAACGGCGCTCCGGCGACGGCCCAGGACGGTTACGGCTACCTGTCGGTGAACACGAGCGCGTCCGGCGGCTCGGTGTACCAGGACGTCCCGGTCGGCCTGGCGGCCGGCACAACGGCTGTGGCCACCGTGTGGCTGTCGTCGCAGTCGGGCAACGCGTCGGGCGTGGTGTGCGTATGGGGCCTCGGCCCGAACACGAACAACTGCAACCCATATGCCGTGACGGCGGCCGGATACACGGCGGTCCAGATCGTCTACGACCCGCAGCAGAACACCAGCACCCTGCGGTTGCAGGTCTATCCGACCCCGAACGGCGGCACGACCGACATCGACACGGCGAGCCTTCGATGACGTCGAAGTGAGGCGCGGTCGGCCCGGGTAGCCCCCGGGTCGGCCGTCTGCATCCTTGTCGCCGGCATACGGGTGATTCCGATCGCTTTGGGTCCGGATGCCCGTCTAAGATCCGGTCGTCCAGGTCGAGGCAGTAGCCGCAACGCAACGGAGCGTGGGGTCGTGACCGAAACCGATATCGGGAACCTGTCCGGTCGCCGCTGGGGACTCGTCGTCGCCGCCGTCCTGCTGCAACTGGCGTTGGGCGCCGTGTACGCGTGGAGTGTGTTCTCCAAGGCGTTGCAGGCATCGGGCAACGAATTCCACCTGAGCAAGTCGGCCGCGGCACTGCCGTTCTCCGTGTCCATCGGCATGATCTTCATCGGCACGTTCGTCGGTGGACGGATTCAGGACGTCCGCGGACCGCGCACGGTCGCGCTGGGCGGCGGCGTCATCTACTCGATCGGCGTCCTGCTGGCCGGACTGGCCGCCGGCGGCAGCCAGTACTGGTTGCTGGTGCTCGGATACGGGGTCATCGCGGGATTCGGGCTCGGGTGCGCGTACATCGTGCCCATCGCGATGCTGCAGAAGTGGTTCCCCGACCATCGTGGACTGATCACCGGGATCGCGGTGGGCGGCTTCGGCTTCGGCGCCGTGCTCACGTCGCCGGTCGCGCAGTCCCTGACGTCGCACTACGCCAAGGTGCCGACGCGGGCGTTCCTGTGGCTGGGCGCGGCCTATCTGATCATGGTGATCGTCGGTGCGCTGTTCTTCCGCAACCCGCCGGAGGGTTACACCGTGCCGGGCCGGCGGCCGACGGCCAGTGGCGCCGTGACGACCAGCGGACGGGACTACTCGCTGACCGAGGCATTGCGCACCCCGCAGTGGTACCTGCTCACGGCGATCCTCACGCTCAACGTGACCGCCGGCATCGCGCTGATCTCGGTGGCGGCCGCGTCGGCCGCCGACATCGCCGGATACAGCACCGCCGCCGCGGCCACCCTGGTCGGCATCATGGGCCTGTTCAACGGCGGCGGCCGGATCTTCTGGGGCTGGGTGTCCACGCACATCGGCCGGATGACCGCGTTCCTGTGCATGCTCGGGATCCAGGCGGTGTGCTTCTTCCTGTTGCCGCACGTCGCGGCGGCAGCGGTGTTCGCGATCCTGATGGCGTTGGTGTACCTGTGCTACGGCGGCGGGTTCGGCACCATGCCGGCCACCGCGGGCGACTTCTACGGGTTGCGGAACGCGGGTGCCGTCTACGGTCTGATGATCGTCGGCTGGAGCATCGGCGGCGTGGTCGGCCCGCTGCTGGTCGCCGCGCTGATCCACGGCAAGTCCTACACGATGGCCTTCACCACGATCGGGATCATCGCCGCGGTCGCGCTGGTGCTGCCGCTGGTGACCAAGCCGCGCGATGAGGCGTCGGCGACGGCGCCCATCGGCCAGGAGGCCAGCACCACAGCGCCGTGAAGTAGCCCGCGGGTACCGACTCAGGGATGCTCGCGACCGTGCATGTGCTGTTCGGTCGCGCGGTCGAGGTCGACCTGATCACATCGTTCGTGACGGGACGGTCCGACGCCGACCCGGTGCTGGTGGTGATCGGTGAACCGGGTGTCGGCAAGTCCGCCCTGCTCGACGTGGGCGCGGCGGCCGCCATACGATCGGGTCGCCGGGTGTTGCGGGCGGCCGCGCTGGAATACGAGGCGGAGCTGCAGTTCGGTGCGCTGAACCAGTTGCTGCATCCCCTGATCGGCCACATCGACCGCCTCGGCGACGAGCATCGCCACGCGCTGTGGGTCGTCCTGGGCCTCGCGTCCGGCGCGATGCCGACGCAACTCGTCGCCGGTGCCGCGACCCTCGCCCTGTTACGGCAGGCGGAAGACGGTCTGGTGCTGATCGTCGACGACGTGCAGCGGCTCGACCTCGCCAGCAGCATGGCCCTGATCTACGCCGTGCGACGGCTGGACGGCGCCGATGTCCGGATGCTGGTGGCCGTGCGGCCGGATGCCGGTGACGCGTTCGTGCGCAGTGGTTTCCGGGTGCTGGACCTGACCCCGCTGGACGACACCGGCTCCGAACAGCTGCTGGCCAACGCGTTCCCGGCGCTGCCGGCGCACGTCCGGCACCGGCTGCGCGCCGACGCGCGGGGCAATCCGCTGGCCCTGCTGGAACTTCCGATCGCGTTCGCGGCGACCGGCTCTCGTTTCCCCGACGTGCTGCCGTTGACGGACCGGTTACAGGCGATGTTCGCCGACCGGCTGCACGGCCTGCCGGCGGAAACCCGGCGGACGCTGTTGCACGTGGTCCCGGCCGGCGACGGCGAGGACCACGTCTCTCGGCCGCGGACCGTCGCCGACATCATCCGCGAAGCGACTCAGTGAACTACAGGGTGTCCAGCAGTACCGCGCTGTTCGCCGGAACGGTGATCGTGGCCGTGTGACCGAGGATCAACATCGGCTGCGGCTTCGGCGTGAAGGTCGCGTCCGCGCCGACCGAGGAGCCCCCGATGGTGGTGGCGGTCGAGGTCAGCGCGGGCGCGGTGAGGACGAACTGGAATCCGGCGACCACGGGTGTGGTCAACCGGATCGTGGCGGTGATCGGCGACGCGCTTTCGTTGTCCACGAACACGTTCCGTCCGACACCCCACGCCGCGACACCCGTGGCACCGGCGACGGTGGCCGAGTGGAAGGCGCCGGTGCCGGCGAGTACCCAGAGCAGTTGACCGTAGTAGACACCCTGGACGCCGGTCGGTGTGTTGCCGGAGAAGACGATCGGCGTGTACTTCGACGCGCTGCCGCCGTGGAAGTTGATGCCGGCGCCGTTGTTCGCCGCGATGGCGGCCATGTACTCCAGCGACCACAACGACGCGGCCTCGGTGTCGCTGACGCCGATCGCGCCGCCGTTGAAGAACGAGTTGGTCTCGGTCATCCGCCACGTGGGCACCCCGGTGGCCGCCTGCGCCTTGTTCATGGCTGCGGCCGTGTTCTGCAGCTTGCCGCCGGGTTGGGTCGACGCGAGCATCTCCGGGATGTTGGCGTTGGCGGCACTGTCGATGTAGGTGTGGTCGGACAGGATGGTCAGGCTGTTGGCCTTCTGGTCCAGGCCGAACGACGGCTCCCAACTCGTGCCCTTGGCCTGGCCGGGACCGTCGAACACGGCGCCGGGCACGACGGCCTTGATCGCCTGGACGTAAGTGCTGTAGTTGACCTCGTATTGGGCCTGCGTGTTGTAGAAGTCGGGCTCGTTGCCGATCTCGAACGCCTGCAGGCTGTTACCCAACTCGGACGCCGCGAACTGGGCCTCGGACGCGGCGTTCGCCGCCGTGTTGAGCTTCAGGTCGATGCCGTAGATCACCTTCCAGCCGGTGGCCTTCATGAACCCGGCGAGCTTCATCACGTCGGACGGCGCGACCTCGGTCGAGACACCACCGGCACCGTTGGGGTTCCAGTTGATCCGGTCGACCTCGTTGCCGCCGATGCGCAGCACGTTCGGGCCGAGCAGCCGGAACAGTCGCACCAGATTCGTGTTGTTCACGTCGAACAGGCCGGCGCCGATGCGGTCCTTCTCGTAGCTGAAGCCGGCGAACCCGCTGCCGACGTGGCTGCCGTTCACCGGGCTCACGGTGACGGTCACCGGCGTGGTGGCGTTCGGCGCCGCGAACGCGGGGGAGCCGACGAGGACCGTCGCCGACGTGAGCACAGCGAGGACAGCACCTAACGCGGATTTTCGCACAGCCAGACCTCCATCGTTCACGGATATGAACAAGTCTTGAACTATGTTAGTGATCACATACGTGGCACTCGTCCGGACCGTAGACCGCCCGTGAGAGCGCTGTCAACGGCCCTTAGGTGTAGACCGGTTCCGGTCGCGCAGGCGTCGGTCCGGCGTTCAGCTCCGGTCGTCGGGCCGCGTGGGCCGCCGGTGGCGCCAGGAGCGCAGGATGTGGCCGCGCATCGCCTCAGCGGCGCCCGCCGCGTCCCTGGCCATGATCCGGTCGTGGATCAGCCGGTGTTCCACGTTGGAGTCGACGCAGTCCTGGTGCGTCGTCTCGCCGAGGTAGCGCAGGCTGTGGAACGCCTCGGCGTTGATCGTGTGGATCACGGCCCGGGCCAGGCGGTTGCCGGACGCGGCCATGATCGCGTCGTGGAAGTCCAGGTCGGCGCGCAGGAACCGGACCGGGTCCTCCTCCTCGGCGAACAGATGGGTGAACGCGCTCTCGATCCGGTCCAGTTGCTTGGCATCCGCGTGCTCGGCCGCCGACGCGGCCATCTGCCCCTCCAACGCTTGCCGGACGTCGACCAGGTCCTCCAGGATCGCCAGCTCCGCGTCGTGCCGGATGGTCGCCGCGAGCACCACCGGATTGAGCAGGTCCCACTCGTCGGCGCCGCTGACCGTGGTCCCGTGTCCCTGCTGCACCTTCACCAGGCGCATGCCTTCCAGGGACTTCACCGCCTCGCGGATGACCGTGCGGCTGACCGCGAACACCTCGCACAGCACCGGCTCGATCGGCAGTGCGCTGCCGGCGGCCATGTCGCCGCCGACGATCCGGTCGACCAGGTCCTCCACCACGGCCGCGGCCAACCGGCGCGGCCGGCGGGGCCAGGAGGGCAGCGGCGCACCGCTCTCGTCGGTTGCATCGGCTCGGTCGTCCGGCCGTCGTACAGCGCTCACCTGGGGAAGCATAGCGCTTGACGGCATTCGTATTACGAATTATGTTACCGCCACCTCGTGCGGCCACGACCCGTCGAAAGGTCACCAGGTGCGAATCACCCACGTCGAGAGCTATCGGATCCCGCTGCCGGGTGCGAAGCCGCCGTTCGCCTGGCGGCACGGCCTGCTCGGGTCCGCGCCGGACGGTGCGGCCGCCGTGCTGCGGATCGGCACCGACGACGGCGCGACCGGCGTCGCGCTCGCGACCCGGCCGGGCATGGCCGCCGCGGTCGAGGACATCGTCGACCGCGTGCTGCGCGCCGAACTGCTCGGCAAGGACCCGCTCCTGCGCGAACTGCTCTGGCACCGCGTGTGGGAACTCGATCGCACCGAGGAGTTCCCGCTGCCCGTGCTCGGCCTCGTCGACGTCGCCCTGTGGGACCTCGCCGGCCGGATCGCCGACGCGCCGACCTGGCAGGTACTCGGCGGATTCCGTACCGCGATCCCGGCCTACGCGTCCACTGTGACCTTTCGCGACATCGCCGAGTACCTCGACGTGGCAACACAAACCCTCGAACTGGGTTACCGCGCGATCAAGCTGCACGCGTGGGGTGACGCCCGCGCCGACGCGCGCCTGTCGCACGCGTTGCGCGACCACGTCGGCGACGGAGTGCCGCTGATGTACGACGGATCGGCCGGCTTCGACCTGCCCGACGCGATCTACCTCGGCAACGCGCTGCACGACGCCGGATTCGCCTGGTACGAGGAGCCGATGCGCGAGTTCAGCGTCAGCGCGTACGCCCGACTCGCCCGCGCGGTGCCCATTCCGCTGCTCGTCGCGGAGACGTCCGACGGCGCGCACATGAACTCGGCCGACTTCATCGCGGCCGGCGCGGCCACGTTCGGGATACGAGCGAGCGCGTCGACCCGCGGCGGCATCACCGGCGCCATGCGCAGCGCCCATCTGGCCGACAGTTTCCGGTTACGCGCGGAGGTGCTCGGCGACGAGATCCCGAGCCGGCACCTGTGTATGGCGATCGCCAACACCACCTTCTACGAGTCGCTGATCACGAGCAGCGACGTGCGCAGAAGACCGGAGGTCGACGGCGCGGGCCTCGTGCACGCGCCGACCGGGCCGGGCATCGCCCTGCCCGCCGGCCTCGACTATCCCGACGCGCTCCAGCCCTACGTCGAGACCGTTAGTTGAGAGGTAAGCCATGCGATCGTTCCACTCCCCGCCCCGATTCGCCGTGTACACCGCCGCAGTGCTCGCGGTCGCGCTGGCCGCCGCGGGCTGCGCCAAGGCCACCACGGCGTCGGACAGTCACGTCGTGTCCGCGGCACAGGTCAAGGTCGCCCTCGTGCCGGGCGGCGCGCACCCGTACTTCCAGCCGTGGAAGGCCGCCGCCCAGCAGGCGAAAACCGACTTCTCGCTCGGCGGGGTCACCTTCAACGAGACGTCCAACTGGGACCAGACCACTCAGAACTCCGTGCTGACCTCGCTGGAAGCCCAGGGCTACAACGCGTTCGGCGTGTTCGGCGTGTCGCCGGACAACATCAACTCGACGTTCGGCAAGCTCAAGCACGACGGCTTCCCGGCCGCGTCACTGGGATCGTGCCCGGCCGGCAGCACCGACGACGCCGACTTCTGCCTGTCCACCGACGTGCAACAGGCCGCGTACAAGGCGGCGAAGATCGCGATCCAGGCCATGGGCGGCGCGGGCAATCTGGTGCACCTCACCGGGAACAAGACCGACTCCAACACGGTGCGCCGGATGGCCGGGGTGCAGCAGGCCGTCGACGAGACGGGTGGCAAGGTCACGCTGATCCAGACCGTCACCGACATCGACACCGACCTGCAGACCGCGCAGCAGGCCGTGGCCGACCTGTTGGCGGCCAAGGGATCGCAGATCAACGCGATCGTCAACACCGCGGAGAACCCGGCCATCGCGTCCGCGGCCGCCGTGCAGCAGGCACACCTGCCGATCAAGGTGGTCGCCATCGACGACGACCCGACCGTGATCGCGGACATCAAGGCCGGCACGGTGAGCGCGACGATCACGCAGAACCCGGTCGGCCAGGCCTACGTCGGCGCCTATGCGCTCATGAAACTGGCCGGCGGCTGCACCATGAAGACGCCGGGCCAGGTCATCGACTCCGGCTCGTTCGAGGTGACACAGGCCAATGTGGACACGTTCGACCAGCAGCGCCAGGCCACCACGCAACAGCTCAAGCACGACTTCGACACCAAGTACCTGTCCTGCAAGTAGGAGCCGCATGCCCACGATCACCCGTGTCGACGCGTACCTGGTCGACCTCCCCGTGGATACCGTCCGCACCGACGCGACACAGGCGTTTCTCAAACAGGAGACGATCTTCGTCGAGATCGGCACGGACGACGGCAACACCGGCACCGGCTACTCCTACACGATCGGCACCGGCGGCACCGCCGTCCTGGCCCTGCTGCGCGACTACCTGTTGCCGCGCCTGCCCGGCCAGGACGCCGGTCGCGTCGAGGCGATCTGGCGGGACCTGTACGCCTGGACGCACGCGACCGCCGTCGGCGCCATCACGTCGCTGGCGCTGGCCGCGGTGGACACCGCGCTGTGGGACCTGCGCTGCCGCGCGGCCGGCGTGCCGCTGTGGGTGCTCGCCGGTGGTGCCCGGGACCGGATTCCGTTGTACGACACCGAGGTCGGCTGGCTGCATCTGTCCATCGCGGAACTCGTGGCCGGCGCGAAGGCGGCGATCGGCGATGGCATGGGCGGTGTCAAGATCAAGGTCGGCAAGCCGGATCCGGCCGAGGACGTCGAGCGGCTCGCCGCGGTCCGCGACGTGGTCGGGCCGACCGTGGACCTGATGGTCGACGCCAACCAGTCGCTGCGGGCGCCCGACGCGATCCGGCGGGCACGGCTGCTCGAACCGCTCGACCTGTGTTGGCTGGAGGAACCGCTGCCCGCCGACGACGTGGCCGGCCACGCCAGGCTGGCCGCGGCCACCACGATCCCGATCGCGGTCGGCGAGTCGCTCTACTCCATCGGCCAGTTCGCCGACTACGTCGCGCGGGGCGCGGCCGGCATCGTGCAGGTCGACGTGGCGCGGATCGGCGGCATCACGCCGTGGCTGAAGGTGGCGCACCTGGCCGAGGCGCACAACATCGCGGTCTGCCCGCACTTCCTGATGGAACTGCACGTCAGCCTATGCGCCGCCGTGCCCAACAGCCGTTATCTGGAGTACATTCCGCAACTCGCGGCCATCACCACGACACCGCTCCACGTCACGGCGGGACACGCGCACGCCCCCGGCGGACCCGGTCTGGGCATCGACTGGGATCGCGACGCACTGGACAACCTGCGGAAGTAGGCCGTCATGACACAGCACACTCCGACACTGTCGCCGGAGCGGTCCGAGCTTCCGTCGCCGCCGGCCCGGGCCAGAGCGCTGCCGTTCTGGGCCAATCCCCGGCTCGGCCTGCTGGTCGTCATCGTCGTGCTCGTCGTGGTGTTCGCGGCGGCGCGACCGGCGTTCCTCAACGTCGGCCTGACCATCGTGCCGATGCAGTCCGACCTGTCGGTGTTCGTCGTGGTCGGCCTCGCCCAGTTGGCCGCATTGTCGTTGGGACACATGAACCTCGCGATCGGCCCGACCGCGGCGTTCGCGATGTTCGCGATGGGCTGGGCGTGTCAGGACCTGCACGCGCCGCTGCTCGTCGGCCTGCTGTTCGGCCTTGCCGTCGGCGGCCTGGTCGGCGCGGCGGCCGGCTGGACGGTCGCCACGACCGGCGTGAACTCCTTCGTGGTCACCCTCGCGCTGAATTTCGCGCTGCTCGGCGTGGTCTCGCTGCTCTACTCCGGAGTCGGCGACGGCGTGGCGTTCAGCGTGCATCCGGCCGGGATGGACACGTTGCGCGACAACACGTTCAGCGACTACTGCGTCGGCAACGTCTGCGGACCGCCGGTGCCGCTGGTCGTGCCGATCGCCGTCGTCGCGGCCGTCATCGTCGCGATCCTGTACCGCCGGTCGCGGCTGGGTCGCGAGATCCTGATGACCGGCGCCAACGTCAAGGCCGCCGAACTGTCCGCCATCCCCACGCACCGCCGGATCGTGCAGGCGCACCTGCTCTCGGGCCTGTTGGCCGGGCTCGCCGGTTTCCTGCTGGCGGTCGACAACGGCGCGTTCTCCGCCGACATCGGCAGCCAGTTCCTGTTGCCCTCGTTCCTCGGCCCGATCCTCGGCGGCACGGCCCTGGCCGGGGGAGCGGTGAGCGTGCTCGGCACGGTACTGGGCGCCACGCTCACCGAGGTCGTCCAGACCGGACTGAACCTGCTCCAGTTCCAGGTCGAGAAATCCAAGATCTACATCGGCATCGTGCTGCTGCTCGCCCTCTCGTTGGACCGGGCCCGGCACGTGATCGCGCACCGCCGAGGAGGTCGCCCCGCATGACCACCACCGACCTCGATGAGCCGGCGCGGTCCCGGTTCTCCGCGCACACCACCGAGTTCACCCTCGCCGGCATCGCGGCGCTCGGCTACGTCGTGCTCGCCGCGACCACCCACGGCAGCGTGCTGTCCGGCGACACGATCACCGCGATCCTGCGGTTCCTCGCGGTGCCGATGATGGTCGGGCTGTCCCAGATGGCGGTGCTCGCCGTCGGACAGATGAACCTCAGCGTGGGCGTGTTGACCGGATTCACCGCGATGGCGTCGGCCTGGCTGATGGTGCAGGTCGGCCTGCCGGCCTGGCTGGCGGTCGCGGGTGGTGTGCTGATCGGCGCCGGCATCGGCCTGGTCAACGGCCTGATCGTGGTGTTCACCCGGATCAACGGCTTCGTGGTCACACTCGCCACGATGACGATCATCGACGGCCTCCGCTTCGGCGTGCACGGCACCGGGACCTATCAGCACTACTCGGCCGGACTCGTGGCCCTGGGCCAGGGCGCGGTGCTCGGCGTGCCGGACGTGTTCATCCTGGCCGTGCTCGTGGCGGTCGCGGTCGCCGTCTTCTTCCGTCGCGCCGCACTCGGCCGGCAGCTGCTGGCCAGCGGCGGAAACCCGTTCGCGGCCCGGCTGTCCGGCGTGTCCAACGACCGGTCCCTGGTGATCGCGCACCTGATCTCCGGGCTGCTGGCCGGCGTGGCCGGCGTGATCACGGTCGCGCTGTCCGGCTCGGTCAACGCGACCGTCGGCGACGACCTGCTGCTGCCCAGCTTCGCCGCGCCCATCATCGGTGGCGTCGCGTTGGCCGGGGGAGTGGTCAGCGTCGTCGGGACGTGCCTGGCCGCGTTGATCGTCCGGCTCGTGGACGTGGCGCAGGCGCAGTACTCGATCAATCCGGAATGGGTGGACCTGATCATCGGCGCCGTCGTGCTCGGCGCGGTGCTGGTCACCCAACTCCGGTTGGGACGACGAAGGAGAGGCCGATGACGTTCGTCGCCGAGAAGCTCGTCAAGACCTTTCCCGGTGTCCGCGCCCTCGACGGCGCGACGCTGGAACTGGCGCCCGGCAGCGTGCACGCCCTGCTTGGTGAGAACGGGGCCGGCAAGAGCACGCTGATCAAGATCATCACTGGCGTCTACCAACCCGACGGCGGCCGCATCGTGCTGCCCGACGGCCGCGAGGCCCGCTTCGGCGGTCCGCACGACGCGCAGCGCGCGGGCATCGGCGTGGTGCACCAGGAACGCAATCTGATTCCGGCCTTCTCGGTCGCCGAGAACATCGCGTTGTCCGCCGTGCCGAAGCGTCTCGGTTTCGTCGATCGCACGGCCATGCGTGACATCGCGCGGCGCTGCCTGGCCGAGTTCGACGTGCGGCTGGACGTCGACGCGCCGGTGCACACGCTGTCCGTCGCGCAGATGCAACTCGTCGAGATCGCCAAGGCACTGGCCGTGGACAGCAACGTGCTGCTCTTGGACGAACCGACCGCATCGCTCACCGCCGAGGAGGCCGACCACCTGTTCACCGTGGTGCGGCGGCTGCGCGCGGCGAACCGGTCCGTCGTCCTGGTCAGCCACAAGCTGGAGGAGGTCTTCGCCGTCGCCGACACGGTCACGGTGCTGCGCGACGGCCGGAGCATCGCCGAGGCGCGGCCGCTGGCCGACTACACCCGTGACCAGATCGTCGATCTCATGGTCGGCCGCACGCATCAGGTCGTCGAACTCACCAGATCCGACGTGGACGTCACGGCGACGCCAGCGCTCGAACTGTCCGGTGTGGACACGGCGGCCGGTCATCGTGACGTCTCCCTGGCCGTCCGCCCCGGTGAGATCGTCGGCATGTACGGCCTCGTCGGGGCGGGACGCAGCGAACTGGCGCGCGCGATCCTCGGCCTGGACCGGATCACCGCCGGCACCGTCCGCGTGCACGGTGCTCCGGTGCGGATCGGCAGCGTGCGGGACGCCGTGCACGACCACCGCATCGGGTACGTCACCGAGAACCGCAAGGAGGAGGGCGTCTTCCTGGAGCAGCCGCTGACTCGCAACATCGCCGTCACCGTGTGGCGCCGCATCGCCCGGCTCGGCATGATCCGCCGTCGCGACGAGGAGGACCTGGTCCGGACCTACGCCGACCGGCTCGGCATGCGCATCGCCGGTCCCGCGCAGCTCGCCGGCCAGCTGTCCGGCGGCAACCAGCAGAAGCTCAGCCTCGCCAAGTGGCTGGCCGCCGACTGCGACATCCTCGTGATCGACGAGCCGACCGTCGGCATCGACGTGCGTACCAGGGCCGCGTTCCACGATCTCATCGCCGGCCTGGCCGGGACCGGCGTGGCGATCCTGCTGATCTCGTCCGACCTCCCGGAGATGATCACGATGGCCGACCGCATCCTCGTGATGTCGGACTACCGGATCGTCGGCGAGGTGGCCAACGACCACCGCTACGAGCCGACGAGCCAGGCCGTGATCCGCATGATCCACGCCGCCACACCGGCCTCGGCGTAAGGGGATCTCTGGTCGCCTACGGGTCGGCGCGCAGCGGCTGGTCCTGGACATCGACCGGAGTGTCGAGCAGTCGCTGCCCGATCGGTCCGGTGCGCCAGTCGGCGTCGTAGACGCTGATCCGGATGACGCGGTCGCAGCCACGAGCGATGAGCCGCCGCTGGAAACCGGGGCTCAGCGCCGGTTCGAACCGACCGGGCCGGAAGACGAGCGCTTCGGTCCGGACCAGACCCATCCATTTCTCGGGATTGACCCCCTCGAAGTCCGCCCACCGCACGTGCAGCCGGTATTTGATCCGGTCCACGATGAGTCCCTCGTCCGTGACCGCGAGTGAGCTCTTGCGCAGGCGGAAAACGGTGTACATCGCGCTCGCGACACCGGCCGCGCCGGCGACGAGGGCCCACAGGACGGCGTCCGATGCCGACTTCACCGGATCGAAGCCGTAGCCCACGGCGAACAAGACCGGCCCCCTGTTCTTGCGTAGTGTGACTGAAAACTTGCGCAAAATTAACAGAATATTGCGGTCATTTGTCGACGACGTTACTGTCCGGCTATCTCGATCGTTCGATGGAAGGACCGCCGATGGCCGTCTCGCGTCGTACCTTTATCGATTCAGTCCTGGCCGCCACCGCCGTCGGCGCGTTGTCCGTCCGGGCGGTCAGCGGCGCGGCGCCCGCGTCGGCGGCGAGTCCCACCGGCGACGTGGTCGGGAAGATCACCGTCGGCTATCAGGGCTGGTTCGCGGCCATCGGCGACGGTGCCCCGATCAACGCCTGGTGGCACTGGAGCCAGAACTGGAGCCAGGCCCCGTCACCGAGCAACAACGTGATCAAGGCGTGGCCGGACATGCGCGAGTACCAGCGCACCTACCAGACCGCCTACGCGAACCTGAACAACGGCCAGCCGGCCACGCTGTTCTCGTCCTTCGACCAGCAGACCGTGAACACGCATTTCCAGTGGATGCAACAGAACGGCTGCGACACGGCCGCGCTGCAACGCTTCAACCCCAACAGCAGCGAGGGCCCGACCCGCGACGCGATGGCCACGAAGGTCCGCAGCGCCGCCGAACAGTTCGGCGTGAAGTTCTACATCATGTACGACGTCACCGGGTGGACGACCATGCAGTCGGAGATCAAGGCCGACTGGACGAACAAGATGTCCGCCCACACCGCATCGCCGGCCTACGCCCGCCAGAACGGCAAACCGGTCGTGTGCATCTGGGGTTTCGGCTTCAACGACAACAATCACCCGTGGGACGCGGGCACCTGCCTCGATGTGATCAACTTCTTCAAGGGCCAGGGCTGTTACGTGATCGGCGGTGTGCCACGGGAATGGCGCACCGGCGTAGGTGGTTCCCGGGCGGGTTTCCTGGGTACGTACCACGCGTTCAACATGATCTCGCCGTGGATGGTCGGCGCGATCGGCAACATCTCCGACTCCGACAACGTGTTCAACCAGTTCAACGTCGGAGATCAGGCCGACTGCAATTCCAACGGGATCGACTACCAGCCGTGCGTGCTGCCCGGTGACGTGTCGGCGAATCAGCGTGCGCACGGCGATTTCATGTGGCACCAGTTCTACAACATGGTCCGGGTCGGTGCACAGGGCATCTACATCTCGATGTTCGATGAGTACGGCGAGGGCAACCAGATCGCGAAGACCGCCGAGAACCAGGGCATGACCCCGGCCGGCTCGGGCCTGCTCGCGCTGGACGCGGACGGCACGGCGTGCTCCTCGGACTACTACCTCCGCCTGACCGCCGACGGCGGACGCATGCTCAAGGGCCAGATCGCGCTGACCCCGAACCGGCCGACGCAGCCGATCGTGTCCGGCGGCAACCCGCCGCCGGCCAACCCGAACCTGGCACTGGGCCGTCCTACCAGCGAGAGCAGCCACACCCAGGTGTATGCGAGCGGCAACGCCGTCGACGGAAACACGAGCACCTACTGGGAAAGCGCGAACAACGCGTTCCCGCAATGGCTCCAGGTGGACCTCGGCGCGCCGACGAGCACGCAGCGGATCGTGCTGAACCTGCCGCCGTTGACCGTCTGGAACACCCGAACCCAGACGATCACCGTGCTCGGCAGCACGGACGGCACGAACTTCACCACGATCGTCGGCGCGGCCGGATACACGTTCAACCCGGCCACCGGCAACACCGCCACGATCACCTATGCCGCGACGACCGCCCGCTACCTGCGGCTGTTCTTCACGGCGAACACGGGTTGGCCGGCCGGGCAGGCGTCCGAGTTCGCGGTCTTCGCGACGTGATCACGAGCGTAGGCTGCATCGGATGCAGATCCTGTCCCGCCTGTGCGTGACCGCCGACGGCTACGTGACCACACCCGACGGAATTCCACCCCAGGTGATCGACCCGGTACACGGTCCGGGCAGTCACGGAATCGCCGAGTTCGTCGCCGGCTGCGAAGCGGTGTTGATGGGCCGAACCACGTTCGAACCCGCGTTGCGGGCCGACCGGTGGCCGTGGCCGAACCTCAAGGTGTACGTGCTCGCCTCACACCGGACACCCGTCGCCCCGAACGACGTGGTCTTCGAGAGCGATCCCGTGCGCATGCTGGAACGGCTGCGCGCCGACAACACCGGTCGCGACGTCCACCTCGTCGGCGGCCCGCGCACGATCGAGACGTTCCGCACGATCGGCGCGGTCGACAAGCTGGAACTGGTGGTGCTGCCGTTCATGGTCGGCGCGGGGATGCGGCTGACCGAGTCACTGGACCCCGCGACGCCGCTGTCCTTCGAGAGCTCACGCGCCTTGCCCGGCGGTTCGGTGGAGATCGTCTACGCACTGTAGGTCAAGAATCTTTGACATCGTGTCCGGTCTGCTTTACAGTCGGCGATGTCAAAGGTTCTTGACATGGTCGGGGTGGGCAGCGATGACGTACCACGAGAAGGGCACCTGGGCGTACCTGGTGACCAGCGCGGCCGGCTATGTGGCCTACCTCGTGATCATTCTCGGCCGGGTCGGCCCGGTGCCCGTGAGCGCGGTGTCCTATGTGGCACCGTTGTTGTGGACAGCGGGCGCATCGATGATCGCGGCCACCGTCCTGCGGACCGCCATCGAGACGTGGGCGCCCAGCGACAGCCGGCGCCGCGACGTGCGGGACCGGGACATCGACCGGTTCGGCGAGTACACCAGCCGCTGGCTGGTGACGGCCGGCGCGGCGGCCGGGATGCTGATGGCGATGGCCCGCTGGAACCACTTCTGGATCGCCAACGTCCTCTACCTCGGGTTCGTCCTGTCGGCCGTCTGCGGCTCCACGGTCAAGTTGGTCGCCTACCGGCGGGGCCTGTAGCCCGTGGCCACCAGCAAACCGACCCGGGTCACCAACTCGATCCGCGCGCTGCGCTTCGCCCACGGCGAGATGACGCAGGCCCAACTGGCCGAACGGATCGGCGTGACCCGGCAGACCGTGATCGCCATCGAACAGGGCCGTTACTCGCCCACGCTGGAGATGGCCTTCCAGATCGCGCGGGTGTTCGGCGTGTCGCTGGAGGACGCCTTCCAGTATCCGGAAGGGAATCACACATGAAAGCCGCCGTCTATTCCCGTTACGGCGCACCGGACGTCGTGGCCGTCGGCGAGATCCCGACGCCGACGCCGCGCGGTGATCAGATCCTGGTGCGTGTGCGTGCCGCCACGGTCGGCGCCGCGGACAGCGTCGCGCGGCGGGGTGCTCCCCGGTACGCCCGGCTGTTCTTCGGCGTGCGTCGGCCGCGCAAACCCGTGCTCGGCGCGGGTTTCGCCGGTGACGTCGCCGCGATCGGGCCGGCGGTGACGCGGTTCGCGGTGGGGGACGGCGTGTTCGGGAACACCGCGCCGTCCTTCGGCACGCACGCGGAGTACGTGTGTCTGTCCGAACAGGACGCCGTGGCGCCGATGCCGACCAACCTCTCGCACGACGCAGCCGCCGCGCTCACCGACGGCACGGGGTTGTGCTTCTTACGGCACAAGGCACACCTGAGCGCGGGGCAACGCGTCCTGATCAACGGCGCGTCCGGCGCGGTCGGCACGCTGGCCGTGCAGTACGCCCGACTTGTCGGCGCGCAGGTCACCGCGGTGTGCAGCGGTGGCAATGCCGATCTGGTGCGCCGACTGGGCGCCGACACCGTCATCGACCACACCACGACCGACTTCACCGAGGTGGAACAAGCCTACGACCTGACCACCGCGCCCGGACCAGCGGTGCTGTTGTGGACGCGGCGATCACGCGGTCGCACGGCGGCCGTCGCGTTCGCCGGACTGCGGCCGGTCGCCGAGAAACGCGACGACCTCGCCTACATCACGCGGTGCGCGGAGGATTCGACATTCGTGCCGGTCATCGAGACGTGCTACCCGTTGGCCGCCGTAGCCGATGCGCATCGCCACGTCGACACCGGTCACAAGAAGGGCAACGTGATCCTCGAGATCCCGTGACCATTCACGCGTCCCGCAACCGCACCACGAACCCGCCGAGCAGCATCGCCCCGGCCGCCCACAGCGCGAGCACACCGAGGCCGGCCCACGGGCCGATCGGCTCACTACCGACGCTGGTGGTGGCCTGTACGGCGAGCCCGGCGGACATCGGCCCGATCTGCTGGAGATGCCGCTGCCACACCGGATCGGTGACGACGCCGCTGATCACCGGAAACAGGTACAGCAGCCCGAGCACGAGGCCGATCGCGACGACGGAGTCACGCACGGCCGCGCCGATGCCGAACGCGAGCAGCGCGATCAACGCGAGATACAGCACCGACCCGACCGCCGCTCGCAGCACCGCCCCGTCGCCCAGCGACAGCACGAGATGCCCGCTCGCCGCGAGCATCGGCCGCCCGACCAGCAGCGAACCGAACACCGCGACCACACCCGCCGGCACGACCAGGCCGACGAGCAGCATCGCCTTGGCGCCCAACACGATCAGCCGATGCGGCATGGCCGTGAACGTGGTGCGGATCATGCCGGTCCCGTACTCGCCGCCAATGGCCAGCACGCCGACGGCCACGACGACCGCCTGACCGAGGTACACCCCAGTGAGGCCGGTCCTGGCCGGGTCGACGCCGCAGTCACCCACCGGGCATCGCACCGCCGACGACGCCAGCAGACCCACGGCGACGGTCAGTACGACCATGGCCGCCAGCAGCCATGCGGTGGTGGACGTGGTGCGCAGCTTCGTCCATTCCGCGTGCAGCACCGCGTTCATGCGTCCCGCCGGCGCAACAGGACCGTGGCCAGCCCGACCGCGAGCGCGGCATACCCGCACAGCACGGCGAATCCGACCCACGGCGCCAGCGGGTAGTAGCCGCCGAACAGCGTGTACTGGCCGTCGACCTGCGAGTATCGCGGATACGCCTGCTGGAGCGAGAACGCGGCGGCCGGCGTGATCCGCAGCAGCCATTCCTGCACGTTGAGCGGCAGCACGGTCGGCAGCTCGCCCAACAGGTACGGCAGCACGATCACCACGATCACCGCCGCGACCGCCCCCGTGCCCCGCCGCAACACCGCGCCGAGCGCGAGCGCCAGCACGGCCACGACCGCGAGCAGCAGCGCCGTGCCGACGACGATCCGGATCTCGGTGCCCACGCCCACCGGATCGACCGGAACGCTCGCCCGCACCCGGGCCACGCCGAACACCAACGCGAAACCGGCCGCCACCAAGCCGGTCACGAACGTGACGGTGCCGAGCACGATCGCCTTGGCCGCCAACATCTGGCCCCGTCGCGGGTTCGCGGTCAGGGTGGTACGGATCAGGCCGCGCCGGTACTCGGCCGCGATGAACATCGCGCCGACCATCGCCACCGCGATCAACCCGAAGAACGTGCCGATGAGGGGTTGCGTGATGGCCACGCCGATACCGCCGCCGCCGGGAACGTCCGGCGCGATGTTGCCCGACCCACTCACGGTGAATGTGCCACCGTTCTGTTGGTACTGGCCGGGAAGCCCGCGCGGCCCGTCCTCCTGTCCGTCGGTGACGGTGCCGCCGGTCCACGCCCCGCCCACGCCGGCGACGTTGTCCATGGTCGCGCTGGCCCGGCTCGGGCCGCCGCGCACGGCGGACGCGGCGATGTTCTGCGTGACCTCGGTGTGCCCCGGCGACGTGGCGAACATCCCGATCTGCACGGTCGCCGGCAGTCCGGCCAGCACGGCGGTGCCGACGAGTGTCCATTGTCGACCGTCGGCCGAGTCGTAGCCGGTGATCGCGTCGCCGGACCGCACCAGCCGCAGCCAGCGCGGTGACGCGGGCGACGCGGTGCCGGGCAGGCCGGCCGCGTCGTGCGTGTAGTTGTACTGCATGCGCACGCCGTGGCCGCCGGTCGCCAGCATCGCCGCGTACGCCGAACCGGGCCGTAGTGACGACGTGACGAGAATCCCGCCCTTCGACCACGGCTCGACACCGGATGTCAGCCGCGCCGGCTCGCCCGGGATGCCGACGGGATGCGTGGCGTACTCGCCGGTCAGGGACGTCAGCCGGACGGTGATGGCGCCGTCGCCGGACAGCGGTTGGTGGACGAAGTAGAACCGGTCGGTCACGGCCTCACCGTCCGGCCCGGTCGGCGCGGCCGCGCAGGGCGTGTTGTTGGCGTCGGAGCAGGAGATCGTGGGCAGCAGGCCGAACAGCCCGGTGAGCAGCATCGCGGCCACGATGCCGATCGTCCAGCCGCGCACCGTCCGGAACTTGGTCCACTCGGCCAGCACCAACCGCCCGAACCCGTTCATGCCGTTCACGCTGGCTCCGCGTGGAACTGCGTGGCGTCCCGGGTCAGCTCCATGTAGGCCTCCTCCAGCGTGGCGCGGTGCGCCGACAGTTCGGAGAACGGCACCGCGTGCTCGCCCAGCAGCGACACGACCTGTTCGCCGCCGAGCCCGGCCACGGTGACCGTGTCGGCGTTCGTCGCGGCCACGGTCGCGCCGGCACGGGCGAGCACGGTCATCGCCTGGGTGCGCGCGCTGGTGCGCAGCACGATCCGGCCGTTCGACGCGGCCGCGATCAGGTCGGCCACCGCCCGGTCGGCGATCACCGTGCCGCGACCGACGACGACCAGGTGATCCGCGGTGTCCTCCAACTCGCTCATCAGATGGCTGGACACCAGCACGGCCCGCCCCTGCCCGGCCATCGACCGCAGGAAACCGCGCATCCACACGATTCCCTCCGGATCGAGGCCGTTGAACGGCTCGTCCAGCATCAACACCGGCGGATCACCGAGCAGCGCGGCGGCCAGGCCGAGCCGCTGCCGCATGCCCAGCGAGTAGCCGCCCGCCCGGCGCCGGATCACGGTGCCGAGACCCGCTTGTTGGACGACCTCGTCGACGCGCCGGCGGCCGAGCCCCTGCGAGTGCGCGAGCCACAGCAGGTGATTGCGGGCGCTGCGGCTGGGCTGGAGCGCGCCCGCGTCGAGCAGCGAACCCACGTGGTGCAGCGGCCGCCGCAGGCTCGCGTACGGTTTCCCGCCGATCAGTGCCGTGCCTGCGTCGGCCGCGTCGAGGCCGAGGATCACCCGCATCGTGGTCGACTTGCCGGCGCCGTTCGGCCCGACGAACCCGGTGACCTGCCCCGGCGCGACCGTGAACGACATGTCGTCCAGCGCGAGCGTCGACCCGTATCGCTTGCGCAGGCCGGCGACTTCGATGGTTGCCTCCATGTCGACGCAGGTTAGGGAACGCGGGCCGTGCCGGTCGTCATGCCGGCGAGCCATCTCGGACGTCCCTCGTACGAGGGACACCGGTGTCCCTGACCGTGGGGACGCACGCGTCCTGGGCAGCGACGACAATGTCGGGGTGCGGGTGTCGTGGATCGAGCAACGCCGGCCGGGCGTCGTGGTCGCCGGGCTGCTCGCGCTCGCCGCGACCGCCGAGGCCGTCACGCGGACGACCCAGAGCGATGTCGGGCCGTTGGCGGTCGCGGTGTGGCTGTGCGCGGTGGGCACGCCGCTGCTGCTGATGTTGCCGCAGCCGGTCGGCGCGGCGATCGCGGTGACCGCGGCCGATCTGTTCGCGCTGCTGGTGTTCCACACGCCGACCGTCGGCGCCGCGATCGCGCAGGTGATCGCGCTGTACCGGCTCGGCTGGCGTGGCCCCGCGTCGACCGGAACTCAGGTGCTGGCCGTGGCGCTGGCGGTGCCGTTCGTGGTGAACGCGCTGTTCGGGACGGGCGTACTCGCCGTGTTGCTGGCCGCGACGGTTCCGACGGCCGCCTGGGTCGGGTTCGCCGTGCGGGCACGTGACGACGCGCAGGTGCACCGGGCGGCTCGGGAGATCATCGCCGGCACCATGGTCGAGCACACCGCGCGCGGCGAACGGGCCCGTATCGCGCGGGAGTTGCACGATGTCGTGGCCCACCACATCTCGATGATCGCCGTGCAGGCGGAGACGGCCCGGTTGACCACTCCGGGCATGCCGGCGGCCGGGGCGCAGCGGCTGTCGGAGATCGGGGACACCGCGCGGGCCGGGCTGACCGAGATGCGCCGGCTGCTGTCCGTGCTGCGCGAGGACGCTCATTCCGACTTCGCCGAACGCCGGCCGCAACCCGGCCTGCAACAGCTCAACGAACTGCTCGACGAGGCACGGGACGCGGCGCTGTCCCCATGCACCCGGCTGATCGTGTCCGGCGCGCCGGTCGAGCTCGATCCCGGCGTCGAGCTCGCGGCGTACCGGATCGTGCAGGAGGCACTGACCAACACCCGACGACACGCGCCAGGCGCCGCAGCCGACGTGGAGCTCCGTTACGCCGATGACGGCCTGTGGCTGCGCATCCGGGACAACGGTCCGGGCCCACGAGCGGATTCGCCGGCCGGGCACGGATTGCTCGGGATGCGGGAACGCGCGGCCGCGGTCGGCGGCGAGCTGCGTACCGGCCCGGCGGCCGGCGGCGGGTTCCTGGTCGAGGCCGTGCTGCCGGTCCGGGTGGACCAGCCATGATCCGTGTCGTCGTGGCCGACGATCATCAGGTGGTGCGCACCGGATTCGCCGCGCTGCTGGACACGCAGCCGGACTGCACGGTCGTCGGAACCGCGTGCGACGGCGCAGAAGCGGTGCGCATCTGCCGCGAACTGCGCCCGGACGTGGTGCTGATGGACGTGCGGATGCCGGAGATGGACGGCATCGAGGCGACGCGGCAGTTGGCCGGCGGGGACAAGCCGCGAATCCTGATTCTGACCACGTTCGACCTCGACGAGTACGTCTACGACGCACTGCGGGCCGGCGCGAGCGGGTTCCTGCTCAAGGACGTCACGGCGGAACGCCTGTTCGACGCGGTCCGGGTGATCGCGGCCGGTGACGCGTTGCTCGCGCCGACCGTCACCCGCCGGCTGATCAGCGAGTTCGCCCGGCAGCGCCACACCACGGACACCCCGCCCACGACCGTCGCCGACCGATTGACGCCGCGTGAGACACAGGTGCTGCGGCTGGTGGCGGAAGGCTTGTCCAACACCGAGATCGCGGCACGCCTCGTCGTCACGGAGGAAACGGTGAAGACGCACGTGAGCCGGGTGCTGAGCAAACTGGGCCTGCGCGACCGAACCCAGGCTGTCGTCATCGCGTACGAATCGGGCCTGGTCGTGCCGCGTTTCCGGTCGTGACGGGCAGGTCGCGCAGGCCGCGGATCACGAACTCCGGCCGCCGACGCGGTGCGCGGGCGAGGCGGAGGCCGGGCAGTGTCGTGGTGATGGCGCGCAACGCGGCCGCGATCTCGATGCGGGCCAGCGGTGCGCCGACGCAGTAATGGATGCCGCCGCCGAAACCGAGGTGAGTGCCCGCGGCGCGGCCGACGTCGAGCACGTCGGGATCGGTGAACGCCAACGGATCCCGGGCGGCCGCACCGAGCAGCGCGGCGATCTTCTCGCCTCGCGCCACCGGAAATCCGGCGATCTCGACGTCCTCGACCGCGGTGCGGACGAACAGTTGCAGCGGCGGGTCGAACCGGATCAGCTCGTCGACGGAATTGTCCACAAGCGACGGTTCGGCCACCAGTCGCCGCCACTGGTCCGGGTCTTTGAGCAGCGCGTGCACACCGTTGCCGATGACGTTCACGTTGGCCTCGTGACCGGCCATGAGCAGCAACACGGCGGTCGCGACGACCTCGTCGGGCGCCAGGTCGCTGCGCAGCAGGTCACTGATCATGTCGTCGGCCGGCCGGGCCGAGCGGCGCGTCACCAGTTCGCGCAGATACGCCACGAATTCCGCGGCAGCGGCCTCGGCCGCATCCTTGGCCGGCTCGCCCAGGCCGTACTCGTACATCTTCACGATCGCGTTGCTCCGCGCGACCAGCCGCGGCCCGTCGTCGGTCGGCACGCCCAGCAGGCCGGTGATCACCATGACCGGCAGGGGCTGCGCCACGTGTGCTACCAGGTCGCCGTCGCCGCGCTCACCGATCTCGGCGGCCAGCGCGTCGACCAGTCCCGAGGCGACATCGGCGATCCACGGCCGCAACCGCTCGACGTGGCCACGCCCGAACGCCCACGAGATCGACCGCCGCAGCCGGGTGTGCGCCGGCGGTTCGTTCTCCAGCAGCGAGTTGCGGTGCAACAGGTTGAAACACCCGAACCGTTCCAGCGGTTCGGCGTCGGTCCAGATCCGGCCGAGCGCCCGATGCCGCAGCACCGCCGAACACGCCGCGTACGACACGGCGACCGCCATGCCGAGCCCCGGGTGGTAATGCACGTCGCCGGCCGCCCTCAGCTCGGCGAATGCCGAATACGGATCGTCGAGAAACGAGGGATCGGCGGGATCGAACACTCCGCCGAGGCTAGCCCACGGGCGGTTCGGCCGTTCGGACTACGTCGAACGGCGTCTTTGTGTGGCTTCGTCACTCGTGCAACGGTCGTGCGACAGATGTCCAATGACTGGGGTACACCGGCCAACTAACGTGCGCGACATGCCTGCCAGCAAATTTCGGTGGTTATCGCCATTCGGCACAGCTCGTCGGCTGATCGTCGTCATCGCGGCGCTCGTGCTCGTGGTCGGCGGCATCGCGGTCAGCGCCGTCACCGTCGGCTTCCACGGGGATCATGGCGAACAGGCGTCGGCCGACGACAACGGGGACGACGACGGCGCGGACGGTGGACCGGAAGCGCCGGCGCAGTACCTGAACGACCGGTTCACCTCCTTCCAGGACGTCACCCAGGGCCAGATCGACCAGGCCGTCGCCCAGGCGGCCGCGTTACCGGAGAACGGCGCCGCGTGGCGGCTGATCGGACCGACCAACATCGGCGGCCGGGTCGTCGATCTCGTCGTGGATCCGCGGCACGCCAACACCGTCTACATCGCGGCGTCCGGCGGCGGCGTGTGGCGCAGCACCGACAGCGCGACCACGTTCCGATCGGTGTGGCCGACCACCATCACGCAGACCATGGGATCGCTGGCCATGGGCGCGGACGGCACGTTATGGGCCGGCACGGGCGAGGCCAACCCGTCCGGCGGCGGCCTCACGTACTTCGGCAACGGCGTCTACCGGTCCACCGACCAGGGGCGCACCTGGCAGCAGTGGGGCCTGCAGAAATCCGGCGCCATCGGCCGTATCGCGGCCGATCCGCGTGATCCGCGCCGGGTGTTCGCGGCCGCGACCGGCAACCTGTCCGGCACCGCCTTGCAGCACGGCATCTACCGGTTGAGCCCCAACGGCCGGGACTGGCAGCTCGTGCTGGCCGCGCCGAACAACACCACCGGCGGCGTGGACGTCGCGCTCGACCCGACCAACCACAACCGCGTGTTCGCGGTGCTGTGGGACCACCAGCGCGACAACGGCGCCCGGGTCTACGGCGGGGTCGGCTCCGGGCTGTTCCGCTCCGACGACAACGGAAATCACTGGACCCGGCTGGAGAACGTCACCGGCGTCGCGCCGACCGACGCGGCCGGCACCGGCCTGCACAGCGATCCCAGCCTCGGCCGGATCGGCGTCGCCGTCGCACCGAGCGACCCCAACCGCGTGTACGTGATCACCGGCACGCAGTTCGGGCTGGACAAGGGTTTCTACGTGTCCAACGACGGCGGCACCACGTTCACGCCGGGCGGCCGGGCCGGCGCCAACAGCCAGTTCGACTGGTGGTTCGGCCGGCTGTGGGTCGACCCGAAGGACGAGAACCACCTGTTCAGCGCCGACGTGCGGTTACGCGAGTCGACGGACGGCGGCGCGACATGGGCCTCGTCGGTCGGCCCGCACGCCGACCAGCACGCACTCGCCTGGGACGTCAACCAACCCGGCCGCGTGTATCTGGGTGACGACGGCGGTGTGTACCACTCGGACACCAACGGCGCGACGAACAGTTGGGTACATGGCACGTACATGCCGTGGAACCAGTCCTACCACCTGGCCGTCGCCGCCGACGATCCGACGCGGCTGGCCACCGGCCTGCAGGACAACGGCAGCAACCGCACCTGGACCGCGACCGCCGAACCGACCGACCTCACCCAGTGGAACTCCTACGGCGGCGGGGACGGCCACGAGGTGCTGATCGACCCCACCGACCACAACACCTTCTACGAGTGCTCACAGGTCGCGGTCTGCACCCGGCACCAGGACTCCGGCGGGACCACGACGCGATCCCCGTTCGGCACCCTGCACTCGACGCGGAAGACCACCGACGCCCCGCTGATCCTGGACCCGAACAATCCGCAGGTCCTCTACCTCGGCGGCAATGTGCTGGACCGCTCCACCGACCAGGGCACCACGTTCACCGCGATCAGCCCGCCCGGCGACTTCCTCACCGGACCGGTGCCGGCCAACGAGAACGATCTGGGTCCGTTCTACGCCAACGAGTACGCCACGATCACCTGGATCGCGCCGACGAAGACCGACCCGAACACCCTCTACGTCGGCACGGACACCGGACGGCTGTGGAAGACCACGGATCTCGGCGCGAACTGGACCGAGATCGTCGGCAAGGGCCTGCCGGTCCGTTGGGTCAACGCGATCGTCGTCGACCCGACCGACGCCAACCACGTTTTCGTGGCGTTCTCCGGTTACCGCGAGGGCGACCTGGCCGCGAACGTGTGGGAAACGAAGGACGGCGGCAACAGTTGGACCAACATCAGCGGCCGGCTGCCGAACGCGCCGGTGGAGATGCTGCTGTTCGACCAGCCGACCGGCCGGCTGTACGCGGCGACCGACCTCGGTATCTTCACCGACCGGCCCGCCTTCGTCGACAATGCCGGTAACCGGCACTGGCAACGGGTCGGCCGGGGGCTGCCCGACACTCCGGTACTGGACATCAAGATCACCGCGGATCATCGGACGCTCTACGCGGCGACGTTCGGTCGCAGCGTGTGGGCGATACCGCTCGACAACCACTAGCTGGCGCACAACGCGAGCTAACGGACGAAGGGCTACGAGCACATGCGTAAGGCACGAAGTGCCACGGTGACCGCCGTGGTGACCGCGTTGGTGCTGGTCGGCGCGTCGGCAGCGGGCGCGACACCGGCAGTGTCGTCCGCACCGGCGGTGTCGGCCGCCGTCAGCCAGCAGAACGCACCGCTGGTGTCGGATCCCGGCAAGAACGGCCGGATCGCGACGCTCCAGGCAGCGCTGGCCAAGATCCGGGCCAGCATCGCGGCCGGCACGACCCGATGGGGCGCGCTGGATCTGCGGGACATCTTCTCCTACAAGGTGGACCAGCTCTGGACCCAGGGCGTCGACGGCTTCGGCACCACGGTCGCCGTCATGGAGGGTTGGATGCGGCCGGACATCCAGACCCGGCTCAACACGCTCGACGACCAGGTCGGCCTGCCGCACACGACGGTGACCACGGTCTTCCCGGACGGTCCGTTACCCGCGGTGTGCCCGGCGGGCATGGTCGCGCTCGGCTCGTTCGGTTCCTGTGACGCCTGGCAGGGCGAGCTGACCCTGGACGTCGAGGCGGTGCACCTGTTGGCGCCCTTCGCGAAGATCCTGATCTCGGCCACGCCGTCGGACAGCGAGGTCGTCGGCGACCCGTCCAGCGAGGTCGCCATGCCGGAGATCATGAAGGGCCTCCAGTTCATCAGCGCCAACCACCTCGCGAACGTGGCGTCGATCAGCGATGGCAGCAGCGAGACCGACTACAGCCGCGGCACCAACGAGATCCGGGCGAACGACCCGGGCGAGCTGTCGGCGGCCATCGCCGGCATTCCGGTCCTGGTCGCCAGTGGTGACTGCGGCTCGTCGCAGAACCTGACCACGGCCACCCGGCAGTGCGGTTCGCTCTCCGCCGGCCCGGCCTCCGCGACCTGGGACGACTCGCCGTTCGTCACGGCCGTCGGCGGCAACCGGCCCGGCCACACCATGCCGGCCGCGAACCAGGAGGACACCTTCGTGCTGGACCCGATCGAGGGCGCCGGCCTGTCCGAGATCTACCAGCGGCCCGAGTTCCAGGACGTCGTCGAGCACATCACCGGCAGCCCGTTCC
>Ga0070714_100000550_pt1 | contig 27062 bp, 25 predicted proteins | sample LARL83metaG_FD_65450 | JGI IMG/M metagenome (GOLD analysis project Ga0070714, IMG submission 65450) | Corn, switchgrass and miscanthus rhizosphere microbial communities from Kellogg Biological Station, Michigan, USA - LAR L8-3 metaG | ecosystem: Host-associated > Plants > Roots > Rhizosphere ... | reverse complement strand
AAATGATTTTCATTTTTGACCTCGCCGATGGGATTTCAAAGCGTAGTTTCGCTCGATATAATTTGTCAAAGGAATGAAAGAGCAATGGATCCTAATAAGAACTCTGAAATCGACAGCCTTACCCGCGAGTTGAACGACATTCTGGGCCGTGTGGACGCTTTGCCTATTCTCGACTTCCGTTCCGAAGACGAAATCCTTGGCTACGACGAGAACGGCTTGCCAAGCTGAGGGTTCAGGGAGCCAGCTTCGCCTATCCGGCGCCCTACTCTTCCTCTTCCTTTACCTCACCCCGCTCCGCCTTCGCCTTCTCGATGATTTTCTCCTGCAACTGCCCGGGCACGACGTCGTAGTGATGCATTTCCATGCTGAAGCTGCCGCGGCCCTGCGTCATTGACGTCAACTCGACGCCGTATGTGAGCATCTCCGACATGGGGACCTCGGCCTTCACCACGGTGTTGCCGGCCTTGTTGTCCATGCCCTGAATGCGGCCGCGCCGGCTGTTGAGATCGCCCATGATCGAGCCCGCGAAATCATCGGGCACAGTAATTTCAACCGCCATGATCGGCTCGAGGATCGTCGGCTTCGCGGTCTCCATCGCTTTGCGGAAGGCGATGCGCCCCGCCATTTGGAACGACATGTCGTTCGAATCCACATCGTGATACGACCCGTCGTACAGAATTACGCGGAAGTCCACGACCGGAAAACCTGCAAGATGTCCGCGGACCGCCGCGTCTTTGATGCCCTTTTCGATGGCAGGAATATAGTTCTTCGGAATCGCTCCGCCGAAAATGTCGTTGACAAACTCAAACTGCCCGCCCCGCGGCAGAGGCTCCATCTTGATTTTGCAATCGCCATACTGCCCGTGGCCGCCAGTTTGTTTCTTGTGTCGCCCCTGGACGTCCGCTTTGCCGCGGATCGTCTCCCGGTAAGGCACCTTCGGCGCCTTCAAAACCACTTCCGTGTGATACCGCTTCTTCAGCTTCGCGACGATGACTTCAATGTGCTGCTGACCGGTGCCCGCAATCAGAAACTCTTGCGTCTGCGGATCGCGGAAGAACCGCAGCATCGCATCCTCTTCCATGAGTTTGTGCAGTCCGGGCCCCAGCTTGTCTTCATCGGCGCGGCTCTTGGGCTCAATGGCAAAGGTGATCGCCGGCTCCGGCAGCTTCACTCGCGGATATTGAATCGGCGCCGCCTTATCGCCCAGCGAATCGCCGGTCAGCGTGTCTTTCAGTTTCGCGACTGCGCCGATGTCGCCCGCGTGCAGTTCGTTCAACGGGATCGCCGTCTTCCCCTGCATGGTCGAAATGTGCGCAAATTTCTCAGCTGTACTGCGGCTGTAGTTCTGCACCGTCGCATCGTTCTTCAGCACTCCCGAAAAAACCTTGAAGTACGAAATCCTGCCCGCAAAGGCGTCCGCCACAGTCTTGAACACATACAGCGAAACCGGCTCGGCATCCGTCTCGTGCCGCTTGGGAGCGTCCCCGTTCCCTCCGGCTTCTCCCTGCACCCATTCGTGCTCCGAAGGCGCCGGAGTATAGTCCACAATAAAATCCATCACGCGGTCCGCGCCGATATTGCCCAGGCCTGAGCTGAAAATCACGGGGAAGATTCTGTCTTCCCGGATGGCATTGTGCAGCGCCGGAACCAGGTCTTCTTCGCCGAGCGTGCCGGCCTCGAAATACTTCTCCATCAACTTGTCGTCGCCTTCGGCGACTAGCTCCACGAGCATCTCGTGGGCTTCCTGCGCCTGCGCCTTCAGATTGGCCGGGATCTCCGTCTCTTTCCCCTTGCCGTTTCCCCCCAGCTCGTAGGTGTAGGCCTTCATCCGTACGAGGTCAATTACGCCCGTCAGATTTTTCTCGGCCCCAATCGGCAGCTCAATCGGAATCACATCCCGCCCAAATGCCGCGGTCAACGACTCCAGCACGCGCGTGGCGTCGGCCCGGTCGCGATCCATGCGGTTCACCACGATCAGCCGCGGCGTCTTGTACTCCTCGCAGTAATTCCACACGCGCTGGGTCACGACTTCCACGCCAGCCACGCCGTCGACGACCACGATCGCCGCGTCGACCACCGGCAGCGCCATCTTGGCCTCGTGGACAAACATGCTGAACCCCGGCGTATCGAGAATATTGATCTTGGTCGTCCCCCACTCCACGACCGCGACGCCGCTGGAAATCGACATCTTGCGGGCGACTTCCTCTTCATCATGGTCGGTGGTTGCCGAGCCGTCGTCCACGCGTCCCAGGCGCTGGGTGGCGCCCGCGGTGTACAGCATGGCCGATACCAGCGAGGTCTTCCCCGCATGCCCGTGCCCCACCATTGCTACATTCCTTATGTTTTCTCCGGAATAGACTTTCACGTTGGGCTCCTTCGGCAGGCGCGGGAAGAGAGAGGCCGATAAAAGAGGATTAGGACAGGAACTTGGGCCAGCCCGTCTTATTCCGTCAACCCACCTGCCAAAACCTAGGATGCTACCACGCGGGAAGCAGCAGGCTCAACTTGCGGAATGCCACGCGCCGTTCCGTGGCATGATATCAACCAGGTTTTGGGAACTCGGGCTGCACCTCGCCTGCCGGCGACCAGATGCGCCTTTCGGAGCAACTTCCAATGACTGCACGCACCCCACAAGAAACAGTCCTCGCCCTTGATGAGGCTTTCAACCGGGGCGATCTGGAATCCGTGCTCAACTTCTACGATGATGCAGCCGTGATGGTTATGCCCGGTCGGCTCGCGCGCGGCAAGGCTGAACTCCGGCAAGCTTTCCAGGAAATCATGGCTTCGCACGCCACCGTCAAACAGGAACGCACCTTCGCCCTCGAAGCCGACGGCGTAGCCCTATTCATCTCGCGCTGGACCCTCACCCCCACAACCGCCAGTGGCGCGCCCCGGCACTTCGTCGCAACCGCCGTCTTCCGCAAGCAGCAGAACGGCGACTGGCGCTGCCTCATCGACAACTCCGCCGGCCCTGCGGTGCTTGGAGAATGACCCGCGGATGTTCGTGAGCTTTGTAAAATCCGTGCTGATCCGTGTGAATCCGTGGCCAACAAGTTCCAGCCCGATGTATCATCCTCCTGAATGCTAGGCAACCGCACCAACGAGCAGTGGATCGCGCAATATTCCACGAGTCACCAGCATCCGGTGAACCGCGCCTGCCACACGCTCGGCATTCCCCTGATTCTTATCTCGGTCGCGATCTTCGTCGCCGGCTTCTTTTTTCACCGCCTTTGGCTCTACGCCGCCGCGCTTTTCGTGATCGGATGGATCTTCCAGTTCGTCGGCCACGCGTTCGAAGGTAAACCTCCAGAGTTCCTCAGCGACTGGCGATTCCTCTTCGTTGGAGTCCGCTGGTGGTGGGCCAAGATTACGGGCCGAGCCTAGGGCAATCACTTTCGTGATCCTCAGGTGCCGCAGTGGGACGAACTTCGATTTACACCGGCGTAGTGTTTGCCGTGGTGGGACTGCTTGCCGGCGTTTACGCGCTCTCTCTCGGCCCGGCCCCTAGCCTGCCAACTCCAGCCCTCGTTCTGCTCTGCCCCGCGGCCCTCCTCGCAGAATTGGATCCGGCAGACGTGGATTTCCTATGGCTGCTTGCTTTCCTGAATTCCATGCTCTAAGGCGCGGTTGGCGTTTTTCTGGGAAAACTCTTCCACGTGGACAACGAGTGACGTTTCAATCACCTGAAATCCACCCGGTGTGCCCGCCCAGCATCCTTGCGTGCATCCAAGCCGATGTTCTATGCTTGCCTCACTTGGGGTTCTGCTTCACCGAAAGAGCATGCATCGCCTGACAGCCAGATTTCTGCTGCTTTTCGCGCTTGTCGGGAGCTTCGCTCCGCTTGTGCTGGCGGCCACAACTGCGCCCGCTCACGCCTGCTGCCGGCGCAAATCTGCGCATCCCTGCCACGAGTCGGAGGTCGCGGAATCCGAGCAACTCGCGATCCGTGGCATCGGCTGTTGCAACCAGGACTGCGGACGCGCCGTAACAATATCGCAGTGCGCAAATCCGCAGCCGCCCGCCCTGTCAGGGTTCACGCCAAGTGTGAATGCGCGAATCATCGATTCGCCTTCGAACTCTCCTTCTGCGAATACGTTCGCCCTTTCATCCACCCGCGCCCCTCCGGTCCTCTCCATCGCATAGTCAAGAATCGGGAAGAGCATGAGTCAGGAAGGCACGACTTCAGTCGTGTCATAACGATCGCTCCTCCCATCGGCCTTGGCCGCCGAGGAACCTCTGCGGCTCTCCCCCTGCACTGGAGACTTGCATTGCGCTTGCTTCGCTTCCAATTGTTCGCGGCTTTGCTCCTCGCCGCACCCGCCACCTTCGCCGGCGTCTTCGGCTCGGTCCGCGGGGTCATTCACGATCCGCAGCACCGTCCCGTGCAGGACGCCATGGTGATGATCAAGGCCAAGTCCTCCGACTGGTCTGCTACTACAAATTCTGACGCCAACGGCAACTTCGCCTTCAATGCGGTTCCCATCGGCGACTACGCCGTCAGCGTCGCCGGAGTCGGATTCGAGCAAGTCCAACAGAACGTTGTCGTCAACTCCGGCACTCAACCCGTGCTGCACTTCGCGCTCAACATTGCCGGAGCCAAAGAGACCATCAACGTGTCGGGCACGCCCGACGCCGCGCCCACTGATTCTTCTACGCCAACCACGCTCGTCAGCCGTCTCGACGTCGAACGCACACCCGGAGCCTCTCGCTCCAACAGTCTGGGAATGATCACCAACTTCGTGCCCGGCGCCTACATCACCCACGACCAGCTCCACATTCGCGGCGGACATCAAACCAGCTGGCTGGTTGATGGAGTCCCCGTCCCCAACACCAACATCGCCTCAAACATCGGCCCGCAGTTCGATCCCAAAGACATCGACTATCTCGAAGTCAGCCGCGGCAGCTACGGAGCCGAACTCGGAGACCGCACCTATGGCGTCTTCAACGTCGTTCCCCGCACCGGATTCGAGCGCAACCGCCAAGCCGAACTCGTGCTCAGCGCGGGAAATTTCTACCAGACCAACAACCAATTCAGCTTCGGCAGCCACACCGAGCGCTTTGCCTACTACGCCAGTGTCAACGCCAACCGCAGCAATCTGGGGATTGAAACGCCCGTCCCGCAAGTCGTTCACGACGCGGCCAATGGCTACGGAGGCTTCGGCTCGCTGATCTTCAACGTCGATCCGTCGAACCAGCTTCGCCTCGTCACTTCATTACGCAAGGACTATTACCAGATTCCCTACGATCCCAACTTCAACGACCAGGAAAGTTCGCTCTTCGACAGCGGTGGCCTGCGCGACGCTGATCACGAATCCGATGCGATCGTGAATTTTTCCTGGGTTCACACCTTCAACTCGAAACTCCTCCTGACCGTTTCGCCGTTCTACCACTACACCGCCGCAAACTACGTCAGTTCACCCGACGACTACCCCACAGCGACTACTGACAAACATCCATCGACCTACGCTGGCGGACAGGTCAGCTTCAGCGCCAATCTTCCGAAAAATAATCTGCAGGTAGGTTTCTACGGATTTGGCCAGCACGACCAGCAAGAGTTCAGCGTTCTCTTCAACTGCCCCAGCAACGGCGATCCGAACTTTCCACCGCCGTGCAGCGGACCGCCCTTCGCCGGTAGCGAACATCTCTCGGGCAGCCTCTCCGCGTTCTTCATTGACGACAAATTCAAGCCGGTCTCATGGCTGACCCTGTCGGCAGGCATGCGCCCGACTCACTTCTCCGGAGGCGTCTCCGAGACGGAGATCAGCCCGCGCTTCGGCGTCGCGCTCAATGTGCCACATCTGAATTGGACCTTCCGCGCATTCTACGGACACTATTATCAGCCGCCCCCGCTGGTCACCGCCTCGGGCCCTCTCCTCCAGTTCGCCAACGCGAATGATTTGAAATTCGCACCCCTCAACGGTGAACGCGATGAAGAAGCGCAGTTCGGCGTGACGATCCCCTGGCACAACTGGATTCTCGACGCCGACACGTTCCGCACCAACGCGTCAAACTTTTTCGATCACAACAACATCGGCGAATCGAATCTATTTTTTCCGTTGACGATTCAGAACGCGCGCATCCGCGGCTGGGAACTCTCTCTGCGCTCGCCCCGCATTGCGCACCGCGGGCAGATTCACCTTGCATACTCGAATCAGGTGGCCTGGGCCGGAGGACTCATCAACGGCGGCCTCACCGATTTTTCTTCTCTCGACTGGGGCCCGCTCGACCACGACCAGCGCAACACTCTCAACGTCGGTGGCGATCTGACCCTGCCATGGCGCACTTACGCCTCCACCAATGTGTATTACGGCTCGGGATTCACCAACGCTTTCCCCGGACAACCGTATCCCGGCAACTATCTGCCGTCGCACACCACGTTCGATCTGACTCTGGGAAAGGATTTCGGCGAGCGCTTCTCCGCCTCGGTGAACGCCATGAACGTTGCCAACCGCCGCATCGAACTCGACAACAGCGTCACCTTCGGCGGATTCCACTGGAACAATCCGCGCGAAGTCTACGTAGAACTTCGCTACCGCTTCCACTACTAAGAACCATGTGGCGACGGACGCCTTCGTCCGTCCGGCCAGCGCGAAGCCCGGCCGCACGGAGGCAGTCTCACCCCCGCCCCAACTTCTCCCGCAGCATGTCCTCCACATCCCCCATCTTCTCGCCCAACAAATTCAACTTCCGCGCCAGTCCCTGGATCTCCGCCTCGGCCCGCCGATTGACGTTGTAGTCCAACTCGCCGCGCAGCCGGTCCTTCGTGTCCTGCCGGTTTTGGCTCATCATGATAATGGGCGCCTGCACCGACGCGAGCATCGACAAAAACAGATTGAGCAAAATATATGGATAGGGATCCCACGCTTTCTTTCCCAGCACTGAATCGATGGTCATATAAACGACGAGCGCGATGAAGAACGAAATAATGAAGGTCCACGACCCCCCAAAGCCCGCCACCATATCAGCGATTCGCTCTCCAAAGGTCGCGTCTTTGTCGATGATTTCGTTGGGACTTCGGTTCGCCCGCAGCCGCACCAGTTGCTGCGACGAGTGAAACTGCCGGCCCAGCACGGTAAGCATGTCCATCCCGGCCAGCGGCTTGCGCTGCAACAGATGGGCGATGTCACTCCGGTCCACCTCGACGCACACCGCTTCTTCGATCGCCACTGCCTCCGACTGGTGCGGCGTTTGTTCCAGCATCGAGGCAAATCCGAAAAACTCTCCGTGCGACGGCTCGTCGATCACGACCTCCTGATGATCTTGGTCCACGGTCGAGACTCTCACCCGCCCCGACACGACCACGTACGCCTGCCCGCTGGAATCGCCCATCTTGTAGATTCGTTGCCGCGGCGCAAACGTCTTCAACTCCACCTGTCCGGCCAGCACAGCCGCTTCATCTTCATCCAGCAGCGCAAACAAAGGAACGTGTTTCAAAACCTCGGGATTGCAAGCCATCGAATGCCTCGCCGTGTGAATTCTGGAGCCAATCGTCCAGCAGGATTTCACAAAAGCTCGGCATCAACAACAAACATGTGGCAACCTTCGCCTCGTCTGTCCGGCCAGCGCGAAGCGGAGCCGCCTGACGCGTAATTCCTCCGTGTACCTTAGTGCCCTCTGTGTTAAAGCATTGCCGGCAAGTGGCACACCCCTCCCCATCAGAGTTAAAGTGTGAACAACGTGAACATCTATAAATATCGATCTCTTATTCTGCTCATCACTCTGATTCTAACGACGCTCTTCCTCTCAGCCTGTCACAAGCCGAAAACACAAAAACGCTATCCCATGACCGGACGCGTCATTTCCATCAACGCCCAGGATCAATCCGCGATCATCGACAGCGACTCGATCCCTGGCTTCATGGATGCGATGGCGATGCCCTACAAAGTCAGGCCCACAAGCATGTTGAATCAGCTCGCGCCCGGCGATTCCATCTCCGCCGTGCTGGTCAATACCGAGCCCGACGACAATGGCCGCTCCGACTACTGGCTCGAGAACGTCAAAGTCAATGCACACGCCGGCAGCCCTCCCGCTGCCGCCGCTAACGCACTGCACATGCCCGCTCCCGGAGAGGATGTCCCCGACTTCGCTTTCACCAATCAGAGCGGCAAGCACATTTCGCTCAAGCAATATCGCGGCAAAATTTTGCTCGTCACCTTCATCTATACTCGCTGCCCATTCCCCGACTTCTGTCCGCGCATGAGTAGCAATTTTGCGGAGATCTACAAGCAGTTCGGATCCACTCCTGCGCTCACGAACACGAAGTTGTTGAGCATCAGCTTCGACCCAGAGCACGACACGCCTAAAGTTCTGCGTGATTACGGATTCTCCGTTGCCCACACGCACGAACCAGCGCTCTTCAGCCGCTGGGAATTCGCCGCGCCCCGGGCCGCCGATCTCCCGAAGATTGCCGACTTCTTCGCGCTCACTGTGAAACCCGAAGGTGGATTGATCACCCACAACCTCAGCACAGCCGTCATCGGCCCCGACGGAAAAATCGTAAAGTGGTATCACGGCAGCGACTGGCAGATTTCTGATCTAATAAAGGACGCCACTGCCGCGACTCCGACACAGTAAGGTCAGATTTTCTTAGCGAACTTGGCGGATTTTCTTAGCGAACTTAGCGGTTAAAATCTTTCTCTTGCCGAAGCACCACTCGAAAGGAAAGAAGTCTCATGAAATATCCGCTGCTGATTCTGGCCATACTCGGCATAATCGCTTCTTCTCTCGCCCTGCGTGAGCACTATCGTGAAGAAGGCGACGCTCCCTGCGACATCAATGCGCACTGGGACTGCGGCGTCGTCAATCACAGCCCCTACGCCATGATTCCCCATCACGCTGACGACTGGCCGCTGCACTTCCAGATTCCCGTGGCCATCTTCGGCATCGCCGGATACATTTTGATGGCGGCGCTTGCCTTCCGTCGCTCCTATCGTCTCTTGCTTGTGCCCACTTTCGGCGGACTCGCCTTCTCCCTCTACCTGGCACACATCGAGAAAGACATCCTTGGCGTATGGTGCATCTACTGCGTCATCTCGCTCGGCATCATCTCATTGATGTCTCTGTTCACCCTCGGCGCAGTCGTCGCCCAAATCCGCAAGCCGTTACCGAAATAGGTTTCTGTAGTGACGGCATCCAGCCGGCTGTCGCGCAGGCGCCTCGCCCCCGAAGTCTGCTTTCTAATAGCGCGACGTCATGATCGCTGGAGTCTGTCATTTAAATAACGCGATGTCATCCTGAGCGTAGCCGTTTTTCAGGCGAAGCGAAGGATCTCTGGCTCATCCGGCCTCGCGCGTAAGCGAAAATGCGATGCGGCCCGTTCTTCCTTAGAAAATGGCGAATCCGCCCCCTCGCCCTTCCCTTACTTCTTTTTCCGCGCCCCAATTTTCCGATTGATATCCGTCGAGAACTCGATGAAGAAATTCAACAGCGCCCCGTAACCAGCCTGGCCCAACATGGCGCGTCCACCCTCAGCAAAAGCGTTCCGCGGATGCGGCTTCCACGCCGTCGAAATCAACCCTCCGCCAAACGCTCCACCGTACAACCCCCACTGCGGACGCAACTCCTGCTCGCTCGCGTTATACGTAAGAAAATTCCGCATGATGGCATGCCGCGTCCGAGGCCAGAACCCGCTACAAGTGCACTGATCGTAGCGGACTTCATATTTCAGCGCCGAGTTCCCCAAGTACGCCAGCGTATTCGCCGAGATGAACTGCCCTTCGCGCGACGCAAACCGCTCCCCATATCCGCGCATGCCACCATCCCACTGCGGTGGCGCTCCGCGCGCCTGATCAATCCCCGCCGCGAACATGCGCTTCATGTACGCTCCCGGAGTCGTCAGCGTCTGCTCCAGATAAATCTTCCGCCGTTGCTCGCCTGTCAGCAAAACGATCGGACGCCCCTTCTCCACGTACACGCCGGTGAGCCACCCGCTCTCCCAGTCACGCGCCTTGATTAGCGCCGCCGTTCCCAGATTCTTTGTGGCCTGTGCGGCCTGTAGCGTTACTTCTTTCGTCTTCTCCGCAGCGGCCTGCGCAGGATTCGTACTCTCTTCCTTCTTCTCCTCTTTCGGAGGTTGCTCCGGCGGGTTCTGTGGCTGAGAGCTTCCCGGCGGTTGAGGCGGCGAAGCGGGTTGCTGGGACTGATCCTGCGCCGCCAGGCCCGACGCGATCGCGAGACACCCGAGAAGTAGAACTGTCCCGCGGAGCACACCGCGTCCCGCGTGTAACGTCCCCAAGCCCTTCACCCTTCCGCGTTCTCGCGGACCTTTCTACGACCAAGCCTATCAACCGTTCTAACCGGGTACTGACAACCTAAAACTCATTTGCCGGCAACCCGCAACGAATCCCCTGAACTCCTTTCGATGCAATCGCTCTATAACCATGTTGCCGGACAAAGTATCCAATGCCTCTCCCGGCTGCGGACCGCATCTTCGCGATGTCGGGAAAGGCTCGACTTGAGTTATGCCAAGAACGGTTCCTATATAAAGGATCTTCAGCCTCTGAAGCCCCGTCGTTAGTGTAATTTCGGCAACTATTCTCACAGTCGAACGCGGCCCTGGCGTTCTTACCTATGTGGCAGTTGAGGTTTGAAACTTACTCGGGGGTGCTCGTGCCGCGGCATTCGATTCCATTCACGAAGTGCATCTTGCTCGCCGTCGTGCTGGCTTTGCCTTGCTTCTCCCAGGATTCTTCTCCTTCCCCTCAGGAAGCTCCCATCACTACTCTGCGCGCAACCTCACGGCTTGTCGTGCTCGATGTCGTCGTCACCGACAGATCCGGAAAGCCTGCCAGCCCGCTATCGAAAGACGACTTCACCATTCTCGAGGATGGCAAGCCCCAAACGATCGCGTCGTTTGAAAGCCCGGAGGCGCACAAGTACGCCATCCCCAAGCTAGATGCCCAACAAACCGATCGTCGCACCCGAGTGTCTCCTCCGCGTTAACCATTCTCGTGATTGATGGATTAAATACGCCTTTGGTAGATCAGGCTTACGCGCGCGAGGCTGTTGTGAAATTCCTGCGCAGCCACGGGCCAAAGCTCACGCAGCCCACGTCCCTCATGCTGGTCACCGACACGCGGCTTGAACTGGTGCACGACTACACCCAGGATGCCGGAGCACTCCTCGGCGCCCTGAAACGTAACAAGGCCGAACTCCCCTTCCGCTATGGCGCGAACGATTATGCCCTCGGGGAGACTGAGCGTCTTCTCGACACCCTGAGCTGCCTGGAAAGAATTGCCGCGGCCAACATGAATTATGCCGGGCGAAAGAACGGCGTCTGGATCGGACAGGGTTTTCCCGTTCTCAATTTCTCCCGAATGGGGGCAACGAGGGGCCCCAGCATCGAGTCCGACTACCAGCACCGCTTGATTCGCCTGGTTTCGGACACCGCGAACGAAATGTGGAACGCCCGTCTCGCCATTTACACGATTGATTCCCGCGGTTTGCAGGTCAATTCGGCCGGCGCCAATTCCGCTCAGCCCCCTCAAACGGACTCACCGACACTTGTGGATGATCCGACCGGACTGCGATTGTTTGAGAGCATCGCCCGTGAGACCGGGGGCAAAATCACCTTCAATCGCAACGACGTGGACGTGGACGTCGCCGTCGTCGACAGCGTGAACGACGGCTCTTCTTACTACACGCTCTCTTACTATCCGAGTAATCGAAATTGGATGGAAAGTTTCGCAACATCAAGGTCGCGATTTCAAAACCCAGTGTCCAGGCTCGCACGCGCACTGGTTATTGCGCCGAACCCGACGCTCCCGACAGCGACGCCACGCTCGATTCCGTGCTCGCCAGTGCGGTCAAGAATCCGCTCCCCTACCGTGGCTTGGCTATGTCAGTCAGTTTCAAAATATTGCCGGGAAGCCCACGCACGGCTCGCTTCACGGTTGCCGCTGACCGCCATGATCTCGGTTGGGAGACTATGCCGAATGGCGACCATCGTTGTCAGATCATGCTGGTCGCCATGAGCGTCTCTCGCAAAGAGCGCGTTGCGAAAACGGATATCAAAGCACTGGAAGGAATCGTGAAAGCAGGAAAGTTCGAAAAACAAATGGAAAAGCCCATGCTCTTCACCTTCACCGGCGACCTTCCTGTGGACGCAGTCCGCCTCCGCGTCGTAGTTCGAGACGATAAAACCGGCAACATCGGTACTGAAGACCTCAGCACCAGCGAATCGCGAATGGCTAGAACAAACTGAGCGCAGCTAAGCCCCTCGGTACAAGCAACCCGGTACTCGGTACGGTCTTACCCTCGCTCGTAGGCGTGCTTCTTCTCCAACTCCTCCGCCGCCGCGCGCCGCGCGCTTTCAAAGCGCTCCGCCTGATTCACCAGGCCCGGAGTTGCCTCGGCGAACTCGCCCTCAATGCGCAACAGCCCTTGCGCCGCCACCAACCTGCCCGCCACTTCGAGCAAGTGCGCCGGAGTCGTTTGCAAATACTGCGCCTCCGTCGGATCGCCAATCCACGCACGCTTCCCCCCGAGTTTCGTCTCCCAATAAACGTTCCTCTCCACAAACTCCGCCATCACATCGTCCGTCGCCTTGCCAAATACCCATTGCTGCCGCTTGAAATCGTAATGTCGGCTCGAGAACGGCACCGGCAGCAATTTCCCCGACTTCAAAAATTCAATCTGCCGCCGGTCCACTTCCTTCCGCAGCGCGTTGATCACCGGGGCCTCCACATCTTTCGGCTCGAGCGACGGCAGCACTTCGCGCACCGTCTGTGAAAGATTCACCGCCACCGGCGCATGCAACCCGTCGGACCCCGCCAACTGGATGTCCCCGTGCAGCACCCAGAAATCTGCGCCCGACGTCGACTGATGGAACGGCCACTCCAGCCGTATCGTCAGCGGCAGCCCTCTCAACGTGACCCAAATCTTTTTGCTGGCCACGTCGCGAGTTTCATCCAGAATTCCGCTACTTTCCCTGCCCTGCGTCATAAGCCTCGTATCCTCACTCTAATTTGTCATCCTGAGGCGGGCGCTTTTTGCTCGCCGAAGGATCCGGGCGCGCCGCGCGAACATTCTCGCGTCCGTTGCGAGAATGCTAAATCGCGCGTCTGGCGCGCTTCCCTACGTCCCGTCCAGCGTCGAGCGCACCTTCAGCGCCAAATCCACCTTCGAAAATGGTTTCTGCAGTAACTTCACTCCGGGCTCCAGCACTTTGTGTTGCACCACCATGTCGTCCGTGTAGCCCGTCATGTACATGATCTTAATCTGCGGACGCGTGCTCTGAATTTTTTCCGCCAATTGCCGTCCGCTCATCCCCGGCATAATCACGTCGGTCAACAGCAGATCGATCTTCTCTTGATAGAGCGACGCCGTCTGAAGCGCCTGCTCCGCGCTCGCAGCCTCCTGCACTTTGTAGCCGTATCCTTCCAGAAAAATCCGCGTCACCTGGCGCAAATCCGCTTCGTCTTCCGCTAACAGAATCGTTTCTGTCCCCCCGGCCACGGTCTCGCCCGCACTCGGCGCGTGCCGCATTCGTGCGCCTCCATCCGCAGCCGGCAAGTAAATATGAAACTCTGTTCCACTCCCCGCCTCGCTCGAAACCTGAATCGCGCCTCCGCTCTGCTTCACGATTCCGTACACCGTCGCCAGCCCCAGCCCGGTGCCCTTGCCCATTCGCTTCGTCGTGAAAAATGGCTCGAAGATGTGGGTTACAGTCGCCGCATCCATCCCATGTCCGGTATCGGTCACCTTCAGCATGACGTAACGCCCCGGCGCCAGTTCCAGGTCGCGCCCTTGTTCCGCGCTGATCTCGACGTTCGATGTCTCCATCGTGAGTTTCCCGCCATGAGGCATCGCGTCGCGCGCATTGACCGCAAGATTCACCAGCACCTGCTCCACTTGTCCCGGATCGGCCTTCACCGCCACGAGCGACGGATGCAAACTCGCGATCAACTCAATATCCTCGCCAATCACTCGCGACAGCATTTTCTGCACGTCGGCAACCGCCTCGTTCAAGTCCAACACTTTCGGTTGCAGCACTTGCTTACGGCTGAAGGCCAGCAATTGCTGCGTGAGCGACGCGGCTCTGTCCGCTGCCCGCCGAATTTGCTCCAGCCCGTTGCGTGTCCGGTCATCCGGCCCGGCAGACATCAGCAGCAGTTCGCCGTGGCCCATGATGATGCTCAAAATATTGTTGAAATCGTGCGCCACTCCGCCCGCCAGCCGCCCAATGGCCTCTAGTTGCTGAGCGTTTCGCAGTTGCTCTTCGAGATGCATACGCTCGGTTACGTCGCGCGTAATGCCCCAGGTCCGCACCCAGTGGCCATCCACCACCATTCCGATCATCGTGTTGCGAAAGATTTTCTTCTGCCCATGCGCATCTAGTTCGCGCGACTCCTGATCGGTGATCTGGTAGCCCGCACGAATATAGTTTTCCATAAACTCTCGCGTCACCGGATCGTGCAGAATCAGAAAGTCGGTCAGAGGCTTCCCCATCAGCTCTTGTGCGGATGCCCTCCCGTACATCCTCGCCATCGCATCATTGCATTCCGCCATGTACCCATGCTTCAGGGCCCATGCGAGTTGTTCACTCACCGGCAGTGCGCACGGAACCGGCGGGACGTATTCCATGCGATAGATGCCTTCCGAACTCTGCGCCACAAACATCCGGTAGCGCTCTTCGCTCTGGCGCAGCGCCTCATCCGCTTTCTTTCGCTCGGTGATGTCGATCAGCATGCCGCGCGTCAGTCGCTTGCCGGTCGCCGGGTCGAGGATGATCACCGCCTCATCACGCAACCAAACCTCGCGCCCATCCTGCCGCCGCATCCGGTACTCCACCTGAAACGGACGTCCTTCTTCCCAAACATCCTCCAGCATCGCCGTCGTATGATCTTCCGCATTCAAATGGTTCCACCAGAAGTGAGGATCCGACAGGCAATCCTCCGGACGGTAGCCGAGAATCGTCTTCACCTGCGGGCTCAGATAGAGAAAACGCCCATGCACTCCGGCCTCGGCTACATACGAGATCGCTGGCACCTGCTCCACCAGTTGCCGGTATTTCGCCTCTGCCTCGCGCAAAGCGGCCGTCGCTCGTTTTCCTTCTTCCTGTGAGCGAATCGCCGTAATGCCGTAGGCCAGGTTGTTGGCCATCTCGGTCAGAAGTTCAACTTCCGAGCTTTCAAACGATCCTTTCTGCTCCGAATAAATGGCGAGCGCCCCAAAACTTGCCCCCGCCACGCGCAGCGGGCATGCTATCAGCGACATGTATCCCCGCTGCACAGCCGCATCCCGCCACGGCAAAAACCGCGGGTCGTTTTCCACATCCGCGATCACGCAGGCTCGATTCTCGCGGATCGCCGTCCCCGTCGGTCCTCGTCCCGAGAGTTCGTCCGACCACGCGACACGAATGTTGCTCAGATATCCCGCCTCGTACCCGGCATGCGCCATCGGCCGCACCGTCTTCCCCGCATCCGGCTCAGCGTAGCCAATCCAGGCAAACCGATACGCTCCCATCTGCACGATCACGTCGCAGATCTGCTGCAGCAACTCCTGCTCGCTGAACGCTTGTGCCAGCGCCTGGTTGCACGCACTCAGCACATGCCACGAACGGTTCAGACGGCGCAGTTCTTTGTTGATGGAGGAATCTTTCTCGGTGAATTCAATTGTGGCGGCGGAACCGGGCGTTATCGGAGTGGATTCGCTGCGCAGGTCGTCTCTCAGGGAGCTCTGCCCGGAAGTGGGCCCAGACCCCGAAGATTCATCAAACTGGGATTTACCCTGTGTCATGCAAACTCAGCGAGCCCCACTTTGCCCACTCTTTTGCACCAGTGTACAGGGGTTTCGTATCGCCCCCTTCAGAAATTCGGGGACTTCATTTTGAATGTTCAGACGGGACTTTGTGAGGCAGCGACAATCGAGCCCCTGCACTCAGCACTCAGGACTCGGGACTTAGGACTCAGGACTGAGGACTCAGGACTCAGGACTCGCGGCCCCTTTCCACCAGCCACCCCAACAATCCCAAAAGACAAAACCCAAACGCATTCAAAATCCCATGCGTTCGCGCCATCTGCGGGATCGTCAGCACATCGCTCCCCGTGAAGTCTGCGACCGCGTAGCCTCCCGCCAGCACCATCCCAGCGAAGACAGCCGCAGCCGCGATTTGCAAGAACAGCCGCGCGCTCGAATTCTCTGCCAGCCGCCCGCACCCGCGCAGTGCGATCGCCAGCCCCGCCACACTCGCCGCAAACAGCACACCAGCCCCCATCTTCAGCGCCGGAGAAATCACAAATCCAGCCGCTACGACAAACGGCATTCCTACCACCATCAGCACAACCGGCTTTAGCCACTGATAGATGCCGTGTTTCTCCGCAAATGCGACCGTCGCCGCAGCAATCGTTGCCGTTGCGAACCCTGCAAGATGAAAATGCACGGCCGTCAGCAACCCGATCGGTTCCTGAATCCCCATCGGCCGCATTCCAAATCGTGAAGCCACGAACCACGCTCCCCCGACAGCCAAATCAATCTGCGCAACTCTCAACGCGATAAGGGTGAAACGGGATGGAAATGTAGCGCGGGCTCCCCCGCCCGCGTCTAACCACGAAGCCCGAACCACTCCCGCAATCCCGTCCCCAGCCATGAGCACACAAACAAACATCCACCCCAGCGCCAGGAATCCGCCCGCTCGTCCAGGCGGAAGCCACAAAGCCGCAATGGCGAGCAAAGCCCCAAAAGGCTGCACCCACCCAGCCCATCCTTCCTGCCGCCCCTTGGGGCCAAGTGTCCGCCCCAACTCCATCCCCAGCGGCACAACCACCAAAGGCCCAAACAGAAACAGCAACTCGATCGCCCCGATGCGCGCAATCCTTAACCGCGCCAATACCGCGACGATGGCCCACACCGCGGCGCCACCGGTGGCACAAGCCCGAGCCCACGAATCGGCTGTTCTCGTATAGAAGACTTTGTCATTCGGACCGAGCCGTCCTTCGTGTCCCAAAGACTCTTTGTCATTCCGCCCCTGAGCAACGCGTACGAGAGGAACCTGCTTTTTTGCCTGGTTCTCCACTGTCGTTTTCATACCCCACCTCTCTCAGCTAGGACGAATCGCCGCAACTCCAAACACCAGAACCAGCCCAATCAACGACCCCACATAGAGCGTGTCGAGTCCCCGATTCTCGCGCCGCAATTCTTTGTCGTAATAAAAAACTTGCAGCACAATCCGCAGCAGCCAGAACCCTGCGATAAATCCACTCAGAAACCGCCCTAACCCACTGGCCCCGGCGAGTTCCCCGGCGAACCCGAAGCACAGCGTCGCAAACATCCCGACCACAATCACGATGTACAGCCAGTGCACATAGACGATCTGCCGGAGAAATCGTGGAACCCCCGCCAATCGCTCTCGCACCTTTAGCCGCCCCGGCAGCGGAATGTTCGCCAGAACAATTCCGACGTGAACCAAACCAGCACCCCAAATCGCCCGAATCATCCAGGTCGCATACATGATTAGCCTCCGTAGTTTCCCCTGTGCCCTCTGCGTCCCCTGTGAAGCTCTGGATTTTGCGTAATGTCAGATCATTCTGTACAAACAGAAACAAGCCCCCAAAAAAAGGGGCTCACCCCGCTTTCTTCCTAACCTTCGTCCCCATCCGCAAGAGTTTCCGCACCGTGCCGGTCGGCAGCCGCTTCATCTGATCGTATAACTCCGTCACCGCCTCGAAGAAGCCCGCCATCGCCGCCAGCCGCTCTCGCGTGTAATCCGCGCCCGCTTCCTTCGGATCCAGATCCGCCAGGCACTTCCGCAAAATCTCCCGCGTTGGATCGATCTCCCTCCGCTTCCGCTGCTCGATCACCAGCCGGAACATCTCCCACACATCCTTCATCGACTCGTAATGCTCGCGCCGGTCACCCAGCACATGCACCGCGCGCACAATCCCCCACGTCTCGAGCTCCCGGATCGACGTGCTCACATTCGACCGCGCCACGCTCAGGGTCTCCGCAATCTCCTCCGCCGGCAGCGCCTTCGGCGACAAGTACAGCAGCGCGTGAATCTGCGCCACCGTCCGGTTGATCCCCCACCGTGTCCCCATCTCGCCCCAGTGGAGGATGTATTGCTTCTGGACTCCAGTCAGTTCCGCCATAGCGTTTCTTTCAGTACAAACTGAATATACAGAATATTCCGCTATTTGTCAAGGGTGGCCCGGAAACAAGGCGGTTTGTGACTGAGATCACATCCTCGCGGATTCGCGCCTGCCTACAATACGGCACCTATGCTTCATGGTTGGAACGCGCGGCACTCCCGGATTGGTGGGCTCACAGCGGGTGCGCGCTCTGTACGGATCGTCGCGCTTCTCCTGCTGCTCGCCACAACCGCTTTTGCCGTCGAACATCCCGGCACTCTCCACAAAGAAGACGACTGTTCCTCGTGTCATGCCTCGAAGACCAGCGGTAAATTCGTCCACGCCGCCATGGCGATCTCTTGCACGACCTGCCACCTCGCGCAAACCCAGGGCGACATGACCACGCTGACTCTGTTAATGCCCAAGGAAAAACTCTGCTTCGCCTGCCACGAAAACTCCCCGGCCATGCATCCGAAAACGCCAGTCGCAAAACAACTCTGCATCGACTGCCACGACTCGCATACCAGCGATCGCGCTCTTTTGCTGCGAGACGTTGCTGTTGCCCGCCCCACTCGCAAACCCTCCCAACCATAGTCGAACAGCTGTGCCCCCGAGGTCTTCTTGGCGTCCTTAGCGGCTTCCCTTAGCGTCCTTAGCGGTCAAAAGCTTTTCCCCGACCGCTTCCAAATGCAGCGCTACTGCGCCTCCACCTTCACCTCATTCACCCCGTCCCCCCGCACCTCGACCGTCGTCCCACGCTTCAAATATCGATCCAGCACTCGGGCATCCATCCAATCCATATCCCACCCATGCTGAATGGCCACGACGGTATATTTTCCCGGCAGCACTTCAAGCAATGAAAACGTCCCATCCAGATCGCTCTGGTCGCGCCGCAACAGCGGCAAATTATTCCGCGCATCCTGGGGCACCAGCACCACCATGGTTCCCGCCGCGCCCTTGCCCTCGCGAAGCACCGTCCCATTCACTCGCCCCAACCCCTGCCGCAGCGTGATCGTCAACGCCACCGCTCCCGCTCCCGGAATCTGCACACTCTGCCCCATCACCTTCGCGCCGCTCGCCGTGATCCGGCTCACGCGCGCGTCCTGCGTATTCTCCACGCTCACCTCATACGTACCCGGCAAAACCGGCTGCGTCGGAAATTCGAACTCCCCTTTCTCCGACACTTGAGCCGTCTGCATCTCGCCCGTTGCGATCTTCCGCAGCCTCACAAACCACTGCTGCACCCGCAGCGCGCCGGACTCCATCTTCACCACGCCCTTCACCGTCGCCGACTCCGGACGCTCGCTCACTCCCACCTCTGCATCCGTGCTCAACGTCAGGTGCTCCGTCCACATCTCGCGATTCTGCCCGTAACTCTGCACCCTCAATTCATAGTCCCCCGGCGCGATGCCGCTCACCTCGATCTCTCCTTTTTGCGTCACCATCGATTGCGACGGCAGCGGCATCTCTGGACCATCAAAAATCCTGTACATCACGTTTGCCCCGACCGGCTCCTCTCCAACCGTAGGCCGGTTCACTCTCACACGCAACGCCGGAACCGCCATCAATCTCACATCCGCCGTCGCGCGATCGCCTTCTTTCAACACGACTGGCGACGCCGCACCCGCCTCCGTTGCCCCCGGATAATATGTTACCGGATACGCCACATCGAGCGCCCGATCCGCCGCCGACGGCTCCGGCTCGTTCGCCGCATTCGCCGAGCCCTCAGCAGCTGCTCCATCCTCAAAACGCACCGCACGACTCACCCGCGGATCCTGCGCGTACCACGGCTTCGCCTGCACCGCCACGAAGTACGTGCCTGGCGCCAGATCCTTGAATTTGTACCGCCCCTCATCGTTCACTCCCATGCCCGCCGACCAGTTCGTTACCTCGCGCCCCTCCTGCATTTGCCGCCGATATAACATCACCTGCGCATCGCGCACGAGTTCGTCGGACTCGTCCACAATCTGTCCCGCGATCGACGCTCCCGGATGCAACTGAAACATCAAATGCTCTGCGTCCACCTTCCCGCCCGTCACAATCCCCGTGGAGAATCCTCCGTGCTCCTCAAACGCCTGATCCGCGAATCCTCGGGCCTGCGCGCGCAGCCAATATTTTCCAGCCGCCAGCCCCTCGAATCGAAAGCCGCCATCTTCTCCCGTCGTCACGCTTTGCAACGCGTCTCCCGTTTCTGATTTCCCAATCCTCACCGCCGCATTCCGCACAATCTCGCCACTCAACGCATTCACCACCGCCCCGCTGATTCGAAACGTAGGCGCCGCATGCGCCGGAGACGACGCCTGCGCCGCGACAAGCTGCCCCGCAGCGAGGCTCGCCGCTAAAAGAAGGATGAAAGTCACAAAGAGACTGATGAGGACGGAACCATGACTTGACGTCCGGCTCAACTCCTGCCGCGAAGCGGCGAAAGAAGGCAGCCCACAGCTTGCCCTGAGCCTGTCGAAGGGGCGCAAGCCGTGGGTGGTGGGACATAATGATTGAGCGAACCCCGGAGGGGCGAAAGAAACATTCGCCACGACTGCACCGGCCTCAAGGCCCTCGACGCCCCCGCACTCTCGCACCCTCCGCATCCCTTTCATCTCCCCCCGCGAACCAACTCCACGCTCACACTCCCCTTCTGATTCGCCGTCAACGTCACGTGCGCCGCTTTCGACAGAAACGCACTCATGGCCTCCGCGCTCTTGTATTCCAACCCATCCGCCGAATCGACCAGCACCACGTTGTAATTTCCCGGCGCCAGCCTGTCGAACTGCGCTTCGCCTCCCCTCGACACTAGAACCGCTGTCGCCTGCTCCGGAGCCCGCTCCGGCAACAGCACCATCGTCGCTTGCGCCGGATCCCCCTCCCACGTCCCGCTCGCACTCAGAGACGCTCCATCATCCCGCAGCACAATTTCAATCCCCGCGCACGGAGCCCCGCTCGCCACCGTCAGCATCTCTCGTAACAAATCAATATTCCCGCACTGCGCCGATTGCACATACCATGGCGGAGCCGCACCGATCTCCATCCAATAACTTCCCGGTACCAGATTCCGCATCGCCATCGTCTCCGGCTTCCCCGTGTCATCCGGACCCACCACCGGAGCCCTGCCCTGCTCATCGAATCCTGCTCGCCACAGCCCCATCGAAACCGGAGGATTTTGCTCCAGCTTCCGCAACCCTCCTCCCACGCGCACTCCACCTGCGATGCTTGGTTGCCCGCTCTTGGTCGGTTCCATCTTCACCTGAACTGGAATCACCGACGCTGGCCCCAACGCCACCTGCAACCCGCTCACATCGGAGTTCACCGGCACCGGCACGTCCGCGCTCCCCATCGGTCCCTTCGGGCTCATCCCCTCCACCTCAAGGCGGTAGTTTCCCGCCGGAGCCATCGTTTCAAATTCCCCGGTCGCCGGATTCAGCTGAAATCCTTCGTTCTCTCCCGCACCAGTTAATTGAAAATTTAAATTCGCCGTCGGATCCGCCCCTCTCACCACTCCCTTTACTCGGTACCAGGGCTCCGCCTTTAGAGAAATATCCAATTCGATCCGCTGCCCCTTCCCGAGCATCACCGGTGTCGCGGCATCCAGTTCTGTGGCATTCGGATAAAACACTCTTCCATACCCCTTTTCAGGCCCTTTCGACGCACCCCCGGCGAACGGAGGTTTCGGCCCGACCACAACGTAATACTCGCCCGGCTGAAGCGCCGCAATGCGGAACTCCCCATCTTCATCGGTGCCACCGCCGCCACTCTGCGCCCACTGCCGTCTCCCGCCTTCGATCGCCGACGTCACCACTTTCACCGGGACATCCTCCACCGGCTCGCCGTTCGCCGTAATCCGCCCAACGATCACCCCTTCCGGAACCAGCTTCAACACCACCGCGGGCGCATCCGGACCCACCGTAACCGTCGCGGGAGGCGTCCATCCATTCTGCCGTTGCGTCTCTCCTTCATTAAAGAATCCCGGCTTCCGCACTCCGACCGCAGTCTGTTGCGCCGACAGTCCAGAAAATTCAAAGTGTCCATCCGCGCCGGTGAGCACCGACAAGTGCTGCGCCCCAAAAATCTCCACCAGCGCCCGCGCCACACCCTCCCCGGTCACCGCATTCACTACGGTTCCCGAGAGTGTGTATTTGTTATTGCCGGAATTGTCCGAATACGCCGAATCCTGCCCAAAAAAAACGCACGGGAAACAACACAGTATGAGAAGGAGAGAAACAACGATGATGCTACGAAGACGGTCGAGCCCGAATCGCCGCCTCCCTGGAGAGCGGCCCGCCAATCCTCCACCGGTAGAAATCCCAAACTCCACCGCAATCTCCTTTGAGCCCTCGGATGCCAAGCTCTACCTCCCGAGTTGTAAAAGCCAAGAGGGGTAGCTAGGGCAAAAAGTGTGGCCAGCAAGTGAGAAGGTAAGGCGTGGCGTGGGCGCACCCAGCCCCGCGCACTGCCAACAGCTTAGACACCGGAAAGATGCCAAATGGAATGTTAGCGCGATAGGACACGAGACGCGAGTGCATCATGTACCAGTGTGGCGCGGGCGCTCTCGCCCGCGCACTGCCGACACCTTAGACACCCGTGGAGGGTTCCAAAGGGATGGTAACGGCGATGGGGAGGCGTGACGCGAATGAGTATTTAGGAACGGATGCCTTCGTCCGCCTAACCGAGTGAAGCAAGGCGCACAAATCGATAACGAACGATGAGGTGGAGACACTGGAATATGTAGAACAGGCTTAAGCCGCGCTTAGTTCGGCGGCGAGTCGGATGGATCCGTCAAGGCGATCAATTTCCCCGGCGGATAGTCGGTTGGCGTGAGAGGAGTGTTCGGGTCGGGATTAATAATGGTCAGCACTTTCCCGCTGCGCTCACCGCGGATCGTCAGGCTCTGACTCTCCACCGCAACCACCCGGTATCTTTCGTCAAAGATAGCCACCCCTGTGTCTCCCATTTCAATATAGATGCAAACTCTCCACCCTGCGACTCCTTACGTGACTCATCTGATTCACCCGATTAACGCATCAGATTCACCCGATGACACTTATTTGTCCCTCCCATCGGGGGTTCACCTTATTGCGCGCTTCTCGGTGCCCGGGGCTTGCGCTGTAAATGGGCCTTCGTCCCACCGAAGGCGATGAAGGTCGGGGTGCTCCATTTCTCGCGCGTTCTCCGCGCGAGAAAGCCTGCCCAGAACGCGGTGAATCGAAGGGTGGTGGAGGTTTTTGACCTTAGAACTCCTCGGCTACAATCAACGCCAGTGAACGAAGCCCGCATCGCCGAACTGCTCAAGCCATTCCTGACGGCGATTCCCACCTTATCCAATACTTGTCATTCCGAGGAGCGTAGCGACGAGGAACCTGCTGTCCTGCCCCCCACCCAACTCCAAAATATATCGACGTACATCGATATACTCCTCCGCTGGAACGCCCGCATCAACCTCACCGCCATCCGCGACCCCGAAGACATCGTCACTCGCCACTTCGGCGAGAGCCTCTTCGCAGGCCGGCATTTGTTTCCCCTGATCCCCTCTGCGTCCTCCGCATCCTCTGCGGTGAAAGCTTTGGAAGTTGCCGACATCGGCAGCGGCGCCGGCTTCCCCGGCCTCCCCATCAAACTCTGGGCTCCGCACATCTCCCTCACCCTGATCGAATCCAATCACAAGAAAGCCGCGTTCCTGAAAGAAGTCACCCGCGCTCTTACATTGACGGACGTCAATATACAAAATGCCCGCGCCGAAACCCTCACCGCTCGCTACGACGTAGTCACCCTCCGCGCCGTCGAACGTTTCGAAACCATCCTCCCCACCGCCGCCGCCCTGGTCAAGCCAGCCGGATGCCTGGCCCTTCTGATCGGCGCCGCCCAGGAACCTCAAGCCCATGCCACCTCACCCGATCTCAACTGGTCGCCCCCAATCCCCATCCCCCAATCCCGGTCCAGAGTTCTGGTGATAGGACGGCGCTCGTAGCTAGCGGACGTTGGCACATTTCTGGAACATTTCGAACAAGTGCAAGACGTAAAGTGGTACAAACAATCCGCATAATGCCACGTTTTTATATTTGTAATCCTATATTTATGGGGCTTTCAGGACAAATAGTGGGATATTTATTGAAAGATGAGCCGAATCGCGTCATCCTTGCATCACCGAGCCTCAGGTCCGTCCGTTTATTGACCCCGCTAGCCAGAACCAAAGTAGTAATAAGTGGGAGACAAAGGAAATTGGCGATAGCATAATTCAAAATCAACTACGTTAAAGTGATAGAGTGGAACAAATCAACAAAATACTGCCATTGAACATCCGTTGTGACAACTCGTGAAACATGAGTTTTCCACAGTGTTCCGGCCGGAACACATCTCCATTTTGCACAACTCGCCCTCCAGACGTCGATGAGTGTTCCAGCCGGAACATATCAGGTGATTTGCGGGTCAGCGATGCTCTCACGGACTCGAGGGCACCCAACCAGGCAGACAGAAAAAGGTGCCGGCAGGAACACATCTGCAGTGCGCAACCCGCTGGACGCCTATGAGCCTGAATGTTCCGGCAGGAACACATCTCACATTTGCAAGCACACACTCGCTCACTCATCTGAAAAAATGTGGCGAAGTGTTCCGGCTGGAACATTGGACGCGTTTTGCACACAATTCACCACGATGCACAGCACTTCGTGATTGCATTTGAAATGTGTTGCGGATTATGCTGCCGGTAGCTCTGCTTCTCCTGACAATCTAATGGGACGCGTAATCGCTGTTGCCAACCAGAAGGGTGGCGTGGGTAAGACCACCACCGCCATCAACCTAGCCGCGTCCTTTGCGGCGGCTGAAGTGAACACGCTGTTGGTTGACTGCGATCCGCAGTCGAACGCCACCAGCGGCTTGGGGTTCGTGAAGGATCCTGAGCGCATCAGCTCTTACCATCTACTTATGGGTGCGGCCTCGGGCGAAGAGGCGCTGCTCACCACAGAACTGGAACAGCTGTGGTTGATTCCTGCGCACAAGAATCTGATCGGCGCAAACATTGAGCTCGTCGATGCTGAGGGACGCGAGTACCGTATGCGCGAAGCGCTCGCGCCTCTGCGCGATCGCTTCCAGTTCATCGTGCTGGACTGTCCGCCGGCTCTGGACTTGCTGACGCTCAACGCGCTGGTCGCGGCGGATGCGGTGCTGATTCCGATGCAGGGGGAGTACTTTGCTCTGGAAGGAATCAGCGAGCTGCTCGACACGATCGAGCGCATACGCGCAGGACTCAACCCTGAGCTCGCGATCGAAGGCGTGGTGCTCACCATGTTGGATGAGCGCACGAACCTGGCGCAACAGGTGATGAGTGAACTGAAAAACTATTTTGGAGACAAGCTGTGCCGCACGACTGTGCCGCGGAACATTCGGCTGGCTGAGGCGCCGAGTCATGGGAAGGCGGCACTGGTGTACGATCCGCGATCGAAGGGTGCGGAGAGTTATATACGGCTGGCCAAAGAGATCATTGAGAGACAGCCGTCGGTGACTTCGAACCAAGGGCCTCAGACCTCGGACGTTGCTGCTGCTTCGGAACAACCCTTAACCACAGAGGGCACTGAGGAACACAGGGGGGAAGGCAACGTCGAGGAGATTGCGGTTGGCTCGGCGGCTGCTGAGCAGGGCTCAAACACTGAGAGCACTGAGTCGCGCAGAGACGAGACGAACGTCGAGGAGATTGCGGGTTCGGAGTCGATGGATAAGACGGCTTAGTATATTGATGGACGTCTATGTAGTAGATCGATGGACATCGATATATGTGACGTCTAAAGCTTTTAACCGCCAAGGACGCTAAGAAAAACCCGCTAGGACGCTAAGAAACATTCTGGGAAGAACGCCTTGCGGGACTTCTGGTGCGGTATGGCGGGTAGGGATCCTTCGACTGCGTGGCGGCTGCGCGTTGCTTGCCGCCACTTCGCTCAGGATGACAGGGCTTTCGGTTATTAGTCAGAGAGAGACAAAGGAAAAACTGGATGACTACTTCGGCGGCGGAGAATTTGGCGGGGCAGAAAGAAAAGGTGGAGAAGCGGCGGGCTTTGGGGCGGGGGCTCGAGTCGTTGTTGCCGGGGCCGCGGCCGGTGGTGCCTGGCGACGGTGCACCTGGACAGGGCGCTGGTGCTGCGGGGAAACAGCAGGTTCCTCCCCTTCGCGTTGCTCCGGGTCGGAATGACAATGCTCTTTCTACTGCGCCTACAACTGGCGTTGCTCCTACTCATGCTCCTGCTAATAGCAATGCTCTTGGCCAGGTTCGGAGCAAAACGGTGCCTGGAGTGATTCAGGCTGTCGCTGAGGAGGAGGCGACGGACTCTGCAGCCGCGCTTCATGGGCCCGTGGTATCCCCACCCTTCGCAAAGGACGCGAAGGATGGGCCACCCAGCGTTACTGGACAGCCGGGGGGGGCTGTCCCTACACAAGGTGATGAGAACATCACGATCTATGCGCAGGCGGACCCTTCGCGGATGCCGGCGAATATTGTGATCAATCTGGCGATTGCGGATATTGATAAGAATCCGTTTCAAACGCGGTATGTACATGACGATGACAAGCTCGAGGAGCTGGCGGATTCGATCAAGGCGAATGGGGTGGTGCAGCCGATTGTGGTGCGCCCGTCAGAAGAGGATGAAGGGCGGTACATATTAATTCTCGGCGAGCGGCGGTTGCACGCCTCGAAGAAAGCGGGAAAGGACACGATTCCGGCGCTGGTGCGGCGAGTATCGCTGCAGCAGGCGGCAGAGATGACGATCGTCGAGAACCTGCAGCGCGATGATTTGAGCGCGCTCGAGCAGGCGGAAGCGTTCCGCATCCTGAGCAAAGAATTTCAACTGACGCAAGCGGAGATTGGGGAACGAGTTGGGCTGTCGCGCGAGACGGTATCGAATTACATGCGGCTGCTGAGGTTGCCGCCGATGGTGATGGAGCAACTGGCCACGAAGCAATTCGGATTCTCGGAAGCGCGCGAGTTGCTGAAGCTGGAGGATCCGGATCTGATCCAGAAGA
>Ga0070714_100000549_pt1 | contig 27086 bp, 18 predicted proteins | sample LARL83metaG_FD_65450 | JGI IMG/M metagenome (GOLD analysis project Ga0070714, IMG submission 65450) | Corn, switchgrass and miscanthus rhizosphere microbial communities from Kellogg Biological Station, Michigan, USA - LAR L8-3 metaG | ecosystem: Host-associated > Plants > Roots > Rhizosphere ... | reverse complement strand
TCGGCTTCATGCTGCGCATGTTCCTGCGCATCGCGCTTGTCGTGCTGCGCACCTACACGTACACTCGGCGGCCGTATGCTCAGAAAGTGCTCGTCGTCGGCGTCGGGATGCCGGCGGTCAATCTCATTCGTGCCATCCAGGAAGATCGCGGACTGCCCATGCGCGTCATCGGCTGCGTCGACGACGGCGTCGCGGTGCAGCGCGTGGACGGCGTGCGCATTCTGGGCGCAATCGACGATCTGCCGAAGATCCTCTCGCGGCACGCCATAGACTCGGTCATCGTCGCCATTCCGGCTGCGCCGCTGCCGATCATCAACCGCATCAAGGATCTTTGCAGCCGCTCGCAAGTGCCGCCCATGGTGAAGGTGCTGCCCGACGCGGCCGAGATTCTGAACGACAAAGTTACCGTATCGCGCATCCGGGACATCCGGCTCGAAGACATCCTCGCGCGCGAACCCGTCGTGGTGGATACAGCCGCCCTGCGTCCGCATCTCGAGGATCAAGTGGTCCTCGTAACCGGCGCGGGCGGTTCGATCGGCAGCGAGCTCTGCCGCCAGATCGCCACCTTCGAACCGAAGCTGCTCGTGCTGCTCGGGCACGGCGAGAATAGCCTCTTCGCCATCGATCAGGAACTGCGCAACGAGTACAAGTTTACGCGCACGAAGATGGTGCTCGCCGACGTGGCCGACGCGGCGGCCATACGAAACGTCTTCTCGACGTATCGCCCGCGCATCGTCTTCCATGCCGCCGCGCACAAGCACGTCCCGATCGTCGAGGACAACATCTGCGAGGCGGTGCGCAATAACGTGCTGGGCACGCGCACCGTCGCTCTCGCTGCAGCCGCATCCGGCGCCGCGAAGATGGTGCTGCTCTCGACCGACAAAGCCGTCAATCCCACGAGCGTAATGGGACTGACCAAGCGCATGGCCGAGCTCATCTGCCAATCCTTCGCGGGAAGCAGCAGCACGGAGTTCGTCGTCGTGCGCTTCGGCAACGTGCTCGGAAGCCGCGGCAGCGTCGTACCGGTCTTCAAGCAGCAAGTCGCGAGCGGCGGTCCGGTGACGATCACGCACCGCGACATGCAGCGCTACTTCATGACCATTCCGGAGGCGGTCTCGCTCGTGCTGCAGGCAATGTCCATGGGCAACGACGGCGAGGTTTTCGTTCTGGACATGGGCGACGCGATCAAGATTCTGCACCTTGCCGAACAGGTGATCCGCCTCTCCGGCTTCGAGCCGTACCGCGACATCCAGATCCAAGAAACGGCGATCCGGCCCGGGGAAAAACTCTTCGAAGAGATTCTCACCAAAGGCGAAGGCATCTCGAGCACGAGCCATCAGCGGCTCTTCATCGCCAAACAAGATCGTGTCGATTATTCGCGCATCGGCATCGCGATGGAGCGCCTGCAGCGCGCGATTCGCATGGCGGATTGGCGCGTCGCGCTCGACGTTCTTCGCGAATTCGTTCCGGAATACACGCCCGGAGCGCATCTGCTGCCCACACCCGCTCCTGTTCCGGTGGAACGCAACGAGATCGATGCACTGCCGGCAAGCGAGACCACCGGCATCGTGACCCGCACCAACATCGCACCCGCACCCGCACAATAGGAACGACATGGAACTGCTTGAAGCCCCTGGGAGTCTACGCGAACAACTCAAGAAGAAGTTTGTCGATCGCTCCGCGCTGATCGGCGTCGCCGGCATCGGATACGTCGGCTTGCCGCTTGCCGTCGAAAAGGCGAAAGTCGGTTTCGACGTCATCGGCTACGACCGCAACAGCGTGCGCGTCGATCAAGTCAATCAAGGCCTGAACTACATACGCGACGTCGACGACGCGGAGATGGCGCAGCTCGTCGAGGGCAGCAAGCTTCGCGCCAGCACGGACTTCAGTTCGCTGAGCCGCTGCGACGCGATTGTCATCTGCGTGCCGACGCCGCTCACGCCGAACCTCGATCCCGATATTTCCTATATCAAGGCCGTCGGCGAGCAGATCGCGGCGCAGCTGCGTCCCGGACAGCTCGTGTGCCTGGAAAGCACGACCTATCCCGGGACGACCGAAGAGGTCTTGCTGCCGCTGCTCTCGCAGTCGGGGCTGCGAGTCGGCGAGGATTTCTTCCTGTGCTTCTCGCCCGAGCGCGTCGATCCGGGCAACGCCCGCTACACCACGAAGAACACGAACAAGGTCGTCGGCGGCGTTACCGAGGCGTGCGTCGACGTCGGCGGCTGCTTCTACCAGCAGACGATTCTCGACGTGCTCATGGTGAGCTCGCCGAAGGTCGCCGAGATGTGCAAGGTGTTCGAGAACACGTTCCGCTCGGTGAACATCGCGCTGGTCAACGAAATGGCGCTGCTCTGCGATCGCTTGGGCATCAGCATCTGGGAAGTGCTCGACGCGGCGGCAACCAAGCCGTTCGGCATCATGCGCTTCAACCCGGGTCCGGGCGTCGGCGGCCACTGCATTCCGCTCGATCCGTTCTATCTGGCGTGGAAAGCGCGCGAGTACGACTTCCATACGCGCTTCATCGAACTCGCCGGCGAGATCAACCACGGCATGCCCTACTACGTGCGCGAGAAGGTGATGCGCGCGCTCAACGGCGCGGGCCGCTCGCTCAAGGGCGCCGATATTCTCGTCGTCGGCGTGGCCTACAAGAAGGACATCGAGGATTGGCGCGAGTCGCCTGCCATCAAGGTGATGGAACTGCTGCTCAAAGACGGGGCGAACATCGACTATCACGATCCGTACGTTGCCAAGTTCGTCGAGCACGGCAAACAGTGGCATTCGATTCCGCTTTCAAAGGAGCGCGTCGAACGCGCGGATTGCGTGCTGATTCTCACCGACCACACCAATGTGGACTACGAGCGCATCTGCTCGAGCGCCAAACTGGTCGTGGACACGCGCAACGCCACCAAGGACGTGGCGAATCGCGAAAAGGTGGTTCTGCTCTAAATGATGAGACGGATGCCGCGAATCGGCGTCATCGGCGCCGGCTACTGGGGCGCCAACCTGATTCGCAACTGCCGGGAACTCGGGGTTCTCGCAGCGGTCTGCGACACGGAGCTTCGCGCGCTGGACGAGGTGCGCTCGAAATATCCGGGAACCGGGCTGTTTTGCGATGCGCAGACCATGCTCGAGAACGGCAAGCTCGACGCAGTCGTCATTGCCGCGCCGGCTCCGGCGCATGCGAAACTCGCGCTCATGGCGATCGAAGCGGGCAAGCACGTTTTCGTCGAGAAGCCGCTCGCGCTCAGTGTTGAGGACGCGGAGCGGGTCGTGGAGGCCGCGGAAAAAGCGGAGTTGACGCTCTTCGTCGGTCACGTGCTGCTTTATCATCCCGCCGTCCGCGCCATGCTCGAGTGCATCAACGACGGCAAGATCGGCCGCGTTCGTCATCTGCGTTCGCGCCGCTTGAGTTGGGGCCGCCTGCGCGCGCACGAGAACGTCTGGTGGAGTTTCGCTCCGCACGACTGCGCACTGATGATCGAAATCATGAAGGATGCGCCGGTCAACGCGACCGGTTGGCTTAGCGCCTACGTGCGGCCTGGGCTCGGGGACTTCGCCTACGCGGACTTCGCTTTTGCGGACGGCCGCAGCGCGCACATCGAAGTCAGCTGGCTCGATCCGGACAAGAGCTCGCGTATCGACGTGTTCGGCTCGGAAGGAACGCTCACGTTCGTCGATTCGCGCGAGGGAGCGACGCTAACGCTCACCGCCTGCGGCGATCGCCTGGACACGCGCGGCGAGCCGGAACTGTGGCGCGGAGAAACGACCACCCTCGCTCTCCCCGGCGGCGAGCCGCTGCGTCTGGAACTCGAAGCGTTCTGCCGCGCGATTCGCGGCGCGCACGAGCACATTCCGACCGACGGCCGCGAGGGCTTGGAAGTCGTGCGGGCCCTGGCAATGGTGGACCAGCACGCAACCGTTCACTCATTCCCTTTGGAGGCACTGGCTTGACCGTCATCGACGAAGCAAAGAAGTTCTTCGTTCACGAATCCTCATACGTCGACGAGCCTTCGTCGATCGGCGAAGGCACCAAGATCTGGCACTTTTCGCACGTGCTCCCCGGCTGCGAGATTGGGAGCAACTGCAACATCGGTCAGAACGTGGTCGTCGGCCCGCACGTGCGCATCGGTAATCGGGTGAAGATCCAGAACAACGTCTCGGTCTACGAGGGCGTCGAGCTCGAAGACGAAGTGTTCTGCGGACCGAGCATGGTGTTCACCAACGTGTTCACGCCGCGCAGCGGGACGCCGCGCAACAGTTCGTCGGATTATCTGCGCACGCTAGTGAAGAAGGGCGCGTCCATCGGGGCCAACGCCACGATCGTCTGCGGCAACACCGTCGGCGAGTATGCCTTCGTCGGTGCGGGATCCGTCGTCACCAAAGACATTCCCCCGTACGCGGTGGTGTACGGCAATCCAGCACGCATCCACGGTTATGCTTGTGAATGCGGGCTGAAACTCACCTTCCACGATGACCGCGCAGCATGCGCCGAGTGCGGCCGTACGTACGCGCGGGTCAACGACACCGTTCAAAAAGTAGGACAGCAGTGATACCGATTTGCGACCTCAAAGAGCAGTACCGCACCCTGCGCGAGCAGATGATGCGCGCCGTCGACGACGTGTTCTCCAGCGGGCACTTCATCAACGGGCCGAACGTCAAGGCGCTTGAGGCTGAGATCGCGCAGTACGTCGGCGCCAAGCACGCCGTCGCATTGAATTCCGGGACGGATGCGCTGCATCTAGCCCTGCGTGCGCTGGACATCGGCCCCGGCGACGAGGTGATCACGACCCCGTTCACGTTCGTTGCAACGACCGAGGCAATCGGCATCGTCGGTGCTACGCCGGTTTTCGTCGACATCGATCCGCGCACGTACAATTTGGACGTCGCGCAGATCGAAGCGGCGATGACGCCGCGTACGCGTGCGATTCTGCCGGTCCACCTCTACGGCTGCCCCGCTCCCATCGAGGAGATCCTGGACATCGCGCGGCGGCACGATGTGGCCGTCGTGGAAGATTGCGCGCAATCGATTGGCGCGAAGGTGGGCGAGAAATACACCGGAACCTTCGGTCAGTTCGGCTGCTTCAGTTTCTTCCCGTCGAAGAATCTGGGCGCGTACGGCGACGGCGGCATGCTCGTGACCGACGATGAAACGCTTGCAGCGCGCGCGCGCAGCCTTCGCGGTCACGGCGGACGCATCAAGTACTATCACGAGGAGCTCGGCGTCAACAGCCGCCTCGACGAAGTGCAGGCCGCCATTCTGCGCGTGAAGCTCCCGTATCTCGAGGCGTGGATCGAGAAGCGCCGCACTGCCGCGGGGCGCTATACGGCGGCGTTCGCGGGTTCGCAGCTCCAAGTCCCGATCGAGCCGGCGGATGCGCGGCACGCGTATCATCAGTACACCCTGCGCGTTCCGGATCGCGATCGCGTGCAGCAGGACATGAAGGCTGCAGGCGTCGAGAGCATGATCTACTATCCGGTACCGCTGCATCTGCAGAAGGTGCACGCGATGCTCGGGCTGCGCGAAGGCGCCTTCCCCGAAGCCGAACGCGCCGCGCGCGAAGTGCTTTCGATTCCGATGTTTCCGGAGCTGCGACCGGACATTCAGGAACAGGTCGTGAACGCCGTTTTCGCCGCCTGCCGCCGGGAGGCCGTCGCCTAAATGCGCGTGCTGAGCGTCATCGGGGCCCGCCCGCAGTTCGTCAAGGCCGCGCTGCTCAGTGCAGAACTCGCGCAGCGCGGCATCGACGAAATCCTCGTGCACACCGGTCAGCACTACGATCGCGAGATGTCGGACGTGTTCTTCGAGGAACTGCGCCTGCCCGTACCGGCGCATTATTTGAACGTGGGCAGCGGCGGGCACGGTATGCAGACCGGCGAGATGCTCAAGCGTCTGGAACCGGTCGTGCAGCGCGAAGAGCCGGACTGGGTGCTGGTGTACGGCGATACGAACAGCACGCTCGCCGGCGCGCTGGTCGCGGCGAAACTGCACGTTCCCGTTGCGCACGTTGAGGCGGGGCTTCGCTCGTTCAATCGCGCCATGCCGGAAGAGATCAATCGCGTCGTGGCGGACCACGTCGCGGACCTGCTGCTCGTACCGAATGAGAACGCGGCCAAGCAGCTTGCGCAGGAAGGCGTTACGCGCGGCGTTCGGGTTGTCGGCGATCTGATGGTCGATCTGGCTATGCAGGCTGCGGCGCAGATTCCCGCGCGTCCGCCCGTTCTCGATCGCTTCGGCGTAAAGCCGCGCGAGTATTACGTTGCAACCATTCATCGCGCCTCAAACACGGACGACCGTCCGACGTTCCGCCGCCTCCTCGAGGGTTTGCGCGCCGCGGATAGGCCCGTCGTCTTTCCGGTACACCCGCGCACCCGCGAAATCGCTTCGCAAGAGGGCGCAGGAGACGGCGACAATCTGATGCTGTGCGAGCCGTTGCCGTACGCGCAGATGCTGGCGCTGCTCTCACAGTCCGCTGCCCTTTTCACGGATTCGGGCGGCCTGCAGAAGGAGGCGTTCGTTCTCAAGGTCCCATGCGTGACGCTCCGCGAGGAGACCGAGTGGATCGAGACGCTCGAGGACGGATGGAACGTCCTGGCCGGGAGTGATGCTGCGAAGATCGCGGCCGCATCGCGCCGCCCGGTGCCGATGCGCCAGGGGACGCCGTACGGCGACGGACACGCTGCCCGCAATATCGTCGAGGCGCTGCAAGAGCGCACCGCATCCTACGCCGCATAACCGATGAACGGACACGCGCGCAAGATGAAAGTGGCCCACCTCACGTCGGTGCACGTTGCGTCCGACACGCGCATTCTCTATCGCGAATGCGCGACGCTCGCGGCCGCGGGGTACGACGTCGTGCTCATCGCCGCAGAGGGCAGTCCGGCGCTTCCGCCGGGCGTTCGCCTGCGCACGGTCGGCGCACCCCGCAACCGCGTCGATCGAATGTCGCGCACGGTGTGGCGAGTCTATCGCGCCGCACTCGAAGAGCGCGCGGACATCTATCACTTCCACGATCCGGAGCTCATGGGTATCGGCTTGCTGCTGCGCATGCACGGAGCGCGGGTGATTTTCGACGTGCACGAAGACATCCCGTACGATATCGCCGACAAGGTATGGATCGCGCCGCCGCTTCGCCCGCCCGTCGCCGCGGCGTCCGCCGTGGTCCTGCGGGCGATGCAGGGGCTGTACAGCGGCGTCGTAACGGCGACGCCCGCGATCGCGCGCCGCTTCCGCAACGAGCATACCGTGGTCGTCCGTAACTATCCCTCGCTCGAGGAGTTGCCGCAAGGCCCCAGTCCGTCATTCGCCGACCGCCCGGCCAACGTGGTCTACGTCGGCAGCATCACCGAGCTGCGCTGCGCGTTCGAAATGGTGCGCGCCATGGCGAGCGCCTCGATACCGGCCGGAACGCGCCTGCAACTCGCCGGCTTGTTCGAAGACGATCCGCTCGAGCGCAAAGTGCGAGCGCTTCCCGGAGCGCAGAACGTGGAGTTCTTGGGATACTGCGCACGCAGCCGCGTGAACGCGCTGCTGACGAACGCCCGTGCGGGGCTGCTGCTGTTCCAGCCGGCCGCCAACCACGACGAAGCGGTTCCCAACAAACTCTTCGAGTACTTGGGTGCCGGTTTGCCGGTCATTATTTCCAATACGATGCAGTGCAGCAGCGTCGTGCGGGAGCACGACTGCGGCGTCGTCGTCGACCCGAACGACCTCGAACAGATCGCCAAGGCGATCGCCTATCTCGTTGATAACCCCGCCGCCGCGCAAGCCATGGGCGAACGCGGCCGCATGCTAGTACGCGAGAAATTTCAGTGGACGAGCGAAGCGACCAAACTGACGCAATTGTATGCCGCGATAGCGTAAAGATTACCGCCGCGGTGGCGGTGTACAATGAGGAAGCGCATATCGGCCGGTGCCTGGAAGGCCTGCTGATGCAGCGCTGCTCGGAGCCTATCGAGGTTCTCGTCATCGACGGCATGAGCACCGATCGCACCGCGGAGATCGTGCAGAGTTTCGCGCGCATCGATCCGCGCGTCAAGCTGCTGCACAACCGCCGGCGCTTGCAAGTCTACGCATGGAACATGGCGCTGCGCGAGGCGCGCGGCGAGTATTTCGCCATGATCCTGGGGCACGCCGATTACGAACCTGACTACTTCGCTTCGTGTATGGAAACGCTCAACCGGACGCGCGCCGCAGCGGTGGGCGGCGTGCAGCGTCCGTACGGGACCAGCGCGCTGGAACGAGCGATCGCATGGTGCATGTCCAGCCCGCTCGGTATGGGGAATGCCCGTTTCCGGTACACGACCGAAGAAGAAGAGAGCGATTCCGTCTTCTCGATCTTCACGCGCACGGAGAGCTTACGCGCCGTCGGCGGTTACGACGAAAGCCTGCCCTTCGATGAAGATTCGGACTTGAATTACCGCCTGCGGCGCAGCGGCGGAAAACTCATCGTCTCGCCGTCGATTCGCGTGCGTTACCACGTGCGCCGCTGCCTGCGCTCGCTATGGAAGCAGATGTTCTGCTACGGCTACTGGCGGCGCTGTTCGCAGCTGAAGAACGGCGGCGCGGTGCCGCCGCGCGTCTTCGCGCCTGCCGCGCTCGTAGCGGGGCTCGCGCTCTCCGCCGCGCTTGCGTGCACGCCGTATCGAACCGCCGCCGCGCTCATTCCGGCGGCCTACGCCGCGTTTTTGGCCGCGTCGGGCGCATTCGCGGTGCGCCGCGCGGGTTTTGCGGCGGCGCTCGTCCCGGCGGCGCTGGCGACAATGCATTTCGCGTACGGCGTGGGATGGTGGAAGGCGTTCTTCACGCGCCGCCATCGCGTTCGCGTCGCGGCGGCGGCTTAAACCATGTGCGGCATCGCGGGATACTGCGGACATGACGCGGCGGACGAACAGCCCGCGGTGCTTTCCATGCTGGCGGCGCTCTCGCGGCGCGGTCCTGACGGCGAAGGCGTGCACGCGTGGGAAGAAACGGTGCTCGGCCACAGGCGGCTGGCGATTTTCGACCTGACCGATGCCGGTAAACAGCCGATGCTCGCGCCCGACGGCCGCACCGGCGTGAGTTTCAACGGCGCGATCTTCAATTTCCCGCAGCTGCGCGAAGAGCTTCGCGATCTCGGTTATCGCTTCACGAGCCGCACCGATACCGAGGTACTGGTTCACGGCTACGACGCATGGGGCATTGAGAGGCTCGTTCGCAGACTCCACGGCATGTTCGCATTCGCGCTTTGGGATGACCGGGAGAAGGCGCTGTACTTGGTGCGGGATCGCCTTGGCGTTAAACCCTTGTATTACCGCGTGCGCGAAAACACGCTGGCGTTCGCCTCCACGGCGAGCGCACTCGATCGCGCCGGATTCGCCGGCGGGATCGACTCGCAGGCCGTGGCGGAGTTTTTGGAATTCGGTTTCGTCACCGACGAGCGTTCGATATTTGCGGGCGTGCAAAAGCTGCCGGCCGGCCATATCGCTCGCTGGCGCGCCGGTGAATTGACGATTCACCGCTACTGGCAGCCGAATACGGCCTCTTCCAGCGGTCCGTCATTCGAAGAAGCGGTCGACGAAACGGAGCGGCTGCTGCTGCGCGCGGTCGAACTGCGTTTGGAAGCCGACGTCCCGGTGGGAGCGCTGCTCAGCGGCGGCATCGATTCGAGTTTGGTATGCTGGGCGATACGCCGGCTCGGCGGTGACATTACCGCGTACACGATTGCGACGCCGGGTGACGCATGGGACGAAAGTTCGGACGCGATTTCAACGGCGAACGAACTGGGCATCGCGCATCGCGTGCTGGCGATGGATCCGCAGAGCGCTCCGAGCATGGCGGATCTCGTTTCGGCGTACGGTGAACCGTTTGCATGCGCGTCGGCATTGGGCATGCTGGCGATCTCGCGCGCGGTCAGGGAGCACGCGAAAGTGCTGTTGACCGGAGACGGCGGCGACGATGCGTTCTTGGGATACCCGCGCGACCTGCATTATTTTACGGCGCAGCGGCTTGCACGTCTGCTGCCGAGCGGATCGGACCGGGCATGGCGAGCGGTTCGCGGCGTTTTGCCGAAGGGCGGCGCGATCCGGCGCGGCGTGCATTTCCTGGATTATGCGACGGGCGGATTTCCCGCCGTTGTGGCGGTCAAGGACGGGATGCCGTTCTACATGCAGCACGGCATTCTGGGCGAGCGCCTGCGCGCGATTCAGCTGCCGCACCGGCTGCTCGTGCCCTCGCGCCAGGCCGCCTTGCGGGTGCTGGACGATAACTTGCAGTTCGAGCAGAAGACACGGTTCGTCGCCGAGTATCTGCCGAAGGTCGACGGCGCCACGATGTATTACGGCGTCGAAGCGCGTTCGCCGATGTTGGACCAGCAGCTCTGGGAATACGCCTCGTCGCTGCCGTACGGGGTTCGCCTGCACGGGATGACGCTGAAGGCGATTCTGCGCGAGATCGCGCACCGCCGCATCGGCCCGCGCGTTGCTCGCGGGGCGAAACGCGGCTTCGGCGTCCCGGTGCAGCGCTGGCTCACCGGGCGTTGGCGCGCGGACTTCGAGGCCGCCTTCACCGGCTCAGTTCTGGAACGCGAGGGCTGGATCGACGCAGATGCAGTGCTTCGTGCGATGCAGGGCTTCGGCGAAGGCGAAACGGCGCCGGAGCCGCTGTGGTATCTCTACGTGCTCGAGCACTGGATGCGCAGCGTTATGCGCGCGCCGGCGCGCTCATCGGCTCCCACGGCTGCATAGCCTCGCGCGAAAGGCGCGCGACGAGCGCATCGCCGAGCCACGCGGCGCTATCGGCCCAGACGCGAGTCCGTACGTCCATACGGTCCAGTCCGCGGCGCCAGTGCGCTGACATGCGTTCGAACTCGTCGCGATCCGTCATCGCGGCGTAGATCCGGAGAAAATTGATGTGGGTTTGATGATAGGTGATGGGCGCGTAGTGTCGCTTGCCATTTCGCAACGCAAGCTGATAGTATGACCAGCCGCCTGCGTCGTACAGCGGTAACCAGCGTAGAAGCGTATCGATTGCGGTTGCGTGTAAGTCACGAAGATCCGAACTCGCGTAGCCATAGCGTTCAGCCTCCCACAGGGCAAACGCTGCGCAGATGTGGCCGTTGAGAATATGCACTGCGCAGCCGGCGACTTCTTCAAAAAACACGTCGTTTCCACGAATAAATGAAACCCCGCCTTCACGCACGTCGTGCATATAGGGCCGAAGGGCGCACATTGCCGCGTCAAGATAATCGGCGTCGTTCGTGAGGGAGAACGCGCGAAACAGCACTGAGGCGGCCTCGCCCTGCGCCAAGCACGATACCCAGCCTGCTCCCAAACCGTAAGGGGGATGTCCGAAGTCGTAGATGTACGTTCCGCCAGGCGATTGCGAGTCGCGCAGGTATCGGGCCTGCGTCAAAAAACGCGGGCGCGAGTCGGCGTCTCCGCTCTTAAAGCGATCGTAGCAGTAAAGCGCGTACTGGGCGATACTCACCGGGTTATAGGCGTTTTTATACAAAACGCCTTCCGCATCAAAGCTGTTCCATTGCTCGCCGAAGACGCCGCCGCCAGGCTGGAAGGAAACGTAGTAGGGTTCCCCCACTTCTCCCGACGGCATGCGGCAGCGTCGCACCATCTTCCAAGAGAGCGGAAAATGCCGGCGCAAATCGAGGAGCATGCTCATGAAACAGCCGCCTCCTTTTGCGCCCGTCTCGCCGGCGATCGCGGGTCGCGCACCGCGCGATCGAGACACGCCGCAAACATCCTGGCAAGATCGATCGAGGACGGTACGAACGACGCGTCCGAGCGCAATTCGTACAGCCCCGCGCTGTACCTTTCGTACAACGCCTGCAGCGCGGATTTCGCGCCGGCTGCGTCGCTCGCGAACCAGCCCAGGCCGCCGCGCTCGACGGTTTCGCGCATAACGCTTGCAGGCGGCCCGAAGACGAGCATCGCGCGCCGCGCGCCGATGTACTCCAAATATTTGCTTCCGCGTTCGCCGGCGGTCGCCGCGTCCATGTTGAGGAAGATCAGTAAGCCGGCCGCCTTGCGCTGCGCACGCATAGCCTCGACGCGCGGAACGACGCCATGGAGGCGCACGCAATCTGCGACGCCGTGCAGCGCGGCTTCGTCTATCACCTGTTCGTTGTTGTGACCGTAGAAGTGCACGCGCACCGCATCGGCGAGAGGATGCCCTTCCGATCGCAACCGCGCCACCGCGGCAAACAGCGGTTCCGCACTGCGCTTTCCGGCATACATCGTTCCGGTGTAAACCAGGTCGAATCCCTGCGGCGCCGCATCGGGAATCGCTTCCCATTCGGCGGTGTCGTAGGCGTTCTCAATCACGCTAACCGGTTTTTGATGCAGCGATCGCAAGTGCTCGGCAATCGGTTCCGAAACAGTCGTGAGCTGCGCCGCGCGACCGACGGCCGCGTTTTCGGCGGCACGCTGCAATCTTCGCTTTACCGGCCCCCACGGCATGTACGGATTGCCGCTCCAAGCGTCACGGTAATCGGCGATCCACGGTGTGCGAGTTAGGGCGGATAAGCATGCTCCGACGACGTGTGCCGAAGTCGGAAGTGCGGTTGTGAGAATCGCATCAAAGCGCTCGCTCCTCAGCACGCGAAGTCCTCGGGCAATGGCGGGCAGGATCCACGGCGCCATTTCATCGGGAAATATCACCGCGTTCCTAATCGCGCGGAGAATCGCGCGCATGGTGGTGTCTCGCGGTCGTTTGCGGGCAGGCGAGGCAGCGCTCGAGGAGGCACGCGCGCCGACGCGCACTACGTGCGCCGGAAACGGCGGCTCCCCGGACGAATGCGTCAGGACGGTAACCTCCCACCCGAATTGCGGAAGGTACTGCGCTATATACCCCGGGCGCAATGCTCCCGGAACGGGGTCAGGTGGAAACGAGTAAGCAACCAGCAGCAAGCGGCTCATGCTCTGCCTCTGTACCCACTAAGCCGGCGATACTTCACGTGGCGGATGTCCCGCGGCGAATAGGTCTTTGTTGGTCCGCTGATCGAGTACCTCGCGATACAACGCTTCGTAATGCGTTGCGCTCCGGCGCCATGTGAGGTGCTGTTCCGCGAAGTGGCGTGCGCCCATCGAGAGCCGGCGCCGTAAGGCCGCTTCCGATGCGCACCTCTTTAGTGCCCCTGCGAGGTCTTCGACGTTGCGCGCGGGGACGATGAGGCCGGTTTCGCCATTGCGCACAATCTCTGGAATTCCGCCGACGTCGGTCGCGACGACAGCGCGTTCCGAGAGCATTGCCTCGCAGATAACGTTCGGAAGTCCCTCGTAATAACTTGGCAGCGTGACTATGTCCGCGGCGCCGAATACCACACCGATTCGGTCGTGAGGCAGTGCGCCGAAAAAACGTACCTCTAGTCGCAAACTGTTTGCCTCTGCTTCAACCTGTGCGCGCGCGTCGCCGTCGCCGGCAAGGACCAGAAGCGGCCGTTCTTCGGCCGGAATTCTAGCGAACGCGTGGAGCAGCTCAAAGAGACCTTTCTCGCGCAGGAGAAATCCGGCGTACGCAACGATTACGCGGCCGGGCGGAAGACCGAGCTCGGCACGGCATGCCGCCCGATCTTGGGGGAAGAAGTACCGCTCGTCCGCGCCGTTCCAAATCACGTCGATTGGCCGTCGAACCAAACGCTGTAAGCACTGCGCGAGGTAGCCGCTGACGGCCGTGACACGCGTCGCCTTTGATACGGTCTCTACGCATGCGCGATGCAAGCCGCGGCGGCGGTTCGGGAGATCGTATGCGTCATAGCCGTGCGTGGTGACGATCGAAGGCACCCGCCGTTGCCGCACAGTTACCTGGCCGCTCGGCAGCAGGTAGCTGGCATGTACGATATCCGGCCGGAATCGCGATATCTCGTTGTCGAGTGCGCGCCCCATCAGCAACGGCATATATTCGGCACCGATGAAGCGGGGCGGCGTCGGAACTCTAACCGCGTGTACCGGTATCCCTTCGACGATCTCATGCGATGGGATATTGTTGTAGGTACGCCACTTGCTTCCGATCGGCGGCGCTAGTGGAACCGGCACAAGTACGGAGACGTCGTGACCAAGCGCCGCAATCGCCTGAATGCGGCGAAGGATAAAAATGCCCATCTGCGGCCGTGCAGCGCTCGGAAAGTCATTCGGCACAAAAAGAATGCGCATCCAGTCTCCTACGGCACCAGAATCGCCGCGCTCTGCGGTTGCATGTCGTCCGCCCGAACCGGCGTGTCGAACGACATTTTTCCGCCATCAAGGACACCGCCGCCGTAGAGCGTGGCTACGTGCCGATAGCGACCGTAGTTCGGCAGCTCGACAACGCCCGTCGAGGGATTTACGGCAACTTCGCACGAGCCGACGAGTCGACCGCGATAATAACAGTAGCGAAAGAGTTGCGCGTAAGCGCCGTTCCCCGCATCGAGGCTGGAAATATCGGTGACTTGCCTGACCGGCTCCATCGGGACAAAACCTGTTTCAGGTAACACCCGAAACGTTGATGGAGTGGAATCGTATGCCGTCTGGTACACCGAGTACTTCGGATCGTACGTCAATAGGAAAGAGGCATATTGAAACAGCCGCTGGGCCGTTACGTCCGGCGCTTTTCCGACACCGCGTTTACCATTTACATAACACCAGAAGCCCGGCCCCGAAGGCTTATGCAGCCGGCGCAGTTGACGAATCGTTAAAATCTGCGCGAGCTCTTCGGCGGACCACTGCGTATCAGCAAAGCAAGCTTCGTACATTGCTCCGGCGACATTGCTGCCGTGAATTGCCGCAACTTTTGACGGTACCGTCTTTGGCCGCACCGAAAGTGTGTTGAGAACGACCGGATATCCCGCTTGCGAAGCCGCGGCTTCGACGCCTGACGTCCAACGTTCCTGATCGAAGTTGCATGGCATAGGCTCGACGCCATAAAAGGAGTTGGCGTTGTCGAAAAACAGCACGGAGATCGGATCCTTGCTTCCACGGTTCTCCGACCGAACCAGTCCAACGTAGCCGTTCACCATTTCACGCACGGCGCTCGGAGCACCGCCGTTCAACACGTCAAGCAAATACGAAGTGCCGTTGTATGCCCGTACGGGGTTGCCCGCGCAGTCCTTCGCAAGGATCTCCGGATGTTCGCGTGTTGCGACTGGCCATTCGTATTTGTTCGTCGGTTCGGGCATCAACGGGTTGACGTAGAGAACGGTCTTGATGCCGGCCTGACGAACGCGCCCAAACTGATTATAGAGCGGATAGGCCCACGTTAAATACGGCGCATAGGTGCTTGGATCTGTCGTGCGTTCTACCTGCGACCAAAGGTACTCCGCCGTCTGAACGTGCGATGGAACGTCGCGCGGCGGCGGGACATGCTTGCTGAGCGCACGCTGTAGGCTCGACGTGTCCCTTTGGGCCGCGTCCGCCGTATAAGACGATCGCGCTTCGCAGCCGATCAAAACCAAAGCGATCGTGAGGACCACCCAAGTTGCGAGGCGTGCCCGGGTTTTTATCCGCGCTCTCCTCATCGAGGGCGTGTGCCGCGCGCTTCTACACCGTTTCCGCCATACTCACACCATATGTCGGAAAGGCCCAACCGCGTAAGCGTATCGCGGACTTGCGACCGCGTGCGAAGGTGCTTATACCAGTCCGTCAGCGCGTCGTGTGTCTCGAGAACGGCCCACTCCCGCTGTCGTTCGTCATCGAGATTCGGATACTCAGAGTAGTAAGTGTGCACGGGAGAAAGGCGGCATAGCAGCGCTCGCGCAGGGCGGAATGTCGCGAAGCGCTTATGCCACGGTAGGAAGATGTTCACAAAATTGTCGATTAGCCGCAGCGCGCGCTCCGGGCTCAACCGTTTCAGCCACGCCCGGTAAAGCAGCGTTGCCGACGTGTAACGCCGCAGGTCGTATGTATAGTGGTCGATAACCAGCGCTCCGCCGGAAGCGACTTGGCGGTACAGCTGTTCGATTGTGTTTTCCGGCGACGGGGTGTGTTGAATAACACCTAAGCAGATGACGAGATCGAAGGAACGGGGCGCAAATGGTAAGTGCATGATGTCGGCCTGCGCTACCGCATGTCCCCGGCTCACGGGGAAATTGGCGGCGTTCGCCTCTACGGCGTAGCTCAGATCGACCGACGTTACCCTGGCCCCTTGCTCCAAGAGTATCTCAGTGAAGCGCCCGGCCCCGCAGCCGCATTCCAGCACATCGCGGCCGCGCAATGAGTTCCACAGCTCCTCGCCGAGCGCGCGCTTCAGTCGCTCTCGAGTTATCGGAAGCCCAGTATACGAATCCAATTGTGTTTTTGGAAACTTCGCCCACTGCAATCCAAAATGATCTGCGTAAGTCGAGCCGTCGATAAATCGCGGAATGCCGTTTCTAATGGCGTACGAGTGGCCCTCTGGACAGCGCAGACTCTCGCCGGCGGGCACAAGCAACCGGCCGCCGTGTTCAGGGCAGACCCATATTGGCCACGTACCGGCCGTCGTCTCGAACTGGGCTGCATATGAAGGCATGCGATGTTCCGACCTCCTGTTGCTGAATCAGCGATCCGATTTATCATAGCCAAAGCTGCGCAAGAGCCGCGAATGGCGAGCGAGCATGATTAGCGGGCCTTTCGGTGGTTTGACTGGGTACTTCCGCACCACTCGGCGGCCAAGTGTATGCCTAGTAGCCAGGCGAACATTAGGTAGGCTACCCTACATGGCGCCTAGGCAATCGCCCCTCTAAAACGCTACGCTGACGCAATCAACTTTCTTTCTTGCTCCAACATGGTGGGTGTGCTATGCGTCTTCGCAAAATTGCGTCGGTTTTAGCCGGTTTAACATTACTTGTTCCAGCGTGCGCTAGACACGGTGGCACGAGCGTTTTGCCGCACGTTGGCTCACGAACCCCAATGTCTGTGTCGACACTCCATACGTATACGGCGATGCCGACCGTCTCCAGTAACCAGTTACAGATAGGATTATCGTCGGCTCCCGCTGCAGGAGACTTGGAGGTCGCAGTTATCGCTGGGCACAGTACCTCGGGAACGTGTCAAACGATTACGGTTCCGAACGGCTGGACTCTCTACGACTCGAAGTGCGTCGATTCGGATGCGGACGTCATTTGGACGCTCACGCATGTGGCTACGGGTGGCGAAGCATCGTACACTTTCAACTTCTCGGGAAGCGACTATTACTCAGCCGTTGTCTACGACTTGTCGGGTGCAAACACAGCAGCGCCCGTGGACGGCCATACCGATCAGATATTTGCGTCGGGCACACAGCAGCAGACGGCGTCTCTGACGCCGACCCAAAACGGCGACCTTGCCATCGCGACGTTCGCCAATGGGCATTTCGTGGCCGATCCATCAATAGCGTCACCGTTTACACACGACGATAACGCCGATGGCGCTGTATACGAGACAACCGCTCACGATGAGCTAGCCGATACGAGCCCCGTTCAGGCGACGGCAAGTTACTCTACCGCGCCGGCATTTGGAATATCGAATATTATTCTGATCGCGTCTACAACGGCCTCAAAACTCCACACTTATACGGCGACGCCGACCGTATCGAGCAGCCAGTTGCAGATAAATCTATCCCCGCCGCCTCCCGCGGGCGACCTGGAGGTGGCCGTTATCGCTGGACACAGCACTTCTGGGACGTGTCAAACGATAACAGTTCCCACGGGTTGGACTCTTTACGACTCGAAATGCGTAGATTCCGACGCGGACATCATTTGGACGCTCACGCACGTGGCGACGGGCAGTGAAGGGTCGTATACATTCACCTTCTCCGGAAGCGACTATTATTCGGCCATTGTGTACGACTTGACGGGTGCAAGTACAACCGCGCCCGTCGATGGACATGCAGATCAGGTCTTTACCTCGGGTAGCCAACAGCAGACCGCGTCGCTCGCGCCGACGCAAAGTGGCGATCTTGCTCTTGCAACGTTCGCTAACGGCCACTTCGTGGCGGACCCTTCAATAGCGGCACCGTTCACGGCCGACGCGAACGCCGACGGCGCGGTATATGAGACAACGGCGCACCTCGCGGACGGCGCAAGTTCCGAGCAAGCAACAGCAACCTATTCGAGTGCCCCGGGCCTGGGGATTTCGAACATCATCTTGATCGCCCCAGCGCACGGAAATGCGCCGCTCACGACGTATCCATACAATCCCTCATATATCTATTTCGGCACCGCAACTAATGGCGGGGGCGGAGACGACTGCGGGGGAACCTACTGCACCTCCGGGTCCGTGTTAAACCAACTTAATGTGCGGTACGTCGAAGGCGGTGCGTTAAGTGGAACGTGGGCAGCAAACTCGGTTTGCCAAGATGGCGCGTACTGCCACCCGATCTACTATAACAAAATAAACAATATCCAATGCACGGAAGGCAGCTTCACCAATAGCGTGTATGAAGCGCTTGATTCGCATGACTCCAGCTCGTCCGATCCCGGTTTCACTCACTATAACACTCCAGCGCCAGGAGCAACCTGGGCACCGAACCGCACAGGGCAAGCGGAGGGCTCTCAAGGTGTCGGCGGTCCGGCGTTGTGCCCGTCCCCTGGTCCCGTCGTGAATAACTATGGCACCTATGCCGATCCGGCCGATACGGGCTCGTACTTATCGAATGCGGAAAACACTTATTGGTTCACGGCGGGAGGCGGAGCCGGTTTGGGTAGTGACGTTAATCTGTACACCCGGTGGGACAATTCCACGCTGGTCAATAGCACCGTAGAGTATGGTGGTGGATCGTTCACCGCGCTCAATAATTACATCAAAAAATATGCCGCCTTTTTTGCGCAGTTCTCTTATCCGCAGGGCTTCAATAACGGCGGACACGGTGGACCTCCGTTTCAGTGGAATAATCCCGGTGCCAGCGGCAGTCGGAACATCGCCTTTTCCTGCAATAACGGCGTGTGTAACGATATGGACGACTGGTGTGCAAGCGCGACGACATACTTCAAATTCTTCCAGTTCGAACGCCCGACGACGCCAGGGCCACCGTATGACGGCTCTAGTCGCATTCAGAATAACGTACCATACATCCTGAATACGTTATCGCATGTGTACAACGATGCAGGATGCGGCAATGTCGATGTTGTTTTCCTCGACCAAACGTACAGCACGAAGGTAGGCGGTACGTCTGCTGGGGATGATCGTTATTACAGGGATACAAGTCTTGCGTTACGGGTGTTGACGGAGCGCGGGACGTACAATGGAACGCAGAATGCGGCTTCCGTACTGGACGAAAGATATGCCGATTGCGCTAGTAACTGCAGCTCGCAGGTGACGGTAATGCCGGAAGATGGGATCCAATTCTTACCGCTCGATAACGGCATGCAGCCCTATTCTGGTAGTACCAAAGACGGAAACGGTTGCGCGTCCGGAGACGCGGGCGGGGCAAGAACGTTCCGGGTCTATTGTGATGCGGTTAATAATGACGATCAAGGCACCGAAGGCGCCGTGTACGCGAGAGCCGGTACTTGCTACAAGTTCGGAACCGACATTGGCACTTGCGTCGTATTGTTGAACGAAGCAAACGCGGATGAGCCGATACAGGACGGATGGTGCAAGACCGATGGTCTAACGACGCCGTGCAGTGCTTACCCGAAGTATTGGCATTATGCTGGCACTGGCCCGCAAACGTGTTACGAGGACCAGGGCACAAACCTTGGGACGACGGGTGCATCTTGCACCGGTGCGACCATCTGCCCGGCGGCAAATGGCTGCCAGGGAGCATGGGGCGAGAATAATTGGAACGGTACAGCTACGTTGCCCGGCGTTACTGCCGCGAATACGCTTGGTGCATGCCCGGGACCGCTCGATGACGGTGGCACCGGGGGTTCCCCAACGTACCAAACCAAGGATTGTATGGTGCTCCTGTTGAGCCAATAGATCAAACAATACACGGGAGCCCGCGCGTGGCATGCGCGGGCTCCATGCTTGTCAGGGGACCAGAATCGCGGCGGTCCCGGGCGTAAGCGTGCCGGCTGGCGCACCCGTGAAGCTCATCGTTCCGCCGTCGAGCACTCCTTCGCCGCTCAGGTAAGCACTATGCTGGAAGCCGTTCGGATTCGGAATGGACACGGTCGCGTTCGTGGGGTTAACCGCGATCTCGCACGCGCCGACGAGCATTCCGCGATAGTAGCATGAGTTGTACTCTCGCACGTACGCACCCGAAATGGTTTGAAGATCGGAAATGTGCACCGGCTGCGTGGTAGGCTGCAGAGGGACGAATCCGGTCTCCGGCATGACCTTGAACGTCGATGGCGTCGAGTATGATTCTTGGAACACCGAATAGCTCGGATCGTACGAAAGCAAGAACGAAGCATACGCGTACAACCGCTGCGTTGTCACGCTTGCCGCATCGGCGGACGTGTTGTCGAGATAGCACCAAAAGCCGGCGCCGGGCGCCTTGTTCTCGCTCTTGAGCAGCGCAACCGTCTGCAACTGCGCTTCCTCTTCCGAAGTCCACAGGCCGTTGGCAAAGCACTCCTCGTACATGCCTCCCTCGATATTCTGTCCCTTCAGGTAGTTCACGTACGTCGGTACTGCGGAGACATTCGTTGAAAGGCTGTTCAATATCAGTGGCTTGCCGTTGGCCGCAAGAGACGAATCCAGAGCACCGCCCCACGTCGAAGCGTCATAACCGCAAGGTGTGGCGCTTGCTCCATATAGCGCCCCCGCGTTATCGACGAAAATGGCGTCCCACGCATGCGCGTACGCGGGATTGGAGTTCGCAACAACGTTTGTGTAATAATTAACGACCTCGCTCATATACGAGGTGGCGTTCGCAGTCCGCGGATCCGCCAGGTATCCTTTGCCGCTGTACGTCGTTACGAGATTTCCGCTGCAATCGGTCGCCCGCACCGAAGAATATGTACCGGTCAGGTCCGTGTATTCGTGACCACTTACCGGCATAATTGGATCGACGTAAAGGACGGTCTTGATGCCGGTAGCCTGCGTCATGCCGAAGCGCGAGTATATTGGATACGCCCACGTTAGATAGGGCGCATAGACGGTTGGATCGGTCGAGGTTTCCGTCGAGCTCCACAGATATTCCGCCGTCTGTACGTGCATAGGTACATTCACCGGGGGCGCGGGCGTGGGAGTCGGGGTCGGAGCGATCGTCGGAATGGGCGTCGGGGTCGGAGCGATGGTGGGAATCGGCGTGGGCGTCGGAGCGATCGTCGGAATGGGCGTCGGAGTCGGAGCGATCGTCGGAATGGGCGTCGGAGTCGGAACGATCGTCGGCAACGGCGTTGGTGTCGGTGCGATCGTGGGCGCCGCCGTGGGCGCAACCGTTGGCGTATCCGTAGGCGCGGCCGTTGGATCCATCGTCGGAGCTGCGCTCGGCGCAGCCGTCGGCGCGTCGGTTGCCGTCGGCGCAGCCGTCGGTGCGGGCGTTGGCGATGACGGCGCAGCTCCGGATGCCGAGACCGATGTCGCGAAAACCGCCACGGAACTCGAGCCGCCGCCGGCGATCGTTACTTGCGATCCTGTAGTCAATCCGGAAGTGACCGCGGTGTTCGAGACGATGCCGATGTCGATCGGCGGGCCGGTCTGCGGGGTGATCTGAATGCCGTACGGCGTTTGCTGCTTGATCGTACCGCTAAGCGTTACTGCCGGAGGCGTCGACGGAAAGAGCGCAACCAAACGCGCGGTCACTCCCGATGCGAGCGACCCGGGACCACTCACTTCCATATAGGACCCCGAGGCCGGATGGCCGTTCGCGTACGTCGTCGTGTTGTCGGTGACGACCGTGACGACTGTGCCGTCGTCCGCGCGCAGACTAAAGCCGCCGGCTGACGAGGATATCTCGGTTCCCGTTACGGCGATCGAGCCCCACGGCGCGCTGACCGGGCCGGTGCTCTGCTTGACGCTCGCAGCGAGGATGCTGCTTGACGCGCCTTGCGCGGTACCGGAAACGTCCACGGTTTCTCCCGTATAGGGGGAGGGACCGCCAATCACCGTGCTCGGTGAGAGCGTGACGGTTACGTCGGAGCCGTCGTTCGCATGCATGGTGAAGGCCGACGCCGATTGAAGCGCGCTGATGGCGCCGGAAACCGTCACGGTTTGTGGCGAGGTCGTACCCGGCTGCGCTGGAAGCACGCTCGGCGAACCTGTGCCGCCGCCTCCGCCGCATGCACTTAAAGCGCTCGATAATAAGAGCGCCGCGATTGAGACTCGCAAACCCGCGCGAGGCATAAGATATAACCCCCAACATTAAGAAGGGGAGGCTCGACTCTTACACTATCGGCACGCGCGGATAATATTTTACAGTTGCTCGCTTCACAGGCAAGCGTACGCAGCCCGTTACATCCTCACACTAATGGTATAAGCAAGCCGGTGTCGCGTTAGGTCTGTTGGACCCGGTTTCACGAAATGTGCACTAAATCCGCGAGAAAGGTCCTAATGTTGGGAATGTCCGTACGCACAACGGGACCGCGATCTGCCCACGTGGACTCCGTCAAACGTCATTACCTGTTCAGGCGAAGGGAAGACCGTGATAACGACAGATACCGCACGCATCTACGTGATCGAGGGGCAGGTGCTCTTTGGGAAGGCCCTGTGTCAAGTATTCTCCATGGACCCCACTCTCCAAATCGTGGGGGACTCCGACAGCGTCACTCCGACCGCGCTTGTAAAGGCCAAGCCGGACATTATTTTGCTCGACGTCGACGGCGGCGCCCTTGAACTGGGTGAGGCACTCGCTGCATGTCGCGAAGCAGCGCCGCAGGCTCGCGTGTGCGTCCTATCGATGCGCCCGCAAGCCGAAATGATGCAATGTTGCCTGGCCGCGGGGGCGGACGGCTACATCATCAAAGACGTGACGCCGGCAGAACTCATCCGCGCCGTCAAGATCGTCGCGAACGGCGAGACGTACGTCGATCCGCGCGTCGCGGGCGGCCTCTTACGCCGACGCAGCATGAGCAACGGACGCCCGGACATCAACGAACTCTCGGTGCGCGAGACGGAAGTCATCCGCCTCATCGCCGAAGGTCTCTCGAACAAAGAAATCAGCGCCCGTCTCAATCTCTCAGAAAAGACGATCAAGAACCACGTCAGCCGCATATTCTCGAAGCTGAACATCTACGCGCGCACGCAAGCGGCGGTGCACGCGATAAAAATGGGCTTGGTTTAGGGGGACGTCAACGTGCGAACGGGCTGCTTTTGCCGCCCGTTCGTATGTTATTTGCGCGCGACGCCGAACATGATGTAGCGCGATTGCGGCGGTGAGACTCTGTCGAAGAAGATGCCGTCGATTTTTCCGAGCGCGCGCGAGAGCGACGGCGATCGCCCGAAGATCCCGCTGAACCCGGTCGTACCGTATTCCACGCTCGAGAAGGGCTTCAAATAGTCGAGCATTTCGCCGATGCTGACGTAGCGCCAGATGGAGTTCCATTTGACGAACCGGCGGCGAGCGGCTTGATGCAAACGCGAGCCGCGCAGATTCTCGGCGAATAACAGTAGGCCGCCCGGTTTGAGCGCGCGATGCATTGAACGCAGCGCAGCCGCCTGGCGGGATGCGTCTCCGTCCCATGCGACGCCGCCCAGCAGCGATTTGAACGCGATGACGTCGAAATGATTTTCGTACGGAATCGCCGTCGCGTCGATCGCCGCGTATGTTACGCGGCCTTCCACGCCGTATGCACGGTGCAGCGGCCCCGCGATCTCGCTGTTGTCGTCAAGATCGGAGCACAGTACGCGATGGCCCTGCAGCGCGAGCCACAGCGAGAGGCCGCCGCGCCGCGCGCCGAGCTCCAAGCAAGTAGACATTGGGGATAAGGGCGCCCTGGCCCGCCAGAACCCTAAGGCCCGCGACCAGTTCTCAATGTCCCATTCGACGACGTCTTTCAGCAGGGACGCGCTTTCCGGCATGGCGCGGTTATACCCAAATGCAAGAAAGCACCGCATTGCTGCGATGCTTTCTTGCTTTACCGATGAGCGGCTGCTCGTTATGGCGTGAGGATGAGGCCTGACTTCGGTCCCATCGTGGACGGCACCGAACCGCCGAACGATACCGTTCCGCCGTCCAGCACGCCCGCGCCGGTGATGACCATGCTATGACGCAGGCCCCACGGATTCGGTACGGCGACTGAACTGGTTGTGCTCGGGTTGACGATGATCTCGCAGCGTCCGAGCGAGCTGCCGCGGTAGTAGCAGTTGTTGTACTCCCGCAGGTACGCGCCCGTCGAGGTTCGCAAGCCCGTCACGCCCGACGGCGTGGTTACCGGATTCATCGGCACGAATCCGGTCTCCGGCATGACCTTGAACGTCGACGGCGTTGCGAACGATTCTTGGAACACCGAGTAGTTCGGATCGTACGTGAGCAGGAACGACGCGTAGATGTACTTGCGCAGCGGAATGACGGTCGAGGCACTCGCGCTCGTGTTGTCCGCGTAGCACCAGAATCCGGCGCCGCCCGGCTTGCCTTCGCTCTTGAGTAGCGCAACCGTCTGCAGCTGTGCATCCTCTTCTGACGCCCACAGACCGGTCATAAAGCACTCTTCGAACTCACCGCCCGCGACCGCCGAGCCCTTGAGACGGCTAACGTACGTCGGGACATTGCTATCTGCGACGGAAAGGGAGTTCAAGATGAACTTCTGTCCCGTAGTCGCCAGAACGTTGTCCTGAGCATTGCCCCAGGTCGTGGGACTGTAGTTGCACGGCGTGGCGCTCGCTCCGTAAAGTGGACCATCGTTGTCGATGAAGATGAGGTCCCACGGCTGTGCGGTGCCCGGGTTGGCGATCTTGGCCAAGTTTATATAGTGGTTCACCACGTTCTGATAGAACGATGCCGCGGAGCTCTTTGTCGGGTCCGAAAGCAAGCCTGAACCCGCATACGTCGTCACAACCGTCCCACTGCACGTCGTCGCACGAGCCGCAGTGTACGAGCCACTCAGTTCGGTGTGTTCATACGAGCCGGAATTGGGCATGACAGGGCTCGAATAAAGCACGGTGTGGATGCCGGCCGCCTTGGTAGCAGCCATTTTGTTGTACATGCTATAGGCCCAGCTTAGGTACGGTGCGTATGTGCTCGGGCTCGTATTTGTTTCGGTAGAGGTGTACAGGTACTCCGCCGTTTGAACGTGCTTCGGTGCACCGCTCGTCGGCGCGGGTGTTGACGTCGTTGTGGTGGTAGTGCCGCCACTCGAACTTGGCTGCGTCGACGTGAGCGTAATGCTGCCTGCGTTAAGCGTCGTGGAGTTCGTCCACGAACCGGTCGCGGAGGCCCAGTCCCCCACCTTGAGCGTGAGCCCGTTGTACGTCCATTGCGTGCCCGTGCCCGCGTAAATCCAATAGCTCGCGCCGCTTGACGTCTTTACGTGAAACTCGTGGCTGGACGAGTAGTACGTCATGTAGTCGATCTGGCCAACGAGCGTTGGCGAACCGGTGGCTGACGACGCCGTCGTTGTCGGCTGCGTCGAGCTGAGTGCGACGCTGGTGGCGGTGAGCAACGTGGAATTCGTCCAGCTGCCGCTTGCCGTAACCCAGATACCAACTTTGAGCGTAAGGCCGTTGTACGTCCATTGCGTTCCGGTGCCGGCATAGATCCAGTATTTCGCACCAGAGCTGGTTGTGATCTGAAACTCATGGCTGCTGGAGAAATAGGTCATGTAATCGACTTTGCCGCTCAGCGTCGGAGACGACGTAGTCGAGGACTGGGTCGTCGTCGGTTCCGTCGAACTTAGCGAAAGGCTCGTGGCGGAAAGCGTCGTCGAGTTCGTGAAGCTGCCCGTCGCGGTAACCCAATCGCCGATCTTTAGAGTTAGACCGTTGTACGACCACTGCGCTCCCGACCCCGCATAGACCCAGTACTTCGCACCGGAACCCGTCGTGATTTGGAACTCGTGGCTGCTCGAATAGTACGTCATGTAATCGACCTTGCCGATGAGCGTGGTCGACGACGTGGTCGACATCGTACCGATCCCCGAACCGGTAGACGTTGAAGCCGACGTGCTGTCGGGCGGAGCCATAGGCGAACCACCGTCTTGTGATAGGACGGGCGGTGTTGCTGTTCCTGATTGTCCACTACAGCCTACGGCGAAAAGCGAAAACCCAAGCACTCCAATGAGTGCAAAGGCGCGCATGTAATGCATGAAACCTCCCCATGTGCATGGCGCGCGTTGGGCCGAGCATACAGCATGACCAACTCGATTCATGCCATGGAGGGGGCAACTCGCAACCAGGGCATGCAAGCAGCAATTTGAGGCCCCGCGATGGTCGCAAAGTCCCAGTTTTTGGGGAAAAACCGGCGATCGGGCTCGGTTGCCCGGTCGCCGGAACGCCTGCCGTAAAGTCTGTGTTAACCAGCCTCTGCGGGCTAGTTCGGCGACGCGACCTTTTGCTCAAGGCTCCGGGACTCTGCCACCTACCGGTGTGCGCCCAGTTGCCCGTACGATCGAGTTGCTACGTTAACGAGGAGAAGATGCTGCGAGCGGTTTTCATCGGCTACGACAATATGCTCAACCGGGTGATAGAGCATTGGCTCTCCGGTCAGACTGAACTCGCGGGATGCGTGTGGGTGCCCTCGCAGACGCAGTGGCTCACAACCCGCAAAGGCAAGATCGACTTCATCAAAAAGCGCATTGCCCGGCGCGGCGCGGTAAAGGCGCTCGACGAAGCGCTCTTTTACTTGCTTTACCATTCGACCGAAGCGGCCTCGCCGAACACGCAGGCGTGCGCGCAGATGATCCGCGACTATCATGCTGCCGCGCCGCAGCGCCCGCACGCGCCCTTCATTCGATCGCCCCGGGTGAACGACGCCAAGGTGCTCGAGTATTTGGCGCAGGTCAAGCCCGACGTCATCTTTTCTCACTGCATCAATCAGTATTTCGGAAAGAAACTGCGGGGCGCGGCGCGGCACGGCGTCATGCTGTGGCACGTCGGCATCACGCCCGAGTACAAAGGCGTCTACTCCCCGTTCTGGACGATGCACAACGGCGACTTCGAAAACTTCGGTTACACCCTGCTGCGCCTCAACGAGGAGCTCGACGCCGGCGAGGTTTACGTCCAAGGGCGGTTCTCGAACGTAGACATCCGGCACGACAACCACGAACTCATCGAGCACAAGGCGATCTTCGCGAGTTTTCCCGACGTCGCAAAGTTCATCGAGCAGCTCGAGGCGGGCACGG
>Ga0070714_100000548_pt1 | contig 27101 bp, 19 predicted proteins | sample LARL83metaG_FD_65450 | JGI IMG/M metagenome (GOLD analysis project Ga0070714, IMG submission 65450) | Corn, switchgrass and miscanthus rhizosphere microbial communities from Kellogg Biological Station, Michigan, USA - LAR L8-3 metaG | ecosystem: Host-associated > Plants > Roots > Rhizosphere ... | reverse complement strand
GGTAGGACACCAGCGCCTCCGCGCACGCCGCCCCCACGAGGCGGGGCGAGAGGCTGATCGCGGTGACCGGCGGGTCGCACATCCGCAGCAGCTGAGCGTCCACGCACGCCGCGAGCATGATGTCCCGGCCTACGGTCCGGCCCGCCTTCCTGGTCAGCTCCAGGGCGGCGACGGCCGCGTGCTCGCCGGGCACGATGACCAGGTCGACCGCTTCCTCCCGCTCGAGCAGGGCGGCCAGCCGTTCGCCGCCCTCGTCGGCGAAGCGGCGGCCCTCGAAGGGGGTGGAGCAGTGGCGGGCGGGCACGCCGCGGCCCGCGCACCACCGGGCGAACGCCTCGCGGAGCACCATGCCCCAGCCCGACTGCTCGTCGGCGGCGAAGAGCACCGGACGGCGCGCGCCGACCGCGTACGCGTGCTCCAGCAGTTCCGCCAGCGCGCGCTCGTGGTCGATGCCGATCACCGGCGCGGCCGGCATCCCCGGCGGGAGGCGCTCGCCGGCGATGACGGGAACCGCGGACCGCAGCAGCTCAACCGCCCGGGCGTCGGTGGCGATGGGGTCGGGGATGATGATCCCGTCGACCTGCGGCGCGGCGACACGCTTCCGCCCAGGATTACTCGACAGCAGGTTGAGGTCGTAGTCGCACCGGACGGCGACCTCCGCGACGCCGGCGACGAAGTCCCGGAAGTACTCGGTGTCGAAGTAGTCGGCGAGATGCAGCAGGTGCAGGCCGATGGCGTGGGTCCGCCCGGTCCGCAGCCCGCGGGCCAGGGCATTCGCCCGGTACCCGAGCCGCTGCGCCGCGTCGCGGACGCTGGCGCGGGTGGCATCGGCCATCCGGCCGCGGCCGGAGAGCGCATCGGAGGCGGTGCCGACAGACACGCCGGCCTGCCGAGCCACGTCACCGAGAGTCACCCTCCGCGCGGGCGTTGGCAGCGTCCCCATCTCCCTTCAGCGCGTGCGCCCCCTCCATGGAATCATGCCTTCAGGCACGGCCTGGCCGTTAGCCCTTGACGCTGCCGGCGAGCAGCCCGCGGGTGAAGTAGCGCTGGAAGGCCAGGAACACGGCCAGCGGGATGATGATCGCGAGGAACCCGGCGGGCGCCAGCAGTTCCTGGTGCGCGCCGAAGTTGCCGCCCAGGTTGACGATCCGGGCCGTCACGGGCTGGCCGGAGGCATCCGAGCCGCCGAAGATCGTGGCGACGAGCAGGTCGTTCCACACCCAGAGGAACTGGAAGATCGCGAAGGACGCGATCGCCGGCTTGGCGAGCGGGAGCACGATCGACCGGTAGATCTGCAGGTAACTTGCCCCGTCCACCCGCGCCGCCTCAATCAGGGAACTCGGCAGCGCGGCGATGAAGTTGTGCAGCAGGAACACAGCCAGCGGCAACGAGAACATCGTGTGCGAGATCCAGATCTCGGCCAGCGAGCCCTCCAGGTGCAGCCCTGGGAAGACCGTGAGCGAGCCGATGTGTGCTCCTGTGCTGTAGAAGCGCTGGAGCGGCACGAGGGCCATCTGCAACGGGACGACCTGCAGCGCGAACAGCCCGAAGAAGATGAAGTCGCTGCCGCGGAAGCGCACCCAGGCAAGCGCGTAGGCCGCCATCGAGGCGATGAAGATTGGGATGATGGTTGCCGGGATCGTGATCGCCAGCGAGTTGACCAGCGGGAGCACCTCGCCGCCGTTGGAAAACAGCACGACGTTGTAGTTGCTCAGATCGAAACTGGGGTGCGCGAACCAGGTCCACCAGCCCGAGCTGTAGACCGCGTCCTTGCTGCGGAGGGAGTTGAGAAAGAACCCCAGCGTCGGGATCGTCCACAAGATAGTGAGGACGACGACGATGAACGACGCGATTGGGCTGCTGAAGGCCGACCGGATGGCCCTGCGGGCTTCCGCACCGTGCAGCACCGTGTCCAGGCGTACTTCTCGGCCGCTAGGTAGTTCGGCGTCCAGGATGGGTGGGGTCGACGAGGTCATCCGATGGCCCTTTGCCTGCGAAGCTGCCTGATGTTGTACGCGACCAGCGGCACGACGCAGAGGAACAGGATGACGGCCAGCGCCGCCCCCCGGCCGGACTGGAACGTCACGAACAGGTCGTCGTACATCTGCCGGGCGAGAACGTCAGTGTTGAAGTTTCCGTTGGTCACGGTGCGGACGATGTCGAAGATCTTCAGCGACATGATCGTGACCGTCGTCAGGACGACGACGAGCGTGCCGCGGATCATGGGGATCTGGACCCTGGTGAACAGCCGGTAGCCCGTCGCGCCGTCCACCTGCGCCGCCTCGATGACCTCGTCCGGGATGGCCTTGAGGGCCGCCGCGATGACCACCATGGCGAACCCGACTTCAATCCAGACCAGGATCACCATGAGCAGGAACGTGTTGCCCGGCGGGGTTTGGATCCAGGCAGGCGGGTGCTTCCAGCCCAGCGACATCACGAGCTGGGAGAGCAGTCCGGTTTGGCTGCCGGGGCTGCTGTTCGGCAGGTAGACCGGCGAGTTGTAGATCAGCTCCCAGATCAGCGAGGCGCCGACGAACGAGATGGCGTTGGGCATGAAGATCATCGTCTTGAAGAACGAGGTGTACTTCATCCGGTCCATCAGCAGCGCGAGCAGGAGCCCGACACCGACGGTCGCCAGCGGCACGATCACGATCCACAGCACCGTCCGGATGAGCGTCCCGCGGGTGTAGGGATCGGTGAAAGCGAACGCGTAATTGGACCCGCCGACGAATTTGGCGGTGAGCGGCACCAGCTTGCCGTTGACAAGCTGGAACTTCTGCCCGGTGGCAGCGGTGTTGGTAAGGCTCAGCCAGAAGGTATTGATGGCCGGGATCACGAGCCCTGCCATCGCGAGCACGACGGCCGGGCCTACGCAGACGACGATCGCTATCGGCCGCTGGAGGCGGCCCCTGGCCCGCTCGGCAACGAGGAAGACGATCAGCAGGATGGCGAGAAACCCGCCGACGACACCGACGACGTCGCCCAGCTTCGTCGCCGCCTGGCCTGCGGTGCTCGCGAGAACGATGCCGGATGCATCGCCTGATGCGGTCATATGAGAGCCCCGATTCTCGGTCGGCCGGTCCGGAAAGGCCTGGCGACCTGTTTGTCGAGGGCGGCCCGCGAGCACAGCTGCCGCGGACCGCCCCCGTTACTGGCGTTGGTCACCTGCCCGTTCAGATCAGCTGCTGGGCCAGGCCGCGTCGATCTGCTTGGCAATGGTTTCGACCGGTGTGTTCGGGCTGCTGAACCAGTTGACCATCGACTTCCACTCCTGGCCCGCGCCGACCGCGGCTGGCATCGCGTCGGAGGCGTCGAACGCGAAGGTCGCGGTCGGGTCGGCGAGGTACTTCGCCGACAACTGGTCGATCGGGTCGGTGTAGAGGCTCTGGTCCACCTTCTGGTTCGCCGAGACCCAGCCCGGGGCGACCTTGATCCGGCTGTCCGCCCACTGCGGGCTCGACAGGTAGTTCTGCACCGCCTGCGTCGCCGGGTCGGAGGAGAACGCGGTCACGAACTCGCCGCCACCTTCAACCGGGTTCGTGACCTGCGGGCTGACCGCGGGCAGCTTGAACGCGAAGACGTCGCCGGTCGAGCTGACCTTCGTGCCGGCCGGCCACTGCGCCTCGTAGAACGACGCCTGCTGCAGCATCGCGCACTGGTTCTTCAGGATCGGCATGCCGGCGTTCTGGAATGTCGTGGCGGCGATCGACTGGACGCTGCCGAAGCCGCCGTTGACCCACGCCGGGTTCTGCATCCAGTTGTGCACGATCGTCATCGCATCCATGATCTGCGGGCTGTCGAACTTGATCTTGTGGGAGACCCAGTCCGCGTAGACCTTGGCGCCGTACTTACCGAGGACGACCTCCTCGAGCCAGTCCGTGGCCGGCCAGCCGCTCGCCGTACCCGAGTTGATCCCGCCGCACCATGGCTTGGCGGTGCCGCTCTTGGCGATCTGCGCGGACAGGGACATCAGCTGTGCCCACGTGGTCGGCACCTGGTAGTTGTGCGCCTTGAAGAACTTCGGCGAGTACCACACGAGCGACTTCATGTTCGCGCTCATGGGGGCGGCGTAGAAGTTGCCGCCAACCGAGCCGTATGTCTTCCAGTACTGGCTCCAGTCCGCCTCGTTGGCAACCGTCTGGGCCGGCGGATTCTTGACGGCGCCGGCCAGCACCATCTGCGTGAGCAGACCAGGCTGCGGGATGAGCGCCAGGTCCGGCGGGTTGCCACCGTTGACCTTGACCGGAAGATCGGACTCGAACGTGTTCGAGCCGGTGTAGTTGATCGTGATGCCGGTGCACTGCTCGAACTGCGCCCAGGACTTCTGCAGCGAGTTCGACTCCGGGCTAATGATGGATCCGAAGATCGTGACGGTGCCCTTGGGGCCCGCGTAGGAGCTGAACTGTGCGCAGGCGCCGGTCAGCGCGGCCCCGGTCGACGAGCTCGAGGGCGAACTCCCGCCCCCGCTGCTGCTGCTGCTACTGCTGCTGCCGCCGCCGCTGCTGCAGGCCGCTAGAGCGAGCACCGAGGCGCCGATGACGGCAGCGACGGCTGCCGATCGTTTATTCATTTCCGGTCCCCCTTCTGCAACTCGCGCGCGGGTCGCGAGTCGCTACCGATTCGTTACCAAAGAAGAAAGGTCAGTCATAGGAGGCATTGTTCGCTATCGTCGTAAATTGTCAGTAATAGATATAACACACGAACCATATCTCCGTTTTCAGGATTTCCTACCTCTAATCCCTTGCTTTCGTCAAGCCTCAACGCACCCGCGCCCGTCGCGAACCTGGTCGGGCTGGCAGCCGCCGGGCAGTCCCGGCAGCCTCAGATACGCGAAAGCTGACCGGCGCCCTCGACGTCGCCGCTGGATCACCCAGGCATCGCATATTGCGCAGGCTTTACGGCGCGCTCAACTCGGCGCGGGAAAGTTCATCGCTGGCGGCCGAAGTCTCAAGGAGGAGATACGCCGGACCGGATCTTGACCAGCCACGCGGGCAGCCTGCCGCGCCCCGAGGACCTGATCGTACTCAGCGAGCAGAGCGCCGAGGGGACTTCAGCAACAAGGCGGAGTACAACGACGGCGAGTACGGGCACTCAATGGGGATAAAGGTCTAATTGACTATTTATCGACGGGTGGAGCATCAACCCGCAGCGGCCCGTCCGCGGAGTCGACGACCTGCACGTCTCGTCGAACTCGGGCGCCGGCTCCTCAACGCCAACAAAAAGCGGCCTGATTTTGTTCATGGGATCTGGGATCTGGGATTTGGCCGCAATTTGGTGACGCGGTCGACCGCACCCGGCTAGTGCCGCATCTGGCGACGTTGGCTCGGGACAGCTCTCGGCTCATTTGCTCAGCAGGTGCCGGAGCACTGTCAGGTGAGAGCCCGCGCGACGGCGGTCTTTCGCGTCCCGTCCGGCGACGGCAAGCTGCCGGGACTACGGAACGAGGACGGCGGCGCCGTCGAAGCGCCCCGCCTTGAGGTCAGCCAGGGCGCGGTCCGCCGCGTCGAGCGGGTACTCGTGCGTGGTGACCGACAGCTTGCGCGGGCGCCCATGAGCTGGGCGCGGCCGTAGGTGGTAGCGCCCTTCCGGGGAGTCCCCTCAGGGCGGGCCGCGTCCAGGCATGGGCGGCGCAAGCCACAGGCCACCGTCGCTCTGCCTCCTCCCGCATCCGGAGAGGGTGATCCGGGCAAATCAGCTCTAACCGCGCGAGCCGCCGTCTGTCGCAGCGTCTGCTGTTACGTCAGCAGCCAGTCACGGCTTTCGCCTGCCAGGCTGCCCTGGCGGAGGTCACGCTCGTCGTGCCCAGCTGCTGATCATGAGCGGCGCGAAGATGACGCTGTCGCTCTCCCGGCAGATGGCGGTGAACGCCTCCAGGTCGGCCTGCTCGACCCACGCGCCCGCGAGCAGCCCAGGGGCCAGCTGCGCCACGAGCAGTTCCCACGGCGGGATGCCGCGGGCGGCGTCCGCCCGCACCTGCACCGCGACCGCCTGCGCGCCGACATCGGTGAGGCCGGCCGCAGCGAGGCACCGGGGCAGCCGTCGGGCGTACTCCGGGTCGTAGCCGCGGCTGCGCATGAACTCCCGGCACGCGCCGGTGACCCGGTTGTAGACGGGCGACGGCGGGTCGATGACTTCCGCCGTGGCCCAGTCGAGATCCTCGACCAGCAGCCAGCCGCCAGGCGCAAGCCCCTGCGCCAGTGAAGCGAGTACGTCGTCACGCTGCGGGAGGTGCTCAAGCAGCAGCCTCGCGTGGATGAGGTCGAACTGGCCGCGCGGAAGCGGCGTGGTGGTCACGTCCTGGCCGGCGACGGTGATGGTGGCGTCGGCGAGCGGGTCGAGGAACCGGGTGTCGGTGTCGGTGGCCAGGACCTGGCCACCCGGTCCGACATGGCGTGCGAGGAGCTCGGCGACGCTGCCGGTGCCGGCCCCGACCTCGGCGCAGCGGGCGCCCGGAGGCAGGTCCAGGCGTTCGATCAGCGCCATCGTGCCGGGATCGTACAGCTGGGTCAGGCTGTTGAGCCGGTCGCGCTCGGCATGCCAGGTGGGGTCGAGCAGGTACTGAGTGGGCACGGGGAACCTCCAGGTGCGGTGGTGCCGGCTGCGGTGATCGCCAGCGGCGGTCGCTTGGCCGCGTACCAGGAATGGTCGCCGCCAGGACGCTCGCCTCGCACTGGGGCGGGACCCTAGTATTAGTGGTCTTGGCCCCTGGGGAATTGACGGTCCCGGACGCGGGCGGCGCCCGCGGCCGATGTTCTCGGCCGATGTTCTCGGCCGGGCCGCCGAGCGGAAGGGGCCCAGTTGCCGGGTGGCCGTCTGTGGGAGCGCGAAAGCGAGGTCACCGCGCTCGGCGCCGCTTTCGACGCCTCCGCGAGCGGAACCGGCCAGCTCGTACTCGTCGAAGGTCCCCCGGGCATCGGCAAGTCACGTCTGCTCGCAGTGGCCCGCTCGCTCGCGGTCGAGCGGCACCTTCCCGTGCTCGCGGCCCGCGGCCTGGAACTTGAGCGGGAGGTGCCGTTCGGCGTGGCGCGCCAGCTGTTCGTGCCGCTGCTGCTGCGTGCCTCCGGCGCGCAGCGGGCCAGCCTGCTGGCCGGGCCCGCGGCGCTGGCGCAGCCCCTGCTTGACGGATCTCACGCGGACGCGCGGATCGGCGAAGGCCAGGCCGGGGCACTGGTCGAAGGGCTGCGCTGGCTTGCAGCCAACCTCGCGCAAGCGCAGGCGGACGGCTCGCAGCCTGCCCGCCTGGCGGTCATCGTTGATGACGCGCAGTGGGCCGACCGGCCGTCGTTGCGCTTCATCGCCCACATGGCCGGGCTGTCGGGGGACGCCGGGTTCTGCCTGGTCGCCGCGGTGCGGTCCGGCGAGCCGGGTGAGGCGCGCGACCTGCTCGGGCGCCTGCGCGCCCAGCCGGGCTGCGTGCGGCTGCGTCCGGCAGTGCTAACCGAGGCGGCGGCCAGCGGCCTGATCCGCGCTCACCATTTCCCCGACGCCACGGATGAGTTCTGCCGGTCATGCGCGCACGTCAGCGGGGGCAACCCGTTCCTGCTCGAAGAGCTGCTCGCGGTGCTGCGCGCCGACGCCGTAGTGCCCACTGACGACGCCGCGCGCCGGGTCAGCGAACTGCTGCCCGAGTCGGTCATGGGCGCCGTGGTGGCCAACCTGGCCCGTCTGCCCGAAACGGCGAAGCGGCTGGCCAGCGCGGTCGCGGTGTTCGGAGAGGCACCCGTCTCGCTCGCGGCCGAACTGGCCGGCCTCGACGTTGCCGAGGCCGAGCGAGCCGCCGACCTGCTTGCCGCCGGCGGCCTGCTCCTGCCCGGCGAGCCGCTGTCTTTCGTGCACCCGCTGCTCGGGTCGGCGGTACTCGCTGACCTCGGGCCCTTCAGACGGGCACGTGCGCACCGCCGCGCGGCCGCACTGCTCGACCGCGACGGCGCCGATGCCGCCAGCGTCGCCGGCCACCTGACCGAGACCCGGCCCGAAGGAGAGTCGTGGGCCGCGACGGCACTCCGCACGGCCGGGCACGACGCCCTGGTGCATGGTGAGTCACGGGCCGCAGTGCGGTTGCTGCGGCGCGCGCTGGAGGAGCGGCCGCCGCCGGAGCACCACGACGCGATCTTGATCGAACTGGCCCACGCCGAGGCAGCCGACGGCTCGCCGGACGCGGTCGGCAGGCTAGTCGAAGTGCTCGGCCACGTTCGCGACCCGCATACCCGGGCTGACGCTTACCACCAGCTTGCGCGGTTGCTGTTCTTCAAGGGCGAGATCGCGGAGTCGGCCGCAGCCGCCGAGCGAGGCCTCGCCGAGGTCGACCCGGGTGACGAGCTGGCCGCCCACCTGCTGTCCGCCCAGCTCACGGCGGCCACGTTCGTCCCGGCGCTGCGGGCGGGACTCACGGACCAGCTGCAGGCGCACCTGCCCGCCGCACGCAGCGGGCAGGTGCCCCGTGACCCGATGATCTGCGCGCACGTGAGTGCCCGGATGGCCATCGCGGGCGACCCCGCCGCACTGGTGCTGCCCGTAGCCGAAGGCGCCTTCGCGCGCCATCCGCTGGTAGACGACCGGGCCCACGGGATAGTGCTGGGCTTCCCGGTCGTTGCCCTCGTGATCATCGACGAACTCGATCGCGCCGCGGACGCGATTGAGCGCGCCCTGCGCACCGGGCGCGCCCGCACCTCGCTGATCACCCAGACGGTCGCCTACCACTGGTCCTCGGTCGTGGCCTACCGGCGCGGCGACCTGGTCAAGGCGCACGCCCACGCCCGGCATGCGCTGACCGCGTGCCAGACCGACGACTGGAACCTGTACGGCCCGTGGATCGCCGCCAATCTCGCGCAGGTCTACCTGGAGTGGGGAGACACAGACGCCGCGCGCGCCGTGCTCGACGCTGACCGCGACGACGCCGTCGACCCGGTCGGCAGGAGCCTCCGGCTCGAAGCACGCGGCCGCCTCGCGACCGCGCTCGGCCAGCCCGGGCAGGCGCTCGCGCACTTCACCGCGGCCGGCGCGACGGCCGACTCCCTTGGGCTGGTGAGCCCGGGCTTCCTGCCATGGCGGTCCCAGGCGGCGCAGGCGGCGATTCGGGCGGGACACGGCGAGCAGGCGGCGGGACTGGCCGGTGACGAGCTCGTCCTCGCCCGCCGCGCGGGCAACTCCCGGTCAGCCGGCATCGCGCTGCGCGCGACCGGCCTGCTCGCCAAAGGCGACCAGGCGATCGCGCTGCTGTCGGATTCGGTAAAGACCCTGGAGGCCACATCCGGGCGGCTGGAACTCGCTCGCTCCCTGACCGAGCTCGGCTCCGCCCTGCGGCGCTTCGGGCAGCGTTCCGCGGCCCGCCCCGTATTGCGCCGCGCCCTCGACATCGCCGCCGGCTGCGGAGCGCAGGTCCTGGCCGAACGCGCGCGGACCGAGCTCCTAGCCACCGGCAGCCGCCCTCGTCGCACCCAGCTCAGCGGCATCGAATCGCTCACCCCGGCCGAGCGGCGCATCGCCGAGCTCGCGGGCCACGGCCGCACGAATACCGAGATCGCCCACGCTCTGTTCGTCACCACGAAAACCGTCGAATGGCACCTCGCGAACGCGTTCCGCAAACTCGGTATCACCAGCCGCCGGGAACTCGTCACCGCCTTGCCCGGCGATGAACCGACGATTGCCGGGTAGCCGGGCAGCGCGAGGGCGTCTGCGGCCTCAGGCTGATCTTGCATGTCGATGACGTAGGCCCTGCCGTAGACCTTCAAGCGCAGCTGGTGCGGATAGTCCATGAAGAAGAGGGCCACCCGGTCGTCATGGGCGATGTTGCCGGCGCTGATGTATTGTCGGTTGCCGCGGAAGTCTGCCCAGGCCAGGCTGTGTTCGGTCGGGGATCCTGCAAAGCCGGGCGGCCCACCCCGGAACTGCAGATACGGCCAGCCTGTGTCGGAGGTGGTGGCGAGGTAGAACCCGTCTCGCTGGACGAAGAAGTCCCGTTCGAGTTCGGTTAGCGCGTCGCGTGGCTCGTCGCAGGGCGGCGGGCCGCCGCGCCGCTCTAGCCTGGCCAAGGCGGCGCGGCTGCCTAGCGCGCCTGGGCGCCCCGGGCGTGGCGGGTGAACGCGACCCGGTTGTAGCCTTCACTCATCTCTGGCTCATTTCTCGACCTGGCATCGGTTGCCGGCCCGGGCGGTTGTTAGCGGGTGACGCCGTCGATCGCCTGCCGGATCACGTCGGTTACGGCCTGCGGCTGGGAAATCATGATCACGTGAGATCCACCGACCTCGGTGATTGCCGCTCCGGCGCGCTGGGCCATGGAACGGACGACGTCGCTGCCGGCGGCCTTGTCGCCGGTGGCTACGACGGCCCACGATGGCAGGTTCTTCCAGGCTGGCGTCCCGTTGGGTTCGGCGAATGCGGCGGCGGCGACGGGGCGCTGGGTGGCGGCCATGACGGCGGCTTGTTTCTCGGGCAGGTCGGCGGCGAAGGCGTCGCGGAACCTGGCGGGGTCGATGGCGAATTCCACTGCGGTCTCGGTGCCCTGCCCGGTCGGGTACTGCAGCTGGAGCAGGGCGGTATTCAGGACGCTGTCCGTGGAATCACCTTCGATGTCCGAGAGGGTCTCGCCCTCATCTGGGGCGAAGGCGGCGACGTAGACCAGGCCGACGACGTTGCCGGCGTGGGGTGCGGCGTTGGTGATGATCGCACCGCCGTAGGAATGACCGACAGCAAGCACCGGTCCGGGGATCTGCCGGATAGCGCTGGCGACGTAGGCGGCGTCGGCGGCGATGCCGCGCAGCGGGTTCGAGATGGCCTGCACCGCGATCCCGGCGGCTTGCAGCTGTCCGACCACGTCGTTCCAGCCTGAGCTGTCGGCGAACGCGCCGTGGACGAGCGCGACGGTGGGACGGGAGTCGGCAGCGGCAGTGGCGTCGGTCATGAGGATTCCTCCTTGGTGGCGATGACGGGCGATTGGGTGGTGCTCTTCTCGCTAGGGATCCAGCCGGAGGCCGGAGTTGGCTGTTCCGGCACGGGGAGTGAGCAGGCAGGGCGAAGCTCGGGGCCGCCAGGCGGTTGCTGGCCGCAGGGCCGGCGTTGTGATTGGCTTCCCGCGCCGGCCAGGCTAGTTGGCAGGGCAGGGGCGTTTCACCGGTCGTTCGGCTCCCCGGTGAACGAGGCCAGTGGCTGCCCGGCCTCGACGATGTAGGTGGACAGCATGTGTCCCGTACCAGGGCCGATGTCACGTGCGTTGTGGGGTGTGCGGGGCGGGATGAGGAAGCCGTCGCCGGCATGCAGGGTGAGGGGGGCCCGCCCGCGGATGGCCATCTCCACCGTCCCGGCGACGATGTACCCGACTTCTTCGCCGGGATGGATGTGCCAGCCTGATTCCACGCCGACCGGGATTTCGGTGAGTATCTGCACGATCTCCCGCCCGGGGATCGAAGACGGGCTGTGCTGGATCTCGGTGCGTTTGAGCGTGCTGGCAAGCGCGTCGCGCGGGGGCTGCGGGCTGGTAGCCGGATAGGTCACGAAGATCTCCTTGAACCAGGTGGGGGCCGCGGTGGCTAGGGTCAGACGTTGGCCAGCTCCAAGACCGCGCCGACGAATGCGTCCGGGTCGCCTGGGGCAGGTCGCGGGCCCGCGTCCGGCACGGCGCGGCTATGCAGAAGGGCTAGCTTCGCAGGAAGGCCAGCAGGTCGGCGTTGAGCCGGTCCTGATGGGTGTCCATGAGGCCGTGCGGCGCGCCCGGATAGTAGATCTCCACCGCGCCCTTGATGAGCTGGGCCGATTTGTGCGCCGAGTCCTTGACGGGAACGATCTGGTCGTCCTCGCCGTGCAGGACCATGGTCGGGACGTCGAACATCTTGAGATCCTCGGTGAAATCGGTCTCGGAAAAGGCCTTGATGCTCATGTAGGCGTTCATGAGGCCGGACTGCATGCTCCACAGCCAGAACTGATCCAGCACGCCCTGCGAGACCTGGGCGCCCGGCCTGTTGGCGCCGTAGAACGGCGTGGCCAGGTCCTTATAGAACTGCGAGCGGTCCTTGACCAGACCGTCGCGCAGGCCGTCGAAGACCTCGATCGGAAGCCCTTCCGGATTGGCATCTGACTTCACCATGATCGGCGGCACCGCCGAGACCAGGACCGCCTTGGCCACCCGTCCTGTCCCGTGGCGGCCGATGTAGCGGGCGACCTCCCCGCCGCCGGTGGAGTGGCCGACGAGCGTTGCGTCCCTGAGATCCAGCGCCTCAATCACGGCCGCGAGATCGTCAGCGTAGCCGTTCATGTCGTTTCCCGATGCGGGCTGGCTGGATCGGCCGTGGCCGCGCCGGTCATGCGCGACCACGCGGAATCCGTTGTTCGCGAGGAAATGCAACTGGGCGTCCCACGCGTCGGCGCTCAGCGGCCAGCCGTGCGAGAACGTCACAACAGGGCCACTGCCCCAGTCCTTGTAGTAGATCTCCGTGCCGTCGGGGGTGATGATCGTGGTCATCGCCTGGGTTCCTTCCCTGCGTGCGGTGGCGGCGGCGACGGGGTGAGCCTTGCGTGCCGGGCGCTGCCGCCGGGTTGACCTGGCCAGCACAGCACGGCCCGGCCATCCCGCGAATCAGGGAAAGACCCCAGTGGGCCGACCACTCCCGTGCGGATCGCACTGGGGCCCGGCCCACGCTGTCGAGGGCAAAACCCCGATCAGCAGGCCAGGCGGGCCGACTATGGCGGCGGTACGGTCAGTGCGTCAGGGTGGTCCTGAGCTGGCGGCGGGAGGTGATGCTGAGTTTCCGGAACACCTTGCTGAGGTGGTATTCCACGGTGGAAGTGGTCACGAACAGGTGGGTTGCGATCTCGGCGTTGGTCGCGCCGGCTGCGGCGAGGCGGGCGACCTGCGCCTCTTGCGGTGTCAGGTCCGGGGTCGGCCGCTCCGCGGGCTGCTGGGGGCGGTCACCCGCGGCCAGCAGCTCGGCTCGGGTGCGGCGGGCGAACGCCGCCGCGCCCATGGAGTCGAACATGTCGCACGCGGTACGCAGTTGCGACCGGGCGTCCGTACGGCGCTTTTGTCGGCGCAGCCATTCGCCGTAGAGCAGATGGGCGCGGGCCAGCTCCGTACGGACCGAGGTCCCGGTCAGGTGCGCTATGGCCGCACAGTAGAAGGTCTCGGCGTCCGCATCCTGGGCCAGCAGCGCACGTGACCGGGCCAGCATGCCCAGCGCCCAGGGTGTGCCGCTGACCGCTGCGCGGTCTGCCAGGCGATCGAGTGCCGCGTGCGCGGCACGGCGGTCGCCGCCGCGTACGCCGGCTTCGACGATCTCGGGCAAGATGCGGTTGCCGAAGCCGGGCGGGTCGTCATCGTAAATGCGCCTGCCCCAGCTCAGCGCCTCGGCGTAGCGGCCCAGTCCCAGCTCCAGCACGGTCAGCCCCATCAGGGCGAAGATTTCGAGGATCGCGGCTCCGCGCTGCCGGCCCCATTGGGCGGTCGTCTCGGCGAGAGCCCGGCCCTCCTGCTCGCGGCCCTGCCAGGCCCGCAACTCCAGCAGGACCCCGGTGGTCGCAGGCGCCGGTACCCCGGTCGCACTGGAGATCTCGGCCGCTTCGAGATAGCTGGCCTCCGCCTCGCCCGGCCGCCCCGCCCAGACCTCGCCAGTGGTCAGCCCGGCCAGGGTGATCCTCAGCGCGCCCAGCGCCCCATGACGGCGCTGGAGGGCCTCGGCGCGCTTGAGCATGACCCGCCGCCCATGGTCGTCCCACAGGTCATCGGCCGCGAACCAGCCGAGGATCGTGGCCGGTATGTCGGCCGGCGCGGGCTGGTCGCCGGCGAAGAGAGCCGCGACCGCAGCGCGCAGCAACGGCACCGCCGGCGGGTAGCCGACGGCGGTCCGGGTGGCGAAACCGTCGAGCAGCAAGTCGGTGGCCGTCACTGGCCGGGCCGGGTCCTGCGATACCCCTAGCGTCGCGCGTGCCACATCGACAGGCGTAGTGCCCGCGGTGTACTGGCGGGCGACCAGGGCTGCCTGCATGGCCTCAAAGAGCATCTCGCGGATCAGCGGGACGTCCGGCGGGTCGATGGCGGCAACGGTGCCCAGCAGGAGGGCGGGCGCGTCCTTGTGCCGCGAGAAGAACACGGCGATGGAAGCCCGCAGGCGTTGCGCCGCCACGTACAGTCCCGCCGCAGCCAGCCGAGGCGCCGCACGGTCCAGCGAGGCCTCGGCGAGAGCCCCGTCTCCGGCGACCAGATGCGCCTGGGCGGCGGCGAAGAGCCGCACAGCACGCTCCTGCGGATCCGGGGTCAGCTCCGCCGCCCGGGCCAGGAACATGGCCTGCGCGACGTAGCCGCCGCGCTGTTCCGCTCGCGCGGCGGAGCGCTCCAGGTCGGCCGCGACGTCCTGGTCCGGGACGACGGCGGCCGCAGCGCGGTGCCACGCTGCCTGGTCCGGCTGCCCATCCTGCCCGGCGATGCGCGCCAGCACGTCGTGGGCCTGCCCCCGGTCACCGGACCGGGCCCCCTCATAGACCGCGGAGCGGATCAACGGGTGCCGGAACGCCATCCGCGGATGAACCGAGATGACGTCCTGCGCTATCGCGGGATCGGCGGCGCCCGGTTCCAGGTCAAGCAGGGCGCCGGCCCGCCACAGCGCTGCCGGATCATCGCTGGACGCCGCCGAGGCAAGCAGCAGCAAGGTGCGGGTGGCGGGCGGCAGCTGCCTCACCTGACGCAGGAAGTGCTCCTGCAGGCGACGGCCGACCGGCAACCGCTGCGGCAGCGGCGAGCGGCCTGCCAGCTGGTCTGGCGTGAGCTGCCCGGCGAGCTCCCGCAATGCGAGCGGGTTACCGCCGGTCTCAGTAATGATCCGTACCGCCACCGGGGCGCTGAGGGCCCCGGGGACGGTCGCGGCGAGCAGGGCGCGAGCGGCCGCAGGTTCCAGGCCGCTAAGGTGGCGGATGGGCAGCCCGTCGAGTGCCGCCAACCCCGGCGAGGCCTCCCGGGCACCGAATAGCAGGCCGATGCTGTCCGCATGCAGGCGCCGCCCGACGAAGCCGAGCACTTCGAGGGATTCCCGGTCCAGCCACTGCGCGTCATCGACCAGCCAGATCAGCGGCTGCTCGGCGGCCACCTCCGCGAGCAACGTCAGCACGCCAAGGCCGACCAGGAACCGGTCCGCAGGCGGCCCGGCCGCCAGGCCGAACGCCGAATCCAGCGCATCGCGCTGCGGAGCAGGCAGCACGCCGACCCGGTCAAGGAATGGCACCAGCATGCGGTGCAACGCGGCGAAGCCGAGCCGCAACTCTGACTCCACCCCGGCGATGCTCACCGTCCGCACTCCATCGGCGGCCTGCGCAGCGTATTCCAGCAGACGAGTCTTCCCGATGCCAGGCTCGCCGACGATCACCAGCGACCGGCTCCGACCCCGGCGGACCGCCGCCACCAGATCATCCAGCGCCCGGCAATCACCACTCCGGCCCACCATCTCGCCCGGAACGATCCGTGCCGCGGGCGATCCCGTGCCCGTGAGATCTCCGGACAGCGCACCACCATCGCCCACGCCCCCGGTCATGACTCAACACGACCGGCGGAAGAGGGACGACATGTTCATGAGATCCGCCTCACTGACCGCGCGCCGGATCTCCAACACTAACAGCCGGCTAAGTGGCGGCCCTCTCCCGATACGCGGAACATCCGGCGGAACGAGGGAACCCGATATCCAAGACCCGTCAGGCACGCCTACGCTCTGGGCGCTGGCAGAACATCGCCTCCACCCCGACCTCCTCGACGAAGCGGAAATCCTCAGCTGACAACGGCGCCCCTTGACAGAGAGGAGCCGATCGGCGCGCCTCGGCCCGGTCGGCCGCATCTATCATGCCCGAAGGGTTCGTGTCCGAGAGGGACTTGAACCCACGCGCCCGTGACCTGCGAATTTACGTGACCATCGGATCTTGCAGGCGAATAACCGCAGGTCATGGACATGAATCAAGTGTCCGAGGACCAAGGCCTACCAATTGGGCATGGCAGCGACATCACCGTGCTCGTCGGCGAGTTTGGGGGCGGTGATGCGGTCACCGCGAGTAGGTAAGCGTCCCGTGCGCCCAATCCGCCGTTGGCTTGCCGGGCTAGTCGGCGACACCGAGGACTTGCCGGCCGATCTCGGTCGCGAGCACCTCGGTTGAGTAGGCCATGAGCTGGCCCGCCTGTGCATCCCGCAGGTGGCGCTGGATGGGTGAGGTCTTGAGGTAGCCGCTGGCGCCGCCGATCCGCACGCCGAGTTGCGCGACGGCCACGGCCGTCTTGTTGGCGAGGTACTTGGCCCGGGCCAGGTTGCCGAAGAACGCGGGATCGCCCTGGTCTGCCTGCCTAAGCGCCTGCTGGTACAGGGCATGCGCGGCGGCCAGCCTGGTCTGGGCGTCCGCTACCTCGTGCTGGACCCACTGCTGGTGCGACAGCGGCGCGCCTAGAATAATCCGCGTCCTGGCGTGCCCGGCCAGCGCGGCCAGCGCGGCGTCGGCGATGCCGAGCGAGACGGCAGGCAGCCCGGCGGGGATGGCCGCGAAATCACCCGGTCGGGGAGCCCGGCCCCGGTAAGCCCGGCTCAGCAGGGTCTTGTCGAAGGCGAGGAGCTGGCTGCGGGTGGCCCGCAGGCCGAGCGTGTCCCAGATCGGGATGACCGATACCGACTCGTCGGGCAGCGGTACGCCGAAAAACGTCGGTTCGTTGTCGACCAGCGCGTTGACCAGCAGGTAGTCGGCGATCTCGCTGCCGGAGACGAATCTCTTGGCCCCGTCGAGCAGCCACCCGCCGTCGGCCGGAACAGCTTCCTGCTGCGGGTTGAGGAACCGGTTACCGCTAGCCGGCTCGGACAAGGCGTTCGCGAACCGGCGGCCGGCCAGGAACTCCTCGGCGAAGAACTCGCCGGCGCTGTCCCGGGTCAGCTCGGCCAGCCCGACCCCGGCACCGGCGTGCATGAGCTGGATCGTGGCCACGGACGGATCGGCCTCCGCGATCAGCCGGATGAGTTCGCCGAAGGCAAGGTAGCTGATTCCCTCGCCGCCGAGGAACGTCGGCAGGAGCGCCCGGCTGACGCCGGCTGCGTGGAGCGCGTCTAGGGCCGCGACGTTGATCTCGGCCCGGTCGTCGTAACCTGCCGCCTCCTCCGTGAACCCAGCGATCAGTTCCCTGATCCGGTCGAGGAGCCGCCGCTCGTTCGGAGCCAATTCGGGGAGCGGTGTCGTCACAGGCGAGTCACTTCCTTTCGAACAGGGTCGGCGCGCCGCAGGTAGTCGTCGCTGCGCCAAAGCGCAAGGTGGGTATCCCGTAAGCGGCCGGATCAGGGCTCCGACGGACCGGCGGCCCAAGCACTTCCTCGACGAGGATCTCGGCGGTGTAATGGGTGACAGCGGACAAGACATGGCCCGCATATGCCGCCGCACCGGCTGATTTCCGCCCGACCGCCGCGTGCAGGTGCACTACCAGCCCGCTGCCCTCACCGCCTGTGGCAACCGTCGCCGCACCGAGGCCCTCCACCCACTCCACGGTCTCGGATCGCGGCAGCGGCGAGTTCTCGTCCGCCACCGGCTCCCGAGTACCGATGAGCGCAACCTGGGTGAACGCACCGAAAAAGACGGGCACGACGGCGGCAAGGAACTGATGCTCTTCACATAGGGCGGCGATCGACGCCAGCACTTCCTCGCCTGGTTCAAGCGCGACGACAAGCCTCCGCCCGAGAGCAATCTGAGCGCTACGCACCGGGCGGCCTGTTGTCCATCACGCTGCTGACTATAAGCAGCTCAGCGGCCCCGGTCCGCAGCATGTCGACAAGTTAATCTCAACTGCCATATTAGTAACGAGCAGGAGAAGCGCCGGTCATCCTCAAGCAACAAACGGCCGTGAAGCTACGGGTCATGTCACCTGAGTACGCCGAGAAATACCTGGTAGATCTCGTCTCGTCACATGTCGACTAGTTGGGCGGCACCGTGATCACCGCGGCGACGGTTGCCGATGAGCTCGACGGCTTCACCCTGTGGGATGGCGAGCAGGACCGAGGCCCGGCCCGGGTCAGCTGGTCGGGTGACCGCATCGAGGCGGTGGAGCCTGCGGTAGACCGGCATCCGGGCCTGGCCGTTATCCCCGGTCTCATCGACACGCACGTGCACCTGGACACCAACGTCGTGACCGGGGCGGGACCCGGTGACGCTTGGCCGCTAGTCACTCCGCCGGAAGAGCAGGCGATGCACGTGCTCGGGCACGCGCTGCGGTTTGCCGCCGCCGGGGTGACCACGCTGCGCGACCTGTGCGCGTCCCCGGTGCAGATCGCGGTGGGCCGGGCGCTGGACGAAGAGGCGGTGGCGGGACCGCGGCTGCTGTCGTTCCCCCCGGTAGGCATGACCGCCGGGCACGGCGACCTGTTCACCCCGCCGCGGTTCCGGCACCGCCCGCCGGTCGCCGACAGCCCCGACCAGTGCCGTGCCCTGGTACGGACCTGGGCCCGGGAGGGCGCGCACGGCATCAAGATCTACACCAGCGGCGGCATCCTCTCCATGGGGGACCAGGTCCAGTGGCGCAACCAGACCCGGGCGGAGATTGCCGCCACCGTGGACGAGGCGCACGCGCTCGGCCTGCTGGTCGCCGCGCACAGCCACACCGCGGAAGGCATCGACATCGCGCTGGCCGAAGGAGCCGACTCGATCGAGCATGTCACCGGGATGATCCCGGCCCAGTTCGGCCCGCTCGTCGAGCGGCGGGTGCCGGTTGCGCCAACCCTGCTGATCAATGACCTGCTGGCCGCGGGCGCGGGCGGGGTCCGCCCCGAGGCACAGGCCAAGGCGGCGGCAATCGTTGCCGGACGGGCGGAGACGCTGCGGGCGGCCGGCCAGGCCGGAGTCCGGTTCATCCTCGGTACCGACGCCAACGGCCGCTTCGTCCGCCACGGTGGGCAGATGGACGAGCTGCGCCAGATGCGCGACGCCTTCGGCTGGTCCTCGGCGAGGGCGCTGGTCTCCGCCACTTCCGACGCGGCCGCGGCGATCGGGCGGAGTGGCACGCTCGGCCGGGTCGCCTCCGGCCTCGCCCCCGACCTGGTCATCGTGCGCGGCCGCCCGTGGCTGGACCTGGATGAACTCACCCCGGACAACATTGTCGCGGTGATCTGCCGCGGACGGCTCGTCAGCGGCCGCATCCCCGCGCCCACAGGAAAGGACTGATGAGCGTGGCCTCTGCGCCGAATGGAGTCGGCCGGCTGGACGAAGGTGCCATCCGGGCGCTGCCAAAGGCGGAGGTGCACGTCCACCTGGAAGGCACCTTCGAGCTGGCTGACCTGCTGGAGCTGAGCAAGGCGGCCGGCGAGCCGCTGCCTGGGCCCGCCCGCACCCTGCTGGACGCCAGCGGCGGCCTGAGCGACTTCCTGCGCTTCCTTGACTGGGAGTGCGGCCTGGTCCGGACCCCCGAGCAGGCGGCCCGGCTGGCCTACAGGTTCGCCGCTCGGGAGACCGGCTCCGGGGTCCGCTACGCGGACGTGATCGTCAACCCGACGCATTGGAACGGCTGGCGAGACCGGCTGCCAGCACTGTTCGACGCGCTTGCGCACGGGCTGGCCGAAGCCGAGCAGGACGGCCTGGCCGTCGTCAACCTGTGCGTGTCGCTGCTGCGCCAGCAGGGCGCGCAGGAGGCCGCGGAACTGGTGGACTGGGTGCTGCGGGACCGGCCAGAACGGGTGGTCGCCCTGTCGGTGGACGGCAACGAGGCGGCGGCCGGCCGGACCGGGCCCAAGTTCGCCGAGGCCTTTACCCGGGCCAGGGACGGCGGGCTGCACCGCACGGTGCACGCGGGGGAGTCCAGCGGCCCCGAGGGCGTCTGGGACGCCATTCGCTACCTGCACGCCGAGCGCGTCGACCACGGCGTGCGCGCCGCTGAGGATCCCGAGCTGGTCGACTACCTGGCTAGCAGCGGCATCACCTTGGACGTCTGCCCCCGCTCCAACCTGCACCTGGGCCTGTACAAAGACCTGGCCGAGCACCCGCTGGCCGAGCTGCGGGCCGCGGGTGTGCGGGTCACCGTGAACACCGACGACCCGGCGCCGCTCGGCACCCGGCTGGAAGCCGAGTGGGCGCTGTGCGCGGCGGCCTACGGCTGGACGATGGCCGATCTGCGCGAGCTGGCCGCGACATCGATCGCCGCCAGCTTTGCCTCCGATGAGCTCAAGGAGAAGCTCAGCGCCGAGCTCGCCGCCGATCCGGGGGAACCGGCCCCATGAGCGCCATCCGGCCCGACCTGCTGCCAACCACGCAGGAGCTGGCCGCCATCCGCGCGACGGCCGTCGGCGACCGGCCGGCCGACCTCATCGTCCGCGGCGGGCGGGTGCTGCACGTGCACACCGGCGAGTTCCTGGACCGCGACGTGGTGATCAGCGGCCGGCACATCGCCGCGGTGACCCCGGTCGGCCGGATGCGGGCTGGGGCCGTCATAGAGGCTGAGGGCCGCTGGGTCACTCCCACCTTCATCGACGCCCACCTGCACATCGAGTACACCATGCTGGCACCGGGCGAGCTGGCCCGGCTGATTGTGCCGCGCGGCACCAGCACCGTGCTCTGTGACGCCGACGCCATGGCCAACGTCGCCGGGATGGCGGGCATCGAGCTGATGGGCGCCACCGGCACCCCGCTGCGGATCTTCGACCAGATCACCCCGAAGACCCCGCCGCACCCAGGGCTGGCCCGCGGCGGCGCGGTGATTGCCGAGGAGGAGGTGCTCGGCCGGCTGACGGCCGCCCGCACCGTCACCCTCGGCGAGGGCAATCCATTCGACTACTCGGAGGTCGCCACCAACCGGTTCCGCACCGCGCTGGCCAGCGGCCGCCGCATTACCGGGCACTCCGGCCGGCAGGCCGACGAACTGCTGTGGGGGTACCTGGCGGCGGGTGTCGGCGACGACCACAACGCGGCTACCCTGCCCGAGGTGATCGACCGTGTCCGGCTGGGCGCGATGATCACCGTGATGTCCGGGTCGATGAACGACAACATCGACGCGATCTTCGCCGACCTCGACGCGGTCCGGCCGTTCCTCGGCCACATGTGCTTCTGCGCCGACGACAAGCACGTGCAAGACCTGGCGGCCCAAGGGCACATCGACCACTCGGTCCGCAAGGTGATCGCGATGGGTGTCGACCCGGCGACCGCCTATCGGATGGCCACGCTCCAGCCCGCCGCCTACTACCGCATCGACCAGGTGACCGGGTCGCTTACCCCCGGGCGGCTGGCCGACCTGCAGCTCCTGCCGGACCTGGCCCAGGTATGCCCGGAGGTAGTCATCGTCGGCGGCCAGGTGGTCGCCCAGGACGGCCGGGCGCTGTTCGACAACGACGATGTCCTGCCCGCCTGGACCCGCGATTCGGTCCGCCTGGACCCCGCCTTCGGCCCAGACACCCTGCGGATGCCTGCTGCCGGGCCGGTCGCGCGGGTGCAGGCGGTGGAAATGTACGACGGCTACTTCAAGCGCGGATTCCACGTCGACCTGCCGGTCGCCGACGGCGCCGTGCAGCCCGACCTAGCCCATGACGTCCTGAAGTTCACCGTGGTCAACCGGCATCACGGCGACGGCCCGGCGGCGGTCGGGTTCGTCCGCGGCTTCGGGCTGTCCGGCGGCGCGCTCGCGGTCAGCTCCAACTGCCCGGACGTGAACCTGGTGGCGGTCGGCACGTCCGACGCCGACATCGCGCACGCGGTGCGCGAGCTCGGTCGGCTGCGCGGCGGCTTCGTCGCGGTCCGCGACGGCGAGGTGCTCGCGGCGGTGCCGCTGCCGGTGGGCGGACTGATGGCGGACGAACCCTGGGAACGCACGGCCGAGCGCCTCGCCGCCGCGCATGACGTAGCAGCTTCGCTGGGATGTGAAATCCGCGCTCCGTTCATGGTGCTCTCATTTGTGGGTTTGATCGTGGTTCCCGACTTCGGCCTGACGGAGCTTGGCCTGGTCGACGTCGTTCGTCAGGAGTTCGCTCCGCTGCTGCTGCAAGACGCCGAGGGCGGGGTCCTTGCCTGCCGGTGCGTAAGTCATGACCATCCGGTGCACGCGCTGGCCTACGGCTGGTCGGAAGGACGGGCATGACAGGGATACCGCCTACCGCAGCGCGCGCCGACTCCCAGGATGAAGACCGCATCCGGCGGGGCCTGCTCCGCCACGTCCGCGAGGCCGCCGCGGAGCATCGCCGGCTCCCTGGCGAGTTCGATCTGGCTGCCGAACTCGGCTGCTCGCGGGTGCAGTTGCGGCAGGCGCTGGCGGAGCTCGACCGAACGCAGGTAGTGCGGCGGCGGCAGGGCGCTGCGACCGTCGTCGACCAGCTCGGGCTGCGGCTCAGCGTACGGCTCGAGCAGCAGCTCGAGCACACCGAGCTGCTGACCCGGCTCGGTTACGAGGCGCGGGTCGAGATCCTCGGCCACGAGCCCGTCGCGCGGCTGACCGAGCACGTGGCGGACCTGCTCGGAGTCCCAGTGGACACGCCAGCGGTCCGGGTGGTCAAGCGGTGGATAGCGGATGATGTGCCGGCGATGGTGGCGGAGGACATCCTCCTGCTGCCGCCGGGAGTGCGTGACGTGCCCAACAGCTCGCTGTTCGACGCGGCCGCCGGCCTGTGGGGGGAGCCGCTGGTCTGGGAAGTCACCACCCCGAGCGCGACCGCCGCCGACGCGCGGCTCGGCGAACTGCTCGGCCTGCCAGAGCAGTCGCCCCTCCTGGTGTTCGAGACCGTCGGCATGGGAACCCGGGGACGGCGGATCTTCTTCGCGCTCGAGCATCACCGGCCCGACCTCGTCAGCTACTCGGTGGTGCGCACGGTGCGGCCCCCGTGGAGCAGTACCTGAAACCCTATTAGGAGGGATGGATGACCCTTCCCAACCAGGAGACAGCCTCGCCGGCGGCGTCAACCCGCCTAGACACCGGCTTGGTCCTCCACCAGCTCAGCAAGACTTTCCGCGTCGGCCGGAACGCGGTCGACGCGCTGGCGGACGTCGACCTGGCGGAGCCGGAGGGGACGTTCGTCAGCCTGCTCGGGCCCTCGGGGTGTGGCAAGTCGACGATCCTACGGATTCTGGCCGACCTGGAGGCCCCGACGAGCGGCACCGCCCTCGTGCACGGCGAGCCGCCGTCCGCGGCCCGCAGAAACCATCACCTCGGCATCGCCTTCCAGGAGGCCGCGCTGCTGCCCTGGCGGTCCGTCACGGCTAACGTCCGGCTGCCCCTCGAACTGAGCGGGCTGAAGGCCAGCGCGGACGAGATCCGGGACCTGGTCGACCTGGTGGGCTTGTCGCAGTTCGCCGCTGCGCGGCCCGCCCAGCTCTCCGGCGGCATGCGGCAGCGCGTTGCCATCGCCCGGGCCCTCGTCGTCAAGCCACGGGTGCTGCTGCTCGACGAGCCCTTCGGCGCACTTGACGAGATGACCCGGCTGCGGCTGAACCTTGAGCTCCAGCGCATCTGGACCGAGCGGGCAGCCACAACCTTGCTGGTCACGCACTCGATCCAGGAAGCGGTGTTCCTGTCCGACACCGTCCTGGTGATGAGCCCGCGACCTGGGCGGATCGTCTCCCGGGTGCCCATTGACCTGCCCCGGCCAAGGACCGAGGAGATGCTGCGTTCCACGGAGTTCCACGCGCTGTGCGACACGCTGTCAGCGGTACTTTTCGGGACCGGCGCGTGATGCCCGGCCGCCCGCAATCCAGCCGCTGGCTGATCGGTGCGGCCGGCTTCGTCGCGCTGATCGCGGTCTGGCAGCTGCTGACGGCCACCGTCGCCTCAGGCAACGTGGAATGGCCAACCCCGTGGAGCATCGTCGCGCTGATCCAAAGTGACGGCTGGCACTTCTACTGGCCGAACCTGGAGACGACAATGTGGGAAGCGATCAAAGGCTTCTTCTGGGGCAACGTGATCGCCATCGCGCTGGCCCTGCTCATCCTGCTGGTGCCGGTGATCGAGAAGCCGCTGGTTCAGCTCAGCATGATCTCCTACTGCCTGCCCATCGTCGCGATCGGCCCGGTGCTCGCCGTGAGCTTCAGCGGCGAGCAGCCCAAGGAGATCCTGGCCGGGATGGCCGTGTTCTTCACCACGCTGATCGGCATGCTCGTCGGCTTGCGCAGCGCGGACAGCACGAGCCTGGACGTCATCCGCGCCTTCGGCGGCGGCAGGTACCAGATGCTGGTCAAGGTCCGACTGAAGGCGTCGCTGCCGAGCCTGTTCGGCGCGCTGCGGATCGCGGCGCCCGCCGCCGTCCTCGGCGCCATCATCGGCGAGTACCTCGGCGGCGACAACGGCCTCGGCGTCGCGATGATCAACTCTGAGCAGTCGCTCAACATCGCCCGCACCTGGGGCATCGCGCTCGTCGCCACGGCCCTCGCCGGGCTCGGCTACGCCGTGGTGGCGGCGGTCGGGCGCGCCGTGACCCCGTGGACGAGGGCGGCATCATGACGGCCCTGGATGTCGCCGGCACTGACGCCCCGTCGGGATCGCCGGCCGCCGCGCGCGGGCGAGCGGTCCGCTCGGTTGTGCTCACCACCGCCCTTCGCGTGCTGTCCGCCCTGGTTACCCTGGCGGTCATACTCGGTGCCTGGGTCCTCTTCCTCAAGGTCTTCAACATCTCGCCGTTCATCGGCAAGGGGCCGGTCGACGTCTGGCGCTACCTGTTCACGGATTCCTCGTCCACCGCCAACCGGCAGGAGTTGCTCGGTGAATCGGGTACCACGCTCCGTGACGCGCTGCTCGGCCTCGCGGCGGGCACGATCGCCGCCGTGACCTGCGCCATCGCGTTCTACTTGTGGCGGACAGCGAGTGCGGTCTTCATGCCGCTCGCGATGGTCCTCCGCTCCGTTCCCCTGGTAGCCATGACGCCGCTGATCGTCGGGATCTTCGGGCGGAACCTGCTGGCCATCACCATCATCTCCGGGATCGTCACGTTCTTTCCCACCCTGGTCAACATGATCGTGGCGTTGCGCGGCACCCCGCGGGAATCGCTCGACCTGTGCCGCGCCTACGGCGCCTCGGCCTCCGACACGTTGTGGAAGGTGCAGATTCCGAGCGCACTTCCATCGGTATTCGCGTCGCTGCGCATCGCGGCCCCGCTGTCCCTCGTCGGGGCGCTGTTGGCCGAATGGCTGGCGACCGGCCAAGGGCTTGGATACGGGCTGCTCAATGCGTCCGCCGTGTCGGACTACAACGGCCTGTGGGCGCGGGTCGTGGTCATCACCGTGTACTCGACCGCGCTTTACCAGCTCGTCGGCATCGCCGAGGGACTGGTGATGAAGCGCTTCGGATCGGCCCCCAGGTAAGACATTTCCCGGCACGACCGATTCACTAATCCACATTGTCAATAGAGACAAAACGAATAAATATTATAAGAGATATATAAGAAAGAGAATAACATGGCACGATCAGCCGACCGTAACGAAAATGACCTGCTCGCCAGGGATGGAGGCGCCTTCTCGCGGCGGAGCCTGCTACGCGGCGGGACTGCCGTCGCCGCGGCGGGCGCGTTCGGTGCCTTCCTCGCCGCGTGCAGCAGCTCGTCCTCGACCAGCGCAGGCTCCTCAGGCAGTGCAGGCTCTACTGGAAGCGCCTCGGCGGCGGGCAGCCTCGGCAGCCTGTCCCTCCAGCTCGGCTGGATCCCCGGCGCGGGCTACAGCGGAAGCTTCATCGCGGACAGCAAGGGGTACTACAGCCGGCAGGGCGTCAAGGTCTCCATCCTCCCCGGGGGCCCGTCGGTCTCCGGCATGCCGCTGCTGATCTCGAACAAGGTCCAGGTCGCGATCAGCGACCCGGTGACCGTGAGCTCGGCCATCTCCCAGGGCGGCGACGTCAAGATCATCGCGGCCGGCTACCAGGTCAACCCGGCGTGCATCATGTCACTGGCGTCCAAACCGATCACCACGCCGGCCGACCTCAAGGGCAAGACCATCGGCGTGGGCGCGTCCGACGACGCCGAGTGGGCGGCGTTCCTCAAGGTCAACAACATCGGCAAGACCGAGCTGACCACGGTGCCCGCGAGCTTCGACCCCAGCCCGCTTGCCGCGGGCAAGTGGGACGGCTACCTCGCCTTCCTGAACAACGAGCCGCCCCAGTTCGAGGCCAAGGGCATCAAGACGGCCGTGCTCCGGTTCGCCGACTACGGCATGCCCAGCTACAACGACGTCTACGCGGTGACCAGCGCGTCCCTCAGCGACGCGACCACGCGGAAGCAGATCGTCGCGTTCCTGGCCGGCGAGATCCAGGGCTGGACCACGGCAGTCAAGGACCCCGCGCTCGGCGCCGAGCTCGTGGTTAACGACTACGGCAAGTCCGACGGCTACACACTGAAGGGCCAGACCTACGCGTCGCAAGCGACCAACGCCGTGTCGGTCAGCGCGGACACCAAGGCGAACGGCATGCTGCACATGTCTCAAGCGGGCATCGCGGGCACGATCAAGACCCTGGCCCTCACCGGCGTCAAGGCGTCGGCCGACATGTTCGACACCTCCGTTCTCGCGGAGGCGTACCCGCTGGTGAAGGCGAGCTAGGGAGCGAGTGCAATGCTGGACGGCCGGACGGCCGCATGGCCGGAAGTTGAGGAGCTTGCCCGCAGCGGCCGTGTCGCCGTCCTGCCCTTCGGGGCATTCGAACAGCACGGCCCGCACATGCCGCTGTCCACCGACACGATCATGGCGCAGGAGCTCGCCCGCCGCCTCGCCCGCGCCGCCGGCGCGCTGCTCCTGCCGCCGGTGCACTACGGCGAGACCTCAGGCAACAACGGGTTCCCAGGCACCATCTCGCTCGGCTTCGACACCGTGCGCCGCATCGCGCTGGACATCTGCGCCAGCCTGCGGGATGGCGGGGTAGCCGGGCTGGTGGTGGTCAACGGCGACTTCGGTAACCAGGCCCCGCTCAAGCTGGCGGCGCGTGAGGCGCGGGAACAGCTCGGCTATCCAGTGCTGACGATCGATTATCCCGGGCTGGCGGAGATCGCCGCGGAGGTGTCCGAGACGCCCTCCGCCGGCCACGGCTTCTATCACGCCGACGAGGTCGAGACGTCCATGGTGCTGGCCATCGAGCCGACGGCGGTGAAGATGGAGCGAGCCCGCGAGGAGTACCCGTGGTTCCCCCCGGCCTACGGCTGCACACCGATCCCGCTCCGGCAGATCTCCAAGTC
>Ga0070714_100000547_pt1 | contig 27103 bp, 25 predicted proteins | sample LARL83metaG_FD_65450 | JGI IMG/M metagenome (GOLD analysis project Ga0070714, IMG submission 65450) | Corn, switchgrass and miscanthus rhizosphere microbial communities from Kellogg Biological Station, Michigan, USA - LAR L8-3 metaG | ecosystem: Host-associated > Plants > Roots > Rhizosphere ... | reverse complement strand
TTCAGCGTCGTACCTGCGACGGGGGCAGCTCTCGATGGGCTTGGCTACGCTTTAAAGGCAGCGCGGCACCCCATCGACACTCCCAGGGAAGAGAAGGCGGCGAGGCTGAAGCCGCTGTCGTCGACGTGTGCCCGGACGAAGGGGTAGCGCCCGACCGACGGACCCACCGCTCCTCACCAGCCCTCCCCGCCGCAAGGTGGGGAGGGCGCGGGGGCGTTCCAGCAGATGCGATGTCTATGACCTCAGAACGTCTCGCCCTTGAGGAAGTGCTCGGCGATCTCGCCGCCGGTTGCCGCCCACACCTTGGGGTGGCCCATGACGTAGTCGAGGATACGGTCGACGATCCTGATCCGGTACGACTGGCCGGCGACGAACGGGTGCAGCGCGACGACGACGACCTTGCCGGATTTCTCGCCCTCCTCGTAGAGCGTGTCGAAGTGGTCCTTCACCATCTGCACGAACTCGTCGTTGGTGTAGTGCAGGCGGTCCATCGCGCCCTTGTCGTGGGGCTGCTCGCCGTAAGGGATCTGCACCATCGTCTTGCCGCCGACGTGCATCAGGTAGGGCTGGTCGTCGTTGATCCAGTCGGCGTTGTAGAGCATGCCCTCTTCGGCGAGATAGTCGAGGGTGTTCCAGGTTTCGTGCATGCCCGGGCCCATCCAGCCCTTCGGCCGCGTGCCGGTCGCTTTGGTTATGATGTCGAGGGCCTCGCGGATCTCGTCGCGCTCGCGCTCCGGCGGCAACTCGTGCATCGGCCGGCTGTTGGAGCGGCCGTGGGCCATGAACTCCCAACCGAGCCGCTTCGCCTCGGCGATGATCTCCGGGTGCGCGGTGCAGAGGTCGGCGTTGACGTTGGCGGTGCCGCGCACGCCGAAGCGCGCCATGCGCTCCATGATGCGGAACGCGCCCACCCGGTTGCCGTAGTCGCGGCGCGAGAAGGCGACGATGTCGGGCACCTTGCCGTGGCCGCCCGGTATCTTCTGATCGAGCGGAAAATACTCGAAGTTGACGACGACCCAGAAAGCGACGCGGGCGCCGTTCGGCCACACGATCTTCGGGCGCTTGGGCAGCGGAACGTAGGAAAAAGGACCGGAGGCGGACGGTTTCAAGGCGTTGCTCCCTGCGGGCTCGTTATGGCGGCTTATCGGCGCGGGGCAGTATAGAGCGCCGCTTCGCCCGATCAATGCGGGCACAAGCCTGTTCCATTTTTTCACGCTGGAAACCAGGGCGGCTGTCGGTCCAGAATGGCGTCAAGCATTCCTAAAAATTTCCCCGGGAGAGACCTGATGAGCACCGCATTGAAGATGCCGAAGCTGCCGCTGGGCAAGATGAAGATGCTCATCGGCGGCGAGTTGTGCGCCGCAGCCAGCGGCCGCTGGCTGGAATCGGTCAACCCGGCGAACGAGGAGCTGCTCGGCGAGGTGCCGCGCGGCGACAAGCAGGACGTCGAGCGCGCTTATCAGGCGGCAGCCAAGGCGCAGCCCGCCTGGGAGGCGATCGGCCCCGGCAAGCGCGCCGAGTATCTCCGCAAGCTCGCCGACGCGCTGGAGAAGCGCGCCGAGGAAGCGCTCCACATCGAGGTGCTCGACACCGGCAACACCATCGCCAAGATGCGCTTCGACGTCGGCTCGGGCCTCGAGACGCTGCGTTTCTACGCCGGCATCGCCCACGAGCTGAAGGGCATGACGGTCCCGGCGTCGGTCGGCAACCTGCACCTGACGGTGCGCGAGCCCTACGGCGTCGTCGGCCGCATCATCCCGTTCAACCATCCGATCATGTTCGCGATCTCGAAGATGGCCGCTCCCCTGATGGCCGGCAACGCGGTCATCGTCAAGCCGTCGGAGCAGAGCCCGCTGTCGTCGTCGATCCTCGCCGAGGAATGCCAGAAGATCATGCCGCCGGGCGTCGTCAACATCGTCACCGGCCTCGGCATGGAGGCGGGCGATGCCATCGTCCGCCACCCGCACATCAAGCGGCTCGCCTTCACCGGCTCGGCCAAGACCGGCATGGCGATCCAGAAGGCGGCGGCCGAGGTCGCGGTGAAGATCTTCTCGCTCGAATTGGGCGGCAAGAACCCGATGATCGTGTTCCCCGACGTCGATCCCGACAAGGCGGTGGCGGGCGCGATCGCCGGCATGAACTTCGCCTGGCAGGGCCAGTCGTGCGGTTCGACCAGCCGGCTGTTCCTGCACGATTCGATCCACGACGCGGTGCTGGAGAAGCTCGTCGCCAAGGTCAAGGCGCTGAAGCTCGGCGAGCCTCTCGACGAAACCTCGCAGATGGGCCCGATCAACTCCAAGGGCCAGTATGAGAAGGTCATGTACTACATCAAGGCGGGCCAGGAGGACGGCGCCCGCCTGGTGACCGGCGGCAAGCGCCCGGCCGGCAAGCAGTTCGAGAAGGGCTACTGGATCGAGCCCACCGTGTTCGCCGACGTGAAGCCCGACATGCGCATTGCCCGCGAGGAGATTTTCGGGCCGGTTCTGTCCGTCTTCCGGTGGAAAGACCTCGACGAATGCCTCGCAATCGCCAACGGTGTCGAGTACGGGCTCACCGGAGCGGTGTGGACGAACAACCTCCAGACGGCGATCAAGACGGCGCTCCGGGTCAAGTCGGGCTACGTCTGGATCAACGGCACCTCGGCCCACTACAAGGGCATGCCGTTCGGCGGCTACCGCAACTCCGGCACCGGCCGCGAGGAAGCGACCGACGAGCTTCTGTCCTACACCGAGGAGAAGTCCATCCACATCATGCTCGGCTGATCCCGGCCGATCTTTCGATCTCTACCCGGCCGGTGGCGTCGATCGTCACCGGCCGTTCGCTTGAGGGGGCACTTTCATCGTGGCGGATCCCAGGACCTATATCGTCCCGGGGCGGCCGGCGGCATCGGCGCCAACGCCAATGGCGGCGGCAGTTTTACGTGACCCCCGGCGCGGTGAACGGCTTGTTAAGCGGCATGCTATACTGAAGGTTCGTGCGGCTTTGATCTGTGACGAGGAACGCATGCGGCGCGTTGGATTTCTCCTGGGGACGCTGATTCTCGTCGCGCTCGCCTCGATCTATGCGGCGGTGCGTCTGATCCCGGCTCCCAACGCGCTGCCGCCGTCGGCGTTCGACGCGGCGATGCACGACTACATCCTGCACCATCCCGAGGTGGTTCTGGAATCGGTCGGGCGGATGCAGGCGCAGCAGAAGGCCCAGGCTTCGGCCGAAGGGGCGCAGCAGGCGGCGGTGATCGCCAATCGCGCTCAGCTCCTGGGCGATCCGACGTCCCAGGTCGCCGGCAATCCGAACGGCGACGTGGCACTCGTCCTGTTCTTCGATTACCGCTGCCCCTACTGCAAGCAGGGCGTCGGCGAAGAGAAGGCGCTGCTGACGATGGATCCCGGCGTGCGCGTCATCTACAAGGAGTTCCCGATCCTCGGTCCGGCCTCGGTGACGGCGTCGCGCGCGGCGCTGGCCTCGGTCAAGCAGGGCAAGTATCTGCCGTTTCACGACGCGATGATGGCCTTCCATGGCGACTTCACCGATGCCGAAATCTTCGCCATGGCGCATGGCGTCGGCATCGACGTCGAGCGCCTCAAGAGCGACATGGGAAGCGACGACATCACCGCGATCCTGCGCGCCAATTTCGTGCTGGCCCAGGCACTCGGCATCAACGGCACGCCGGCCTACGTGATCGGCGACCGCCTCCTGGGCGGAGTCACCTCCGCCGCCGAGTTCGAGCAATTCGCTCAGGACGCGCGCGCGGCGCAGGCGGCAATGGCGCGCCCATAGTGCCATTGCCTATAGTCGCCGTATGACCGAGCCGAGACTCCGCACGGCGCTGTGGGTGCAGGCCCAGCTCCGGGTGTGCGACATAGCAAGCATTCCGTTCGTCGTTCGCCGGCGCGGCGATCCCGATGCCGGCGCGCTCGTCCTTCTCATCAACCGCGGGCCCGCGGGAACCGTCGCCTTGAGTCAGACCCGCGACGAGCAGGGTCGCCTGGCCTGGCTTCAGCCGCTCGGAGGGGAGCCGGTTGCCGCGGCCAAGGCCGAGGAATTCATCGTCCGCACGATCAAGCGCGATCCCGACGTGTGGGTGATCGAGATCGAGGACTACCGCGGCGAGTACGTGCCCGACGGTGCTATCCTGTAACGTCCGGAGCAGACAAATTCGTCCGCGCCCCGGCCAATCGAGGGAGACAATGATGGCCAAGAAACGGCAAGTGGTTCACGTCCCCGGCGTGCCGCGTCATAAGAACCCGATTCCCAACGCAGTGAAGCTCGGCAACATGATCTTCTCGTCGTCGATCGCCGGCTACGATCCAAAGACCGGAGAGGTGCCGAAGGATCCCGCAGTGCAGGTCGCCAACGCCTTCGCCAACGTGCGCCTCACCATGGAGGCAGCCGGCGGCACCACCGACGACATCGGCCGCATTCTTTTTTACGTCCACGACATGTCGACGCGCGATCTGCTCAACAAGGAATGGCTCAGGATGTTCCCCGACGAGGACAACCGTCCGGTACGCAAGGTGCTTGTCAGCGAGATCCCGAAGGACCTCGTCGTCCAGATCGAAGTGACGGCGGTGGCGTAGGCATCCGCGACGAGCAAGGAAAACCATCCGCGGGACATCCCGTTGCGGCTGGGTCGTCGCGCTCCTACACTCGCTTCATAACAGGCTGGCCCAGCAATGGAGTCGGCGGGGGGCTTTTCATGGCGGGACACGTGTTGGGGCGAGGAGCGGCGGTGCTGGCCGTCGTCGGATTGACGACGATAGGATCGGCGGCACCGATGCGGCCGGCGTCCGCGCAGTCTGCCGCGGACTTTTATCGCGGAAGGACGATAACCTTCGTGGTCTCGACGGCGACCGGCGGCGGCTACGATGCCTATGCACGGTTGCTGGGTCGCCACATGGGCGCGCACATTGCGCCCGACGCTAAGATGATCGTTCAGAACATGCCGGGTGCCGGCGGCATCCGTGCCATGTCCTATCTCCATTCGGTGGCGCCGAAGGACGGCGCGACGCTCGGCATGGTTCATTCCGGCGTGCCGATGGCCCCGGCCCTCGGCATCGAGGAAGCCAAGTTCGATCCCAACGCCATGACGTGGATCGGCTCGATGAACAAGGAAGGGATGGTCTGCATCTCTTGGCATGCGTCGCCGATCAAGACGTTCGAGGATACCTTCACCAAGGAGTTCATCGTCGGCGGATCGGGCGGCGGGTCGCAGATGGAGACGTATCCGCTCATGATGGCGCGGATGTTCCACGCCAAAATCCGCATCATCTCGGGCTACAAGAGCGGCACCGCTGTCTATCTCGCCATGGAGCGCGGCGAGGTGATGGGGCGTTGCGGCAATTCGATGACCTCGATCCGTGCCACGAAGCCGGAGTGGATCGAGAAAAAGCTGATCAACTTCGTCGTCCAGACCTCGCTCGAGCCGGACCCCGATCTCGCCGGCGTTCCGATGCTGCTGGATTATGCCAAGACGGAGCGCGATAAGAAGGTGCTCGAGATCATTTTCGCCAGTCAGCTCATGGATCGTCCGGTGCTGGCGCCGCCGTCCGTTCCCGCCGATCGCGCCGCGCTCCTGCGCAAGGCGCTCAAGGAGACGCTCGCCGATCCCGCGCTCCTCGCCGACGCGAAGAAGCAGAAGCTCGAAATCCGCTACGTCTCGGGCGAGGACGTGGCAGCGCTCCTGAAGCGCGTGACCTCGGCGTCCCCCGACGTGCTCAAGGCTGCCGCCGAGGCGCTCAAGCAGAATTAAATCCGCGAGCCCCCGAACGAGGCGCGACTCGCCAACGAGTGGAGACATGCTATGGCGGCCAAGATCAACCATATCGCCATCATGAGCGAGCAGTATGCGATCACCGCCCGGTTCTATCAGGCGGTGTTCGGGTTGCGCGCTCCGTCCAACGACCGCATCGTCAATGCGATCACGGTCGGTGACGGCTACGTCGGCATCAACATCAACCCGCGCAAGCCCGGCCGCCCGGCGCGGCTCGATCACTTCGGCATCGAAGTCGACGATGCCGCGGATACGATGGCGCGGCTCGGCGAGCGCTATCCGTCGGTGCAGGTCCTCAAGCGGCCGTCGAACCGTCCCTTCGCGGGGCTCACCACCCACGACCCCGACGGCAATGTGTTCGATCTATCGCAGCGCAAGATGGAGAACCGCGCCGAGATTTATCTCGATGCGGAGAAGGGCTGGGACCAGCCGCGCACCGTCAGCCACTTCGCCGTCCGCACGCTGAACCCGGAGAGAATGGCGGAGTTCTACGCGGATATCTTCGGGTTCGCCGTCGCCAATCGGAAGGCGGGCGACGAAAGGTGGATTCTGGGCGACGGCCGCGTCAGCCTGGTGCTGATTCCGTGGCGTATCACCGACTACGACGGCACGGGCATCGTCAGCCCGGGCCCCGATCACATCGGCTTCAAGGTCGAGAGCATCGATGCCCTCAAGGCGGACATCGAGCGCATTTCCTCGGGCAACCCGGATCTGCAGGCGCTGTCCCTCACGCGGGGGCCGGAGATGGAAACGCGTCGCAGGATGCTGGCGGCCGCCGGTCTCGGCAGCTTTCAGATGTCCGACAACGACAATGTCCTCATCGACGTGCTGGAAGCGTAGGTCGGGAGCGCGGGCGGCTTTCCGCTTCTGCCGGCATCGTGAAGAGGCTTAGGCCTCGGCGTCCGCCGCGGCCTTGCGCGACTCGCGCTTGCGTTCGTTGGAGTCAAGCCAGCGCTTGCGGAGTCGCACGGACTTCGGCGTCACCTCGACCAGTTCGTCGTCGGCGACGTAGGCGACGGCGCGTTCGAGCGTCATGCGCACGGGTGGCGTCAGGATCAGCGCCTCGTCCTTCGAGTGAGTGCGGATGTTGTTGAGCTGCTTCGCCTTGAGCGGGTTGACCTCGAGGTCGGCATCCCGACTGTGCTCGCCGATGATCATGCCCTTGTAGACCTTCTCGCCGCCGCCGATGAACAGCGGGCCGCGCTCCTGGATATAGAACAGGCCGTAGACGACCGAATCGCCCTGTTCGGTCGAGATCAGGGCGCCGGTGTGGCGCGAGGCGATCGGGCCCTTATAGGGACCGTAGCTGTGGAACAGCCGGTTCATAATGCCGGTGCCGCGGGTGTCGGTGAGGAATTCGCCGTGATAGCCGATCAGGCCGCGCGATGGGGCCAGGAACTTGAGGCGCATCTTGCCGCCGCCGGTGGGGCGCATGTCCATCAGCTCGCCCTTGCGGATCGAGATTTTCTCGACGACGACGCCGGTGTAGGGCTCGTCGACATCGATTACCACCTCCTCCATCGGCTCGAGGCGGTTGCCGTTGTCGTCGATCTGGTAGAGCACGCGCGGGCGGCTCACCGAGAGCTCAAAGCCTTCGCGACGCATGATCTCGATCAGCACTGCCAGTTGCAATTCGCCGCGGCCGGCGACCTCGAACGCTTCCTTGTTCTCGGATTCCTTGACGCGGATGGCGACGTTGCCTTCCGCCTCGCGGAACAGGCGTTCACGAATTTCACGCGAGGTGAGCCGGCCGCCTTCGGTGCCAGCGAGGGGCGAATCGTTGACCGAGAAGGTCATGGCCAGGGTCGACGGATCGATCGGCTGGGACGGCAGAGGCTCCGTCACGCCGGATGCGACGAGCGTATCGGCGACGGTCGCCTTGGTGAGTCCGGCGATGGCGACGATGTCGCCTGCCTCGACTTCATCGACCGGCGCGCGTTGCAGGCCGCGGAACGCGAGAATCTTGGTGATGCGGCCTTCCTCGATCACGGTGCCGTCGCGCCCCAGGGCGCGGATCGGCATGTTTGCCTTCGCCGTGCCGGAATGGACGCGGCCGGTAAGGAGGCGCCCGAGGTAGGGGTTGGCTTCCAGCGTCGTTGCCAACATGCGGAAGGGCTTGTCGTGCTCGACCTTGGGCGGCGCGACGTGACGGACGATGAGATCGAACAGGGGATTCAGGTTGTTCTTCGGGCCCTCGGGGCTCTCCGCCGCCCAGCCGTCGCGCGCCGCGGCGAACAGGGTCGGAAAATCGAGTTGCTCATCGTTGGCGTCGAGTGCCGCGAACAGGTCGAAAACCTCGTCCTGCACTTCGAAGGCACGCTGGTCTGCGCGATCGACCTTATTGACGACGACGATCGGCTTGAGGCCGAGCGCCAGCGCCTTGGACAGCACGAACTTGGTCTGTGGCATCGGGCCTTCGGCGGCATCCACCAGGAGGACGACACCGTCGACCATGCTCATGATGCGCTCGACCTCGCCGCCGAAATCGGCGTGGCCTGGCGTGTCGACGATGTTAATGCGCACGTCGTTCCACACCACCGAGGTGCACTTGGCGAGAATGGTGATGCCTCGCTCGCGCTCGAGCTCGTTGGAATCCATCGCCCGCTCGGCCACCTGCTGGTTCTCGCGGAAAGTGCCGCTCTGGCGCAGAAGCCCGTCCACCAGCGTGGTTTTGCCGTGGTCGACATGCGCGATGATGGCGATGTTGCGGAGATCCATAAGTGCCGAGTCCTGCCGTAAAATACGATCCGCCCCGGCGGGAGGCCGGGGCGGGCGGCGCTAACATAGTGACGGGGAGGGCCGGGGGGAAGGGGTATGAGCCCGTTTTCCGGCACTGGCCCGGCTTCGGTTGTCGCCCTATGATGGCATCGCAAGGCCTTATAATTGCTGGAAAATGACCGTTGAATCCGCCATGGCCGAGAGCCCATCCGTAACCCCCATCCGCGCGCAACACCCGGCGCTATCGACCGGCGCGACGGTTGCGGAGACCTTTGCCGCGTTGACAGAGGCCGGGCTCACGCATCTGGAGCGCAACGTCGACGCGTTCGAAGCGCAGCCGGAGCCCAATGCCGTTCATCAGATGCGGGTCGCGGTGCGTCGTCTCCGGGCACTGCTCGGGGCGTTCCGTCCAGTGCTGCCGAAGGCGCAGCGAAAGCGTCTCGCCGCCGATCTCAAGCGTTTTCAGAAGTGTCTCGGCCCGGCGCGCGACCTCGATGTTTTTCTCGACGACGTGCTGCCCGATCTTCGCATTGCCCCAGCTCGGACGCTCCTCGCCGGTGCCGCGCGCGTGCCGCACCGGCGCGCCTATGCCCGCGTTCACGGCGTTGTCCGCGGTCCGATTCCTCATCGCGTCCGGTCAGGCTTCGCCGGCCTCATCGACGCCCTTGCTGCGGCCCCCGAAGGAAAGCGCTCTGGCCGGGCGCTGGGCCGAAAGATCCTCGAACGCCGCCATCGTGCCCTCGTTCGACGCCTCGGCGGCGCCAAGGCGCGCTCGGACGAGCGCCTCCATGCCTTGCGCATTCGCATCAAGAAACTGCGCTACGCGGTCGAGTTATTCCGGCCGCTGATGCCGAAGGGCGGCGTCAAGAGCTTCCACGCGGCGCTCGCCGAATCGCAAGACATCCTCGGCGCCTTCAACGATGCCGTGAATGCCCATGCGCTTGCGCGCACACTCGCGCACAACGCCGTTGGATTGAATGCAGAGGCGCGGCGGGTGCTGGACTTGACGTTTGCAGCGGCGGAAGCGCGTGCTCGTCCCAGAGCCCAGCGAAAGCTCAATGCCCAGCAGAGGGCCCTCGCGACTCCGCCGGAGCGCTGGTTCCGCTGAGGGCGCATGGCCGAATACGTCCCGAATATCGCCGAGATGCTGCAGCGCGCGGTTGTCGCGCATCGAGCGCAGGAACTCGATCAGGCCGCACGTCTTTATCGTGACGTTCTCGATGGTGCGCCCGAGCAGTTCGATGCGATTCATCTGCTCGGCGTCCTTGAAGCGCAACGCCGGAATTATGAAACTGCGCTCGACCTCTTGAATCGTGCGGTGACGATCAATCCCACTGTCGCGGCCGCTCCCTTCAATCGCGGCAACGTCCTTCAGGCGCTTGGACGCTCCGATGATGCGATCGCGAGCTACCGCCAAGCGTTGGCGATCAGTCCCGCCTACGCCGAAGCGTGGTATAATCTCGGCAATGCTCAGATCGCGAATCACTGCGCCGAAGAAGCGCTTGCGGCATATGACCGCGCGCTCGCCATCAAGCCCGATCACTTCGAGGCACTGAACAATCGCAGCAGTGCATTGCGTGCCCTCAAGCGAACGGAAGAGGCGCTGGTGAATTACCAGCATGCCCTTGCGCTGAAACCGGACAGTGCCGAAGTGCTCGGGAATATTGGTATCACGCTCGGCGAAATGGGCCGTCGCGAAGAGTCGCTTACCATTCTCGATCGCGCGATCCGTCTTAAACCGGACAACCTCGAAGCGCTCAGCTATCGGGCCAACGCACTAGCGGGGGAGGCACGTTACGAAGAGGCGGTGGAAGACATCGAGCGCATTCTAACGGTTGATGCGGAGTACAAGCATGCGCTCGGCGACCTCATGCATTACCGGATGCACATGTGCGACTGGCGCCGCGCCGACACGGACTGGGCGGCGGTGCGAAACCGGATCGGCCGCATGCCGGTCGCCAAACCGTTCGTTCTTCTCGGCAGCGATGCCTCGCTCTCCGAGCAGATGGAAAATGCGAAGATCTACGCCAGGAGCAAATTTCCGGCCGGCCGGCCGGTTTGGCGCGGCGAGATTTACGGACACGATCGCATTCGCATTGGTTACATGTCCGGCGAATTTGGCGAATATGCGACGTCTCTGTTGATCGCAGAGCTGCTTGAGCGGCACGATCGCGAGGCGTTCGAAATTGTTGTCATCGCTGCTGGAGGCGATGACGGCAGCGCGCGCCGCAGGCGAATCGAAGCGACGGCCGATCGCTTCATTGAAATCGGTGGGTTGACCGACGCGGCTGCCGCCGTCGAGATTCGGGCGGCCGAGGTCGATATCGTGGTCGATCTCAATGGCTATTTCGGCCGCATGCGACCCGGTGTTCTGGCGCTGCGACCGGCGCCCGTCCAAGTCAATTATCTGGGGTTCCCGGGGACGGTCGGCGCCGAGTACGTCGATTACATTCTCGCCGATCCTATCGTCATTCCCGACGAACATCGCGCGTTCTATTCGGAAAAAGTCGTTCACCTGCCCGATTGCTATCAGGCCAATGATTCGCAAAAGGCGATTGCCAGCGGGATGCCGAGCCGGGCGGAAGCGGGACTTCCTGAGCGCGGCTTCGTCTTCTGCTGCTTCAACAACAACTATAAGATTGCGCGTTCGATGTTCGATATCTGGATGCGGCTTTTGCGCGGGGTCGACGGCAGCGTGCTCTGGCTGATCGAGGGCAACAGCGCTGCGGTCGTGAATCTCCGGCGGGAGGCAGAGGTTCGGGAGGTAGCACCAGAGCGGATCGTGTTCGCACCCAGGATCAAGATAGAATATCACCTGGCGCGTCACCGTCTGGCCGATCTCTTTCTCGATACGCTGCCTCACAACGCCCACACCACGGCGAGTGATTCACTGTGGGCGGGAGTGCCGGTCCTGACGTGTCTTGGCGAGACTTTTGCCGGCAGAGTCGGCGCGAGCCTGTTGATGGCAATTGGCCTGCCCGAACTGATCACGCGCTCTCAGGAGGAATACGAGGCGATGGCCCTCAAGTTGGCGCACGACCGGGAGGCACTGCAATCGCTTCGCGATATCCTCGGGCGAAATCGTCGAACCTATCCGCTGTTCGATGCTGCGCGCCTGTGCCGGAACGTCGAGCGCGCCTACCGCACGATGTGGGAAAGGGCTCAGCACGGCGAGCCGGTAGAAGGCTTTGCCGTTTCGAAAAGCTAATCTCGCCCGCCGTGCGCAGAATGTCGGCAACGCTCGCTATTGGGGATAATGCTATCTGTCAATTCTGGTGCGTTGCCAAGCGCGGTGATTATTCTTCCCCAGAAGTGCCATTGAGGAACTGAAACATGACCGAATCGGTCGAGTGCGTCGTCATCGGCGCGGGGGTGATCGGCCTGGCAGTGGCGAGGGCATTGGCGCAGCGCGGCCGCGAGGTCGTCGTGCTGGAGGCCGAAGGCGCGTTCGGTACCCACACCTCGTCGCGCAACAGCGAGGTCATCCACGCCGGCATCTACTATCCGGCGGGCAGCGTGAAGGCACGGGTCTGCGTCGAAGGCAGAAAGCGCCTATACGCCTACTGCGCCGAGCGCGGGATAGCCCATTGCCGCATCGGCAAGCTGATCGTTGCTGTCGAGGAGGCGGAGATGGCCTTGCTGACAGACCGCAAGGCCAAGGCGGAAGCGAATGGTGTCGACGATCTGCGCTGGCTCACGGCGGTGGAGGCGAAGGCAATGGAGCCCGAGCTCCATTGCGTCGGGGCGATCCTGTCACCCTCGACGGGCATCATCGATTCCCATGGCCTGATGCTCGCCTATCTCGGCGATGCTGAGGACAATGGCGCGTCGCTGGCCCTCAATGCGCCCGTCACGAGCGGCACGGTGGAGGGCGATGGAATCCGATTGAGGGTCGGCGGCGATGCGCCGACGGAACTGAAAGCGCGCATCGTCGTCAACAGCGCCGGCTTCTCGGCGCCCAAGCTCGCACGATCGATCGACGGCATTCCTTCCGCATCGATCCCGAAGGATTATCTCTGTAAAGGCGTCTATTTTACGCTCGCCGGAAAAACGCCGTTCCGGCGCCTCGTCTATCCGATCCCGGAGTTGGCCGGGCTCGGCATCCATCTCACGCTCGATCTCGGCGGTCGCGCCCGCTTCGGCCCGGATGTCGAGTGGATCGATCGCGTCGATTACGCCGTCGATCCGGCGCGCGGTCATGGTTTCTACGCCGCCATTCGCCGCTACTGGCCGGCGCTTCCCGATGATGCGCTGGTGCCGGACTACGCCGGCGTGCGACCGAAGATCCAGGGGCCCGGCGAACCGGCCCGCGATTTCCTGGTGGTAGGACCGAAACAGCACGGCGTCGCTGGCCTGGTCAACTTGTTCGGAATCGAATCGCCGGGGCTGACGTCATCGATGGCGATCGCCGACTATGTCGCCAATATGATCTCAGATTAAGAAGTTTTATCATATGATTGCCGGAGTATTTTAAGATGACGCTCGAAGCTCCTTCGTTGCGCCCCGTCGTTCGTCTCTTGCCCGGCCGCGACAAGCGTGTGCGGCTCGGGCACCCGTGGATCTACTCGAACGAAGTGGCGATGGACGCTGCGACCAAGGCGCTGGCGCCCGGTACCCTCGTCGACGTGGTCGGCGACGACGGACGCGGCATCGCCACTGGCTTCTTCAATCCGAAGAGCCTGATCGCCGCGCGCGTGCTGGCGCGGGAGACGGGAGTCGCGATCGATGCCGGATTCTTAGCCGCGCAGCTTCGCCGGGCGCTCGCCTTGCGCGACGCGCTGTTCACGGTGCCGTTCTATCGTCTGGTCCACGCGGAAGGAGACAACCTGCCGGGCCTGATCGTGGACCGCTTCGGCGACGTGGTCGTGATGCAGATGAACTCAGCCGGTATGGACCGGCTCGCGCCGGCGCTGGTCGACGCCCTGACCGCGACGCTCAGGCCTCGCGCCATCGTCGCCCGTAACGACAGCCCTGTGCGCGAGCTGGAAGGCCTCGCCAAGGAAAGCACGCCGCTCGCGGGCACGCTCGAAGGCCCCGTCGAGGTGGTGGAGAATGGCGTGCGCTATCTCGCCGATCCGACAAGCGGCCAGAAGACCGGCTGGTTCTTCGATCAGCGCGACAATCGCGCATTCATGGCATCGCTCGCAGAGGGGCGGACGGTACTCGACCTCTATACCTACGCTGGCGGCTTCGCGCTGCAATGCGCGGCGCGGAACGCCATGCATGTGACGGCGGTCGACCGCTCGGAAGGCAGTCTCTCGCTCGCCGCGCGGGCGGCCGAGCTCAACGGCCTTTCCGATCGCGTCAGCTTCACCCGCGCCGAGGCGTTCGGCGAGATGGAGCGGCTCGCTGAACGGAGAGAGCGCTTCGGCATCGTCATCGCCGATCCACCGCCATTCGTGCGCTCGAAATCCGATCTCGCCGCCGGCGCCAAGGGCTACCGCAAGATGGCACGGCTCTCGGCTGCCCTGGTCGAGCCGGGTGGGTTTCTGTTCGCCGCCTCGTGCTCCCACAACATCGACGCGGCACGTTTCCATGAGGAGATCGCTCGCGGCGTGCAGGCGGCCGACCGCACCGGCCGCGTCATCCGCTCGGCTGGAGCGGCACCCGATCATCCGGTTCATCCGGAATTGCCCGAGAGCGCCTATCTCAAGGCGCTGGTGCTCCAGCTCGACTGAAAGCCTCAGTCCTCGCCGCGCTGGTTGGCGAGACTCGCTTCGCGCAGATCCAGATCGCGCTCGATGTGCCGGCGGGCCTCGTCGCTGAGCTTTCCGCTCTGGGACAGATCGTTGACGTGATCGCGCTCGGCGGCGATCAGCTCGAGTTCGAGCGCTTCGTGAATTTCAGTGAGCTTCTTATGGTCGTCGTCGCCGTCGCTTCGGCGCTCGACATGGTGCAGGCGGTTGCGGTGATGGGCGCGCAGCGGCTTGACGAGTTCGTCGGAGAGATTGCGCTCGACGGCGAGCGCGTCGAGCCGCGCCAGAGCCGCCTCGATCGACTGCCGTCGTGCCGTGTGCTCGGCGGCCCGCTGGGCGTGCCGCTCGCGCCGTCCCGCGTGAGCGAGGCCGAGCGCGCGGATGACGGTCGGCAGCAACAGGCCTTGACCGACCAGCGTGACGAGAATCACGCAGAAGGTCAGGAACAGGATCAGATCGCGCTCGGGGAACGGCTCGCCTGCAGCGGTGGTCAGCGGAATCGCCAGGGCGGCGGCGAGCGAGACGATGCCGCGTATGCCGGTGAACGCCAACGCGAACGGCGTCGTCCACGGCGGCGACGGATCGCGGCGGCGGATCGGCGGGAACAGCCAGCGCGGCAGGTAGGTGGCCGGAAACATCCAGACGAAGCGCGTGACGATGACGACGGCGCTGACGATCACCGCGGGAAACACCAGATCCGCCGTCGACCAGTCGCTGATGCGGTCGATCAGCGTGCGTGCCTGCAGGCCGGTGACGAGGAAGATCATGCCTTCGATGAGATAGATGAAAAAATCCCAGAAGAAGATGCCTTGCAGTCGCGTCGCGGCACTGATCAGGCGCAGGCCGTTCCAACTGATGTAGAGGCCGGCGGTGACGGTGGCGAGCACGCCCGAGCCGCCGAGGTGCTGGGGCGGCCAGAAGGCGAGATAAGGCGTCAGCAGCGACAGCGTGATCTCGATCCTGGGATCGCCAACCCAGCGCCTGAGCCGCAGCATTAGCCAACCTACGCCGATTCCCCACAGGAGTTCGCCGACAACGATCGCGAAAAAGGTTCCGACGGCATGGCCGAAGGAAAAGGTGCCGAGGCTCACGGCGGCGACGGCGAAGCGATAGAGGATCAGCGCCGTGGCGTCGTTGGCGAGCCCTTCGCCTTCGAGCACGACGACGAGACGGTGGGGAAGATTCAGGCGCCGCGCAATGGAGAGTGGCGCCACGGTATCGGGTGGCGAGATGATGGCACCGAGAACGAAGCCCACCGCCCATGGCAGGCCGAGCGCCCAATGAGCCACTGCGGCCACGGCGACCGTCGTGAACACGACGCAGCCGACGGCCAGAAGCGAGATCGGACGCAGGTTGAAGCGGAACTCGCGCCAGCTCATCGCTACGGATGCCGAGTAGATCACCGGCGGCAACACCAGCAGCAGCACCAGTTCCGGCGCCAGCTCGACGCTTGGCAGGCCGGGAACCAACGCAAGAACGACCCCGGTCAAGACCAGGAGAATGGCGGGCGGAAGCTGCAGGCGCGTGGCAACGACCGCGACCGCGGCGATCACGACCAGCAGCAGAAGAAGGATTTGAAGCGTCTCGATCATGATGGCCTTGGCCACGTCATGATTGGCGTTCCCGCGGCAATGTCAATGCTTCCAGCCGGGGCAAAGGCGAGGCCGTACCGCTTGCCCGCACTGAGAAACCCGCTTGTGGTGCGCCGGTAGGAAAGATACCGTAACCGCCAATGCGGAACCGACGTTGAGCCGGGATCGTTACAAGCCCATCATGCGGACGTATCCGCAAAGAACCGGGCACGCCGTCGCGCCCGACGTCTCGGGCGCGATATGGGAGGCTAGGAACGTCACGCGAGGGGCTCGGCCGATAGCTGCCGGGTTCGTGGCAGGCGCGGGACGCATTGCCGGCTTCTGGTGGCCGGATGTCCCAGGGAGCGGTTGAATGCCGGGGACACTGGAGATCCGCAACGTCACGAAGCACTACCGGCGTGCGGACGGCCAGTCCGTCCATGCGCTCGAGGATATTTCGCTCACGGTCGCTGACGGCGAGTTCGTATCCATCATCGGGCCATCGGGCTGCGGCAAGACGACGCTATTCGCGATCATCGGCGGGTTGGTCGACGGCTACGTGGGCGAAGTCCTGGTGGACGGCTGTCCCATCAAGGGCACGCATCGCGATCTCGGCATGGTGTTCCAGGAGGAATCGACCTTTCCCTGGCTGACCACGGTCGAGAACGTGGCCTTTCCGCTCGACATCGCCGGCGTGCCGCGCGAGGACCGGCTGGCGACGGCGCGCCGTTTGATCCGGCTGGTCGGGCTCGAGGGCTTCGAGAACCGTTATCCGTCGGAGCTCTCGGGCGGCATGAAGCAGCGCGCGGCGATTGCCCGGACGCTCGCCGCCAGCCCCAAGATCATGCTGATGGATGAGCCGTTCGGCGCCCTCGACGAGCAGACTCGCATGCTGCTCGGCGACAAGATTCTCCAGATATGGAAGGACCTGCGGCAGACGACGCTGCTCATTACCCACAACATCACCGAAGCGGTTCAGCTCTCCGACCGGGTCGCCGTAATGTCGTTCCGGCCCGGTGGGGTGAAGGAGATCATCGACATCGACCTGCCGCGCCCGCGCACGTCGGAGATCATCTCCACCGACCGTTTTGGCCGTTATGTTGGCGCGATCTGGAAGCTTCTTCGCGAGGAAGCATCGCAGGGCATGGTCGAGCGAGAGTCGGCGGTCCGATGAGACCGTTCGCAGGCATTCCAAGTAAAGACAACAGAGGAGATTCGCATGAAGACATGTAAAGCATTGTGCTTGGGAGCAGCGGCGGCGATGGTCGCGTTGTCCGCCTCGGGCGCATTCGCGGAGGATCTGGTGCGGCTCATCAGCAACCACAAAGGCGACTGGTCGACGGTGATGCCGCTCCTGGGCGAGCAGCAGGGCTACTTCAAGGCCGAGAATATCAAGCTCGACATCACCTGGTCGGCGGGCGGATCCGACGCGCAGCAGGCGATCATCACCGGCGCCGGCGACATCGTCATCCAGACCGGGACGCTCGGCGTGCTCTCGGCCTACGAGAAGGGTGCGCCGATCCGTATCATCGGCGCGGCGATGACGGGCTCGGGCGGCCTTTTCTGGTACGTGCCGAAGGACAGCCCGATCAAGTCGTTCAAGGAAGCCGACGGCAAGACCATGGGCTTCTCGCGTCCCGGCTCCTCGACCGATCTGGTGTCGTCGGCCCTGGCGAAGCATTTCGGGGTGAACCCGAAGCGGCTCCCGACCGGAACGCCGACGGCAACTCTGACCCAGGTCATGTCCGGTCAGATCGACATCGGCTGGTCGTCGGCGCCGGTCCTTCTCGACAAGATATCGAGCGGCGAAATCCGCGTCATCGTCCAGGGCGACGACGCGCCCGACGTGCGAGAGCAGACGATTCGCGTCGATGCCGTCAACGCCAACTGGCTGAAGGCGCACCGCGACGTGGCGACGCGGTTCATGCGAGCAATGTGGAAGTCCTACGAGTACACCTATTCCGAGCAGGGCATGAAGGACTACTCCAAGATGTTCGACATCAAGATGGACGTCGTGAAGGCGATCCCGAAATACGCCACGCTGGAGGCGCAGGCGTTCTGGCCGATCAAGGGACTCGACCAGACGATGAAGGAAGCTGTGCAGACCAAGCGGCTCAAGAAGCCGCTGACCCAAAAGCAGCTCGATGACCTGATTCAGGTCGTCTACAAACCGAAGCTGAAGTAGACGTCCGGCGCGCAAAGTCGGAGCGTCATGCGCACGGGCATCATGCGTGCAGGCACCAGGGCTCTTATCGTCGGCCTCGGCTCCCTCGCGGTGCTGATCGGGCTCGCGCAGGTGGCGGTGTCGGCGGGATGGATAAGTCGCTTCATCCTGCCGGCCCCCACCGAGATTTGGACGGCCATGCTTGAGCTGTTCGCCGAAGAGCATCCGCTCCAGGCGGCTATCGCCACCGTCGGCCGGACCCTTTCGGCGATCGGACTTGCCATTGCCATCGGCGTGCCGTGCGGCTGGGCCTTGTGGCGCTACCGGACGGCGGGACGAGCCTACGAGGGCTGGCTCGGCGCGCTGTTCGCTTCGCCCAAGCTGCTGCTCTATCCGCTGTTCCTGGTGATGATGGGGCGCGGTTTCGGAACGCTCCTGGTGATGGGTTGGCTGACCGCGGTCATTCCGATCGTCCTCAAGACCCGCGAGGGCCTGGTCTCGGTTCCACCTGTGCTGATCCGGGTCGGACGGAGTTTCAATCTGACGGACCGCCAGATGCTGTGGAAGATTCTGTTGCCATCCGCGGCGCCGGTGATCTTCACCGGCATTCGCCTCAGCGTGATCTACACGCTGATCGCCATCATCGCCCTCGAGTTCCTGCTCAATCTCGGTGGCCTCGGCGGGTTGGTGGACAACCTGTATGACCGCTACGACATCCCCGGCACGTACGCCGCGATCGTCCTGGTGCTGATCCTGAGCATCGTCTATTTCCGCATCGTCGAACGGATTCAGGCATGGCTGAGGTCGAGCTAGCCATGCGAATTCGGAAGTCGGGCGAGACGCGGCTTCGGCCGGAGACACGGCTCCAGATCGCGACCGTCGCTGGCGTTTGGATCCTCTGGGAAGCGCTGGCGTGGTCGGGTTTGTTCTACCGCGACATCGTGCCCTCGTCGTTCAAGGTGATCGTGGCGATGGGGCGGCTGCTCGCGACCGGCGCGTTCTATGGCCATCTCGGCACTACTGCTTACGAGGTTCTGGTCGGCTTTGCGATCGGTGCCGCCGCCGGCGTTCTACTCGGCATCCTGTTCGGCGCGCGTCCATTCCTCGGCCGGGTAATGAACGGCTATATCCTGGCGCTGGCGCCGGCGCCCAAGGTCATTTTCCTGCCGGTGCTGATGACGGCGTTCGGCATCGGCGTCGGCTCGAAGATCGCGATGGCGGCGCTGTCGGCGTTTTTCCCGACCGTGCTGTCGACGGCGGCGGGGATGGCGCTGATCAATCCGACGTTGATCAAGGTGGGCCACAGCTTCAACGCGACGGCAGTACAGATGGTGACCCGGATCTATCTTCCGGCGCTGGTACTGCCGGTGATCTCCGGCCTTCGCCTCGGCCTCGGCGTCGCGATCGTCGGCACGCTGATCGCCGAGATCAAGCTGTCGAACGCCGGTCTCGGCTTCATCGCCATCCAGTATTACGAGCGGTTCCGCATCCCCGAGATGTATGCGGTCATCGTCATCATTTTCATGCTCGCCGCCGCCGCCAATTGGCTGATGACGCGTCTGTCGGACCGTCTCGGCCGCCATGGCATGCCATCGTCGGCGGAGATTTCCGGCGCGGCTTGATCGCAGGAGGAGGCGGGCCGAAGCCGGCGCTTGGCTGGTAAACAGGACGGCCGCCGTTCTAGCGAACGCTTCGAGGCCGGTCTATAAAGTCGCCATGACCGCTCCAGCAGTCTCGATTCCGGTATCCCGGCGTCTCTCCGTCGCGCCGATGATGGACCGCACCGACCGGCACATGCGCTTCTTCCTGCGCCTGCTGACGCGCCGGACACTGCTCTACACAGAGATGATCACGGCGGCTGCCGTCGCCCATGGCGACGTCGAGCGACATCTGGGGTTCGATGCGCGCGAGCAGCCGGTGGCGCTTCAGCTTGGTGGTTCCGACACCAAGCAGCTTGCCAGCGCGGCGCGGCTCGCCGAGGTCTTCGGCTATGGCGAGGTTAACCTCAACGTTGGCTGTCCGTCGGACAAGGTGCAGACCGGGCGCTTTGGCGCCTGCCTGATGGCCGAGCCTGCGCTGGTCGCCGAGCTGTGTGCGGCAATGATCGCCGCGACGAAGATTCCGGTCACTGTCAAGACGCGTATCGGCATCGATGACAAGGATTCCTATGAGGAACTCGTCGCGTTCGTGGAGCGGGTGTCGGCGGCGGGCGTTTCGAGCTTTGCGATCCACGCCCGCAAGGCGTGGCTCACGGGCCTGTCGCCGAAGGAGAACCGTGAGATTCCGCCGCTCGACTACGTGCGCGTTCACCGGATGAAACGCGATTTTCCGCATCTCGAGATCGTCGTAAACGGCGGAATCCGCACGCTCGGCGAGGCGCAGGACCAGCTAAAGCATACGGACGGCGTGATGATCGGCCGCGCAGCGGTCGACGATCCGTATATCCTGGCCCACGCCGATCGTGCGATTTTCGGCGGGAGCACGCCGGTTCCGACGCGGCGCTCGATTGTCGAAGGCTTGCTTGCCTATGCCGAGGAATTGGCGGAACGGGGCGTTCCGTTCCATCGCCTGGGCCGTCACGTCCACGGCCTGTTTGCGGGCCGGCCCGGCGGTCGCGCTTGGCGGCGCATTCTCTCCGAGCAAGGGCACGGGGCGGATGCCGGACCCAACGTGTTGCGCGCGGCGCTGGTGCGGATTCCGGCCGAAGTGCTCGATGGGCGAGGGGACCACGATTCAGTCGAGCGGACGGCGGTCGCAGGTTAGCGCCACCTTGGATCCGAGAGGAATGCGATGACCGATCATGCCATGGGAATGGCCGCCACCGACGCGGCACCACCGATTCGAGCGACCAACCTCATCTGGGTCGTCCTCGCTCTCCTCGCCATGGTGGCTGCGATCGCGAGCGGCGTTCACTGGTTTCTCAACTTCGTGCACGTCGTCGCGGGCGTGCTGTGGACGGGAATCGACCTGTTCATGGGCTTCGTTATCGGACCGATCATGCGCATGATGCCATTTGCGGCGCGGCGTGCCCTCATCGCTCGGCTCATGCCGCGCATGCTGTTCATCATGCCGACACTCTCGATAGTCACCGGAACGGCGGGATGGTTTTTGGCCAAGCAGAGCGGCTATCTCGACCTCGATTATCCCGCGTTCTGGTGGGTGATCGCCGCGCTTGCCATCCTCGCGATTCTCACCGTGCAGGGGCTGTTCATTCTCCTGCCGACCAACCTGCTGGTCTATTTCGAGGTGCGCAAGCCCCAGCCGGACGGCGCCCGGATAGGGCGGTTGATGCGCTGGTACGTCTACGTGGTGGCGCTTCAGGGCGCAATGCAGGTCGCCATCATCGTCGTAATGGCGCGATTCGTGACAGGGGTGTGAGAAGCTCTGAAAAGCAGCCGCGCGTCACACCGTAAAACTCTCGCCGCAGCCACAGCGGCCCTTCTCGTTCGGATTCCGGAACACGAAGCTTGCCGACAGCTTGTCGACGACGTAGTCGATCTCGGTGCCGAGAATGAACAGTGTCGCCTTGGGATCGAGCAGAATCTTTACGCCCTGATCCTCGATCACCTCGTCATGGGGACCGATCGCCTCGGCGTAGTCCAAGGTGTAGCTCTTGCCCGAGCAGCCTTTGGTCGAGACACCGATCTTGAGGCCGACCGCCGGCTTGTCCGCGCGCGCGGCGAGGATTGCCTTAACGCGCTCGGCGGCGGCGGGGGTCAGGGTCACGGCTTTTGGCATTGCACGCATCGGATTGCTCCTTATTCACGGGCCGTCAAAAATCGAACATCGTGCAGATCGGTAATCATAATAATCATAAGAAGCCCAGTTCGAGCTTGGCGGCCTCGCTCATGCGCTCGGGTGTCCACGGCGGATCCCAGGTGAGATCCACCTTGACCGAGCGGACGCCTTCGATCGAGCCGATCTTGGCCTCGACTTCCGGCGGCAGGCTCTCGGCCACCGGACAGCTTGGAGAGGTCAGCGTCATCAGCACGGTGACGTCGCCGTCGGCATCGATGCCGAGATCGTAGACCAAGCCCATCTCATAGATGTTAACCGGAATTTCCGGGTCGTAAATCGTCGTCAGCATCTGCACGACGCGGTTGCGCACGTCCTCGGCCGAGGATGCGGCGCCCGCAGGGGCGGACGCTATCGTCTCGGCGGCGGGCGGACCCGCGGACGGGCTCTCCAGAGCGGGGTCAGGCGCGATCGGGCGCGTTGCGGCGGGCGGACCCGCGGCATGGGGCTGGGTATCGTCGGGGGCGGTCATGGTGCCCTCCTACTCGGTCACAACTGGCATATGGCCGTTGTCCAAGGCCGCGGCAAGGGTGTGCCAGGCCAGGGTCGCGCATTTCACGCGCACCGGATAGTCGCGGACGCCGGCCAGAACCTCGAGCTTGTCCAGGTCGTCGCCTCCGGCATCGCCGCCGGTCACCATGGCATGGAACTGCTCGAACAGGGCTTTAGCTTCGGCGACCGTCTTGCCCTTGATCATTTCGGTCATCAGCGAGGCGGATGCCACCGAGATGGCGCAGCCCTGGCCCTCGAAGTGGGCGTCCCTGATGGTGTCGCCCTCGACGTCGAGATGCACGGTGAGACGGTCGCCGCACAGCGGGTTGTGACCCTTGGCATCGCGGTTGCAGTTCGGGCAGGCGCCGAAGTTACGCGGCCGACGCGAGTGGTCGAGGATGACTTCCTGGTAAAGCTCGCGCAAATCGCTCATACGCGGAAAAACTCCTTCACCTTGCGCACGCCCGAGCCCAGCGCGTCCATATCGGCAAGGGTGGTGTAGAGACCGAGAGATGCGCGTGCCGTTGCGGGGATACCGAAGAACTCCATCACCGGCTGAGCGCAGTGGTGCCCGGTGCGGACGGCGATGCCCTCGGTGTCGAGCACGGTGCCCACGTCGTGGGGATGGACGCCCTCGATCAGGAACGACAGCACGCCCGCCTTGCGCCTGGCCTCGCCGATGAGGCGGACGCCGGGAATGTCCTTCAAGACCGCGGTGCCGTGCGCAAGCACCTCGGCCTCGTGAGCCTCGACGGCGTCCCACGGCAGCGCGTCGAGATAGTCGATGGCGGCGCCGAAGCCGACCGCGTCGGCGATCGCGGGCGTTCCCGCCTCGAACTTGTAGGGCAGATCGTTGTACTCGGTCTTCTCGAAGGTGACGGAGCGGATCATGTCGCCGCCGCCCTGCCAGGGCGGCATGGCATCGAGAAGCTCACGGCGGCCCCACAGCACGCCGGTGCCGGTTGGGCCGTACAGCTTGTGGCCAGAGAAGGCATAGAAATCACAGCCCAACGTCTGGACATCGGGGCGGAAATGGGGCGCCCCTTGGGCGCCGTCGACCAGGGCGAGCGCACCGACCTTATGGGCCATGCGGCATATCTCGGCTACCGGCAGAACGGTCCCAAGCGCGTTGGAGACGTGCGGAAAGGCGACGAGCTTGGTGCGCGGCGTGAGAAGCCGCTCGAACTCCTCCATGATCAGCTCGCCTTGCCGATCGATGGGCGTGACGACAAGCTTGATGCCGATCTGATCGCGCAGCATCTGCCATGGCACGATGTTGGAGTGATGCTCCAGGCCGGTGATCAGCACCTCGTCGCCGGACTTCAGGAAGTTGCGTCCCCACGCCTGGGCAACGAGATTGATCGCCTCGGTGGTGCCGCGGACGAAGATGACCTCGCGGGTGTCGTGGGCGTTCACGTAGCGGGCGATCTTGGCACGAGCGCCCTCGTAGGCAGCCGTGGCGCGCTCCGACAACTCATAGACCGCGCGATGCACGTTGGCGTAGTCGTCGCTGTAGAGCCTGGTCATCGCATCGAGAACGGCCTGCGGCTTCTGAGCGCTCGCGGCTGAATCGAGGAACACCAGCGGCTTTCCCCGCATCGGCTTGGCGAGGATCGGGAAATCGGCGCGGACGCGCTCGACGTCGAACGCGACGTTGCGAAGGGTAGGAGTCTTGCGCGCGGTCTGCTCGGTCATGGCTATGCCTCGAGGCCTGCTTCGAGCCAGCGGGAAAACTGGTTGCGGAAATGACCGCGCACCGTCTCGTCGGCGATGCCGTCGAGGAGATCGGCGGCGAACGCCTCGACCAGCAGCGCCCGCGCCTCGGATTCGTCGATGCCGCGCGAGCGCAGATAGAACACTTCGTTGGCGTCGAGGTCGCCGGTGGCCGAGCCGTGGCTGCACATCACATCGTCGGCGTTGATGATCAGCTCCGGCTTCGAATCGGCGACGGCACGATCGGACAGCAGCAGGTTGCGGCTGTTCTGGCGTGCATCAGTCTTCTGGGCGCCGGGCGCCACCTCGATCCGGCCCTGAAAGACACCGTGGGCGCGGCCAGTGACCGCCGTCTTGAACATCTGTGTCGATGACGCCTCGGGCGCGTTGTGGCGGATGTCGGTGCGGTGCTCGATGTGCTGGTGCCCGCGGGCGAGGGTGATGCCCGATGCGGCGACCTTGGCGCCGCGCCCGGCGAGGACGACACGCAGCTTCTGGCGGGCGATCCCACCGCCGGCCGCCAGCACAAAATGATCGTAGCGCGCGTCTTTGGTCAGTGTCGCGATGGTAGCGGAGGTATGGATGGTTCCGGCGTCCTCGGCCTGAAGTTTGTAATGGCGGACATGGGCGCCGGAGCCGACGTGGATCTCCGTCACCGCATTGGTCCAGGCGCCTTTTGCCGAAGACCGCGACGCGTCTCCGAGGGTGCCGTAGCCTTCGACGAGGGTTGCCTCGGCGCCTGCCTCGACCACCACCAGCGTGCGCAGAAACTGCGCGCCGGCGATGGTTTCGGGAACGGGCGATGGATCGAACAGGAACAGAAGATGCAAGGGCCGGTCGAGCTTGGCGTTTTCCTCGATACGCACCACCGCGCCGTCGGTAGCGAATGCGCCGTTGAGCGCTTCGAGCCCACGCGCGGGATGCTCCTCGCTGTTGGCAAGTGCGGTCGCAACGGTGCCGAGCTCGGGCTCGGCCGCCATCGATAGCGGCGAAACCGAGATGCCTTTGGGCCAGGCGCCGGAATCGCTGATCTCGGGATCGGATAGATCGGCACGGAAGCGGCCGTTGACGAAGACAAGGAGATGTTCGCACAGACCGGCGAGGCGGAAATGGGCGACATCCGAGAGCTTGATCTCCTCGCGCCCGGGCTCGGCAAGCCGGAACGGGCTCGCGGCCAACGAGGCAAGGTTGGTGTACTTCCATTCCTCAACGCGCGTGGTTGGGAAGCCGACGCGGACGAAGCGAGCGAAAGCTTCCTCGCGGGCGCGGTTGAGGGTCGCGGTCTTTGCGCCGGGGAGCGTGGCGCGTGCGCGTGCGAACGCCTCGCCGAATGCGGGCGCGGGATGGACGACCTTGGGGCGGGCAACGGCGCTCATGATCGGCTCACGCGGCGATGCCGGCGTAGCCCGAGCGCTCGAGCTCCAGCGCCAGCTCCTTGCCGCCGGATTTGACGATGCGGCCGCCAGCCAGCACGTGGACCGCGTCGGGAACGATGTAGTCGAGGAGCCGCTGATAGTGGGTGATGACCAGCATCGAGCGCTCGGGTGCGCGCAATGCGTTGACGCCCTCGGCGACGATCCTTAGCGCGTCGATGTCGAGGCCCGAGTCGGTTTCGTCGAGGATCGCTAGTCTGGGCTCCAGCAGCGCCATCTGAAACACCTCGTTGCGCTTCTTCTCGCCGCCCGAGAACCCGACGTTGAGCGCACGGGCGAGGACCGCATCGTCCATCTTGAGCATCCTGAGGATCGCCTTGGCGCGCTTCAGGAATTCGATCGCGTCCAGCTCGGTTTCCCCGCGCTCGCGCTTCGCCGCGTTGACGGCGGCTTTCAGGAACGTCGCATTGGGCACGCCAGGGATCTCGACCGGGTATTGGAAAGCGAGGAACACGCCAGCCCGTGCCCGCGCTTCAGGAGCCATGGCGAGGAGATCGCGGCCTTCGAACAGCACCTGGCCGCCGGTGACGGCATAGCCTTCCTTGCCGGCGAGAACATGGGCAAGCGTCGATTTGCCCGATCCGTTCGGGCCCATGATGGCGTGGACCTGACCGGCAGGGATCGACAGCGACAGCCCCTTCAGGATCGGCTTGCCGTTGACCTCGGCCTGCAGGTCGCGAATTTCAAGCATTGCAAAACGTCCTCTAACCGACGGCGCCTTCGAGGCTCACGCCCAGGAGCTTTTGGGCCTCGACGGCGAATTCCATGGGAAGCTTCTGCAGCACCTCCTTGCAGAAGCCGTTGACGATCAGCGACACCGAATCCTCGGTCGAGAGCCCGCGCGAACGGCAGTAGAAGAGCTGATCGTCGCTGATCTTCGATGTGGTCGCCTCGTGCTCGACGCGTCCGGTTCGGTTGCGCACCTCGATGTAGGGCACGGTGTGGCCGCCGCAGCGCTCGCCGATCAGAAGCGAATCGCACTGGGTGTAGTTGCGTGCGTTCTCCGCTTTCGGCTGCATGCGGACGAGGCCGCGGTAGGTGTTCTGCCCGCGTCCCGCCGAGATGCCCTTGGAGATGATCGTCGAGCTGGTGTTCTTGCCCATGTGGATCATCTTGGTGCCGGTGTCGGCCTGCTGGAAGTTGTTGACCACCGCCACCGAGTAGAACTCGCCGACCGAATCGTCGCCTTCCAGGATGACGCTCGGATATTTCCAGGTGATCGCCGATCCGGTCTCGACCTGGGTCCAGGAAATGCGCGAGCGCTTGCCGCGGCAGGCGCCGCGCTTGGTGACAAAGTTGTAGATACCGCCCTTGCCATTGGCGTCGCCCGGATACCAGTTTTGCACCGTGGCGTACTTGATCTCCGCGCCTTCCAACGCGACGAGTTCGACTACGGCGGCGTGAAGCTGATTCTCATCGCGCTTCGGTGCCGTGCAGCCTTCGAGATAGCTGACATAGGCGCCTTCGTCGGCGACGATCAGCGTCCGCTCGAACTGCCCGGTTTCGGCGGCGTTGATGCGGAAGTAGGTCGACAGCTCCATCGGGCAGCGCACGCCCTTCGGGATGTAGACGAACGAGCCGTCGGAGAACACTGCGGAATTGAGCGTCGCATAGAAGTTGTCGGTGATCGGCACCACGGAACCGAGATATTTCCGCACCAACTCTGGATGCTCGCGCACCGCTTCCGACATCGAACAGAAGATGACGCCGAGTTCGCCGAGCTTCTTCTTGTAGGTGGTGGCGACCGAAAT
>Ga0070714_100000546_pt1 | contig 27108 bp, 24 predicted proteins | sample LARL83metaG_FD_65450 | JGI IMG/M metagenome (GOLD analysis project Ga0070714, IMG submission 65450) | Corn, switchgrass and miscanthus rhizosphere microbial communities from Kellogg Biological Station, Michigan, USA - LAR L8-3 metaG | ecosystem: Host-associated > Plants > Roots > Rhizosphere ... | reverse complement strand
GACAACGCCGAACAAATCGCCGAATGGAACGGCGTTCTGGGCCAGCGGTGGGTGGCGCTGCGGCAAGAGGTCGACCGCATCGTCATCCCGTTCGGCGCCGCCGCGTTGAAGGCTGCGGCACCGCAACCGGGCGAGCATGTGATCGACATCGGCTGCGGATGCGGCGACACCGCGATCGAAATTGCGCGCCTGGTGGGTTCGGCAGGCAGCGTCCTCGGGCTCGACGTGTCAAAGCCGATGCTGGAGGTTGCTCGTTCGCGCGGCGTGTCGGCGAAGTGTCCGCAGCTAAGCTTTCGCGAAGCAGATGCTTCCGAGGCCGAGCTTCCGGCAAACACCGACTTGCTGTTCTCACGGTTCGGCGTGATGTTTTTCGGCCGCCCTTCAGCCGCCTTCGCTCACTTGCGCACCTCGTTGCGACCGGGCGGGCGGTGCGTATTCGTCTGCTGGCGAACGCCGCGCGACAATGCGTGGGCAATGACACCGCTCGCCGCCGCGCGCCAGGCGCTGGACATCCGGCCGCCGCCCGCCGACCCGGAGGCGCCCGGCCCGTTTGCCTTCGCCGATGAAGCACGACTGCGGATGATCCTGTCCGATTCGGGCTTCGGGAATATCGATGTGCAGCGCTTCGACGCGGCGATTTTTCTTGGCCCGACGCCGCGGAGCGCTGCCGAAGGCGCGGTCCACATAGGCCCCGTTGCGCGCCTTGTGCGGGAGACAGGCACCGAGCATCTGCCGCTTATCATCGATGCGATTGAAGAGGTCCTGACACCTCTGGCTGCTCCGAACGGCCACGTCAGCCTGAATGGCTCGACGTGGGTTGTTGTGGCGACCAATCCGGCCTGAGTTGCGCGGCAGGCGCTTACAAGTGCGCTTCTGGCGCCACTTCAAGCGTAACGGGTAGACTGTCTGCCGCGACTCGAGCCAAGGGGAGAATCGTCCATGGACGGCATCAAGCGGCTATTTTGGCCGGCAGCCTTCGCGCTGATATGCATTTCGTCCAGCGTTTTCGCCGAAGATACTTCGCCACGCACCTACGCGGTGATTTCGTTGATTGGTGACAAGCTCTACGTCGTCGGCCATCGAGCCACCGTCGGCAGCAGCATTGATCGGAATCGGCATGGGGCCATGGCGGTGCAGGGTCGCGCGCTGGACGATACGGCCGTTCTGGCGGCAAGCGAGGCGATCAGCCGCTTCGATCCCCGCGCTTCGATTGTAATGCTTGCGTCCAGCGACCCGACGCTCTACGAACTGCAAGACGAGCTGTTCGAGCCGCAGCCGCGGTCGCGCGCGCTCCTGACGTCGGCAATCACGGACCCGATCCGGAGCCAGCACGCCACCCACCTGATCATTATCAGAAAGCACCGCGCCGACGCGGCCCTACGCATGCAAGTGCAATATGTGGGCAGCGGGAAGATCGAAGGGATTGGCTTTTATGTCGACCCGACCCTGCCGACCAGGAATCTCGAAACCAATGAACTGGGTTCGGGATTCCTGGCAACGTTCGCGTACATCAAGGTTGCTCTCGTCGACGCGAATACGATGGCGATCATTCGCGAACAGACCGTCGAGGAATCCGCCACGATGCTGACCGGCAAAAGCCTCAATCCGCTCGACGCGCTTACGCCGGCGCAAAAGACGGCCGCACTGAGAAGCATGATCACCCAGGCAACCGCCGGTGGCGTGAAAGCCGTGCTGGGATCGAAATAGCAGCCGGGACATCGACGCAACCGTAGACGTGCCTTTTTGCGCACCATGCGTGCATCCTCGGCCGACGCCGACGTACTGATCGTCGGCGCCGGCCCGACGGGGCTCGTATTGGCCTTGTGGCTGACGCGGCTGGGCGTCCGCGTGCGAATCATCGACCAGACCGCGGAACCCGGAACGACGTCGCGCGCACTGGCCGTCCAGGCGCGTACGCTCGAGCTGTATCGGCAGATCGGTCTCGCCGACGCGGTGGTCGACCGCGGGAGAACCGTGCTCGCGGTGAATCTTCGGGTGTCCGGCAAGGAGGTCGCGCATGCGGTACTGGGCGCCATGGGGGCCGGGATCAGTCCATTTCCCTATGCGCTGGTCTACCCTCAAGACGAGCATGAACGGCTGCTGATCGATCGACTGTCGGACGCGGGGGTCGAGGTCGAGCGCAAGACGACGTTCCTGGGCTTGGAGGAGAAAGCGGACCATGTGCTGGCACGACTGCGTCGCCCGGATGGGATGACCGATGCCTGCGAGGCAGGCTATGTTGCCGGCTGCGACGGCGCGCACTCCACGGTGCGCGAGACATTGGCGATCGGCTTCCCCGGCGGCACGTACGAGCACATCTTCTATGTCGCGGACGTGGAAGCCAGTGGCGCGCTCCGGGAGGGAGAAGTTCACGTCGGGATGGACGCCACTGACTTTCTCGCCGTCTTCCCGTTGAAGAAAGACGGCCACTGGCGCCTCGTCGGCACGGTCCGCGAGGTGCCCGGAAAACGGCACGAGAATCTGTCGTGGGGCGACGTCAGCCGGCGTGTGATCGAATGGATGCGCATCGACGTCGCGAACGTCAACTGGTTCTCGACCTATCATGTCCATCACCGCGTCGCCGATCGTTTTCGCCAGGGCCGCTCGTTCCTGCTCGGAGACGCCGCGCATATCCACAGCCCCGTCGGGGGACAGGGTATGAACACCGGCATCGGCGATGCGGTCAACCTCGCCTGGAAGCTCGCCGCCGTCCTGGGACAACGCGCGGACGCGTCGCTGCTCGACAGCTACGAGCCCGAGCGCATAGCCTTCGCCCGGCGCCTGGTCGCCACCACCGACCGTGCCTTCATCGGGGTGAGCAGCAGCGGCGCCATCGCCCGGCTGGTGCGCCTGCGCCTGGTACCACTTGTTTTACCGCTGCTGTTCCGATGGCGTCCGGTGCGGCGGCTGATGTTTCGCACCGTCTCGCAGGCGAACGTGAACTATCGGCAAAGCACGCTGAGCGCGGGGCGCGCGGGGCCGGTCCGCGGCGGCGATCGCCTGCCGTGGGTCGAGCCGGAATCGCCCGGCGCCGGGGCCGACAACTTCACGCCGCTCGAATCGATCGACTGGCAGGTGCATGTCTACGGCGAGGCGTCCGCCGAGATCAGCGCCGTGTGCGCTCAGCGAAAATTGCCGCTGCACGCCTTCGCCTGGCGTCCGGCGATGCGTCGGACCGGCCTGCGGCGCGACGCCCTCTATCTGGTGCGGCCGGACGGCTATATCGCGCTGGTGGATTCGTCTGGCGACGCCAAGGCACTGACTGCGTATCTTAACGCCCGCAAGCTCAAGCCACGTACACCGTCTTGACGTTGACGAACTCGCGGATGCCGTACGAGGACAATTCGCGGCCGTAGCCGCTCTCCTTGACGCCGCCGAACGGCAGACGGGCGTCCGAGCGCACCGCTTCGTTGACGAAGACGCAGCCGCTCTCGATCAGCTCTGCCGCGATGCGCTCGCCGCGCGCGAGGTCGCGCGTGATCACGGCGCCGCCCAGCCCGAACACCGAATCGTTCGCGACCGCTATCGCGTCGGCTTCGGTCTTGACCGGGATCACGGCGGCGACCGGGCCGAACAGCTCCTCCTCGTAGGCCGGCATCCCCGGTCGAACGTCGGTCAACACCGTCGCCGGATAGTACGCGCCGCGACCCTCGGGGATTTTTCCTCCCAGCAGGCAACGTGCGCCTTTCGCAAGACTCGCCTCGACCTGGGCATGCAATGCGTCGCGCAGGTCGGCTCGCGCCTGGGGGCCGATCTCCGTCTGGTCGTCGAACGGGTCGCCCATCCTGGCGGCTTTCATTCGTTCGACAAACAGCGGCTCGAATTGCGCGCGGACGGCGTCGACAACGATAAAACGCTTCGCGGCGATGCAACTTTGTCCCGAATTCACCAGCCGGCCCTTCGCGCACACCTTGGCCGCGAGCTCGAGATCCGCGTCCTCGAGCACCAGATACGGATCGCTGCCGCCGAGCTCCAGCACCGTCTTCTTCAGCATCGCGCCCGCCTTGGCCGCGATCGCCCGTCCAGCCGCGCCGCTGCCGGTCACCGTCACCGCCCGCACTAGCGGGTGCTCGATCACCGCATCGACCCGCTTGTTGCCGATCATCAGCGTCCGGAACAGATTGGCCGGGAATCCGGCGCGGCGAAAGATGTCCTCGATCGTCAGCGCGCAGCCCGGGACGTTCGACGCGTGTTTCAGCACGCCTGCGTTGCCTGCCATCAAGGCGGGGGCGGCAAAGCGAAACACCTGCCAGAACGGGAAGTTCCACGGCATCACGGCAAGGACGACGCCGAGGGGATTGAAGGTGACGAAGCTCGAACGGGCCTCGGTCGCGATCGTCTCGCGCGCCAGCAGCCGGTCGGCGTTGTCCGCGTAAAAATCGCAGCCGGTCGCGCATTTCTGCGCCTCGGCGATACCGTCCTTGACCGGCTTGCCCATTTCCCGCGCCATCAGACGGGCGTGATCGTGCGCTTCAGCGCGCAGGATTGCCGCCGCCTTGCGCATCGGTCGCGCGCGTTCCGCGATCGGTACGCGGCGCCACTCGAGGAAAGCCGCATCGACCTCGCCGATGATTTTGTTCACCGCATCGGGAGCGGCCTCATCGTAGGATTCGAAAACTTCGCCGGTTGCCGGGTTGATCGCCTTGATCGCCATGGGTGGAACTCCAAACGTTCGATCGGCTGCCCCCGTCTGACGCGAGCAGCGCCGTTTTGAGACCGTGCCTGCCTGGACTCGTTCTTTTGCCGCCGACCACAGGATTGTGGCGGCACGGCGAAGTATGAACGACTGCGCCGGCGACGAGGCGTTACTATAGTGGATCTCGGAAGGCGGCTCACCTGCCGCGGAGTCGGGCGATGAATCCAGCGAAATCCTTTGACTATCGGGCGCTGTTCCAGCTGTCGGGTCGCGTTGCCCTTGTCGTCGGCGGCGGCTCCGGCATCGGGCAGGCCGGCGCCGAAGGCCTCGGGGCTCACGGCGCGCACGTCTGCGTCGCCGATATCGCCCTCGCGGACGCCGAAGGCGTCGCTTCACGCATCGAGGCTGCCGGCGGCAAGGCGACCGGATCGGCCATCGACGTGCGTGACACCGCCGCTGTCGAGCGGATGGTAGACGCCGTGCTGCAGGAGCACGGCCGCCTCGACGTGCTGCTGATGACGCCGGCGGTCAATCTGCGCAAGCGCCTGCTCGATTACACCGACGAGGAGTTCGACCGGGTGATCGAGCTGAACCTCAAGGGCACGTTTCGCGTTGCACGGGCCTGCGCCCGCGCGATGGCGGAGCGCAAGAGCGGAAGCATCATCCTGATGGCGTCGATACGCGCCGTCACCGTCGAACCCGGCCAGAGCATCTACGCCTCGACCAAGGCAGGCATCGTCCAGATGGCGCGCGGCCTGGCGTCCGAGATCGGCCCCTCGGGCGTGCGCGTCAATGCCTTGGCGCCGGGCATCGTCGCGACACCGTTGACGCGCCAGATCATGTCGAATGCGGAATGGAATCGCGCGTACGCCAGCCGATGCGCGCTCGGCCGCTGGGCGGAGCCGGAAGAGATGGCCGGACCGATCGTCTTCCTCGCCTCCGACGCCAGCAGCTATCTGACCGGCACCGTCATTTTCGCCGACGCGGGCTGGACGGCGATCGACGGCCGCTTCGAGCCGCGGCTCGGCGCCTGACCCAAGCCGTCGCCGCTAGATCCGGAACGAGGACAGGGTCTCCGGCGCGAACAGTTCTTCCGGCTGCAGGCGGCGCGGCGACAGTCCCTGCTCGTGGTGATAGCGCAGGAAGGTGTCCAGCACGTGCCGGTTCGCCTCGAAACCGTACGGCCACCAGTCCTCGCCCATGTCGCTCCGGACTTGCTCGACCTGCGCGATCTGCCAGGGAAGCATCGTCGTCAGCGCCGAGGTCGTGTAGAGATTCTGATAGACGCGCTGTTTGGCCTGCACGAACGCCTTGTAGAGCGATTGCGCGATCCAGGGGTTTGCCTGGTAGACATCCCGGCGTATCGCGACCGTGTGCATGATCGGGAAGATCCGGGTCTTTCGATAATAGGCGCGCTCGACCTCGACGTAATTCTCGAACAGCCGCCGAACCGATCCCGGCCGGCTCACAAAGGTCGACGGAATGCGCGCTGCGTGCAATGCGTCGATGTCCCCGTCGGCGAGCATCGCCGCGAGCGTCTGTCCGGCGCCGATCCGCGTCACCCTGAATTTTGCCGGCAGGTCGAGCTTGAGTTTTTCCTCGCGCCCGGGCTCCTCCTCGCCGCCGGTGCAGTATTCGACGCCGGCCGGATCGATGCCGTATTCGTCCTGCAGAATCCCGCGGATCCACACCGGCGCGGTCATCTGGTATTCGGGCGTGCCGATGCGCTTGCCGAGCAGGTCGCGCGGCTCGCGTATCCCGCTCTTGTCCGACACGAAGATGCACGACTGCCGGAAGAAGCGCGACGGGAAGACCGGAATCGCGACGAACGGCGGCGAGTCGCGCGCGACCGACACCGCGTACGAAGAAAGCGACATTTCGGCGACGTCGAACTCGCGGTTCCGCAGCATGCGAAAGAACGTCTCCTCGACATGCAGGTCGAGATAGTTGAGATCGATGCCCTCGGGCCGCACGGTGCCGTCGGCGAGCGCGTGCGTGCGGTCGTAGTGCCAGCACGCCAGGGAAAGCCGCAGTCGGGCCATAAGGTTCCTGTGGATGAAGAATCGGGAATCGGACGACGGCCGGCGATACTCTACGCCATCGCGCGTCAGGCCTTGCCGCGTGGACGTTGCATCCGGCGCGCCTGGCGCGACCTGGCCTCGTTCGGCGGATCGTCGGCCGCCTCCGCTTCGTCCCGTGCGAGGCTTTCGAGCACGGCAAGCAGTGTGCGCCGCGTCGCGGCAACATCGCGCGCCGGGACGCCGCGCACGGCAATCCGGTTCACTTCCTCGGCCAGCGGCACCAGCTTGCTCTGCAGTGCGCGCCCCTTGCGGGTGAGAAAAATATGAATCTTCCGCCGGTTGCCGGCGAGCCGGCGCCGCGCGATATAGCCGCGGCTTTGCATTGCCTTCAGCGCGCCGGACGTCGTCGGTTCCATCACGCCTGCCTCCCGGCTGAGCTCGCGCTGGGTCAAGCCGTCGGTCTCCCAGAGTATGCGCAGGAATGCCCAGTGGCCGAACGGCACGCCGAAGCGGGCGAGCCGCCGCTGCAGGGCTCGAACCAGCGCCCGGGTCGCGTCCTTGACCAGGTGGGCGAAGCGATCGTCGGGCACGGCGTCGCGCCAGTGCTTGAGCAAGCGCAGCGTGTCGATATCGGGCGGTTCCGACGGAGGCTTGGCAACCGGCCTCGGCCGGACGCGCGCAACGCTCCGCGGGGCGGTCAAAGTCGAGCGCGCGGATGCGCGAACACCGGTCACGACGATACAGCGACCTGATGATCGAGCACGATGTCGCGCTGTTCCCGCGCGGATTGCAGCATCGCCAGACAAACTTCCAGCGTCGCCAGCGCCCAGCGGCCGCCGTGGACGGGCGTGCGCCCCGAGACGATGGCGGCATAAAGCTCATCGATCACTTCGGCGCGCGGCACCCGCGGCTTGGGCAGCGGCTCCAGGTGCTTTTCACCATCGCCGTAGATCATCACGCCGTGCGGCATCGGACGCAGGTCACCGCGCTCGCAGCACACCAGTACCAGGCCGAAATGCTGGTGCGAAGGCGGCGGACGCGCCCGCTCGGCGTTAACGGCCGCGTCGTAGTCGGCGCCGCCGTAGTTGCGCGCGTTCTTCAGCGCCGCTTCCTCCTCCGGATTGGCCGCGTGCCGCAGATTCCGGCGCGCGGCGCCTACATAGGCGTCCGCTTTCTGCGCTCCCATTTCGTCGATACCGCCGCAAAGCTCGTCGCCGTCGAAATGCGCATAGCCGCTGTACGCCAGCGACGCATAGCTGCCGTCCTCGAACGCAAGCAATGCGGCGTACGCGCCCTCGGTCGCGCGCGCCGGGTCCCAGGCACCGGTTTGCGCGCGTACGCTACGCACGCGTCCGCCGCCGAGGAGGCGCACGATGTCGACCTGGTGCGCCGCCTGGCTGAAGACGGCGCCGCCGCCGCGCGTCGTGTCCAGCTCTTCCGGGCGGCGCGGGCGGTACAGGAAATCGGTGTAGTACTGCGCGTTGATCATGCGCACGGCACCGAGCGCCCCGCTGGCGATGATCGCACGGGCGCGCAGGATCGGCGCGTCGAAGCTGTGGCTGTGACCGACGACAAGCCGGACATTGGCGCGCTCCGACGCGGCGATCATGCGACGGCACTCGTCGAGCGTGATCGCCATCGGTTTTTCCACCAGCACATGCTTGCCGCCGGCGGCAGCCACTTCGACGTGGTCGGCGTGCCACTGGTGCGGGGTGGCGACGTAGACAACATCGACTTCCGGGTCGGCGCACATCGCCTCGACCGTCCGATAGACGCGGCCGCCGAATTCCCGGGCGAAGCGGACGGTTGCTTCGGCGCGCGGATCGGCGGCGGCGACCAGCTCGACCCGCGCGTCCGCGATCAGCGTCGGCAGCATCAGCGTGAACGCGCGTCCCAGTCCCGCGACGCCTACCCGCAATCTGCGCTCAGGCCCCGTGGGCCACCCGGGGGCGGGCGGCATCGACCGATCGGCTGCCGTCGTGCTCGACATCGCGCCTCGGGTTGCCTATTATTTACTTAGGGCCCTAATATTATTCCCGCCCGCCCCGTTCGGGCAACCGGATGGGCTGCGCTGCCGGAGGTCAATGTGCTGAGCGTCGAAGACAACGAGTTGCTTTGCCGGGTAGAGGGCGATGCGGCGATGGGCCAATTGATGCGGCGCCACTGGATACCGGCGTGCCTGTCCGAGGAGGTCGCCCAACGCGACGGTGCGCCGGTACGCGTGCGGCTGCTGGGTGAGGACCTGGTGGCGTTTCGCGACACCGCCGGCCGCCTCGGCATGCTCGACGAGCACTGCCCGCACCGGCGCGCGTCGCTCGCGCTCGGCCGCAACGAGGAATGCGGCCTGCGCTGTCTCTACCACGGCTGGAAAATCGACGTCGAAGGCAACGTCGTAGACCGGCCCTGCGAATCGCACGACGCCGTGCTGGCGAAAAAAGTCGTGCACAAGACCTATCCCTGCCGCGAGGCCGGCGGATTCGTCTGGGTCTGGATGGGGCCGCCCGATCAGATGCGCGATTTCGAACCGCCGGCATGGGCGCCCTCGCCTGCGGTCCGCACCAGCATCGTCAAGATCCAGGTCGACTGCAACTGGGCGCAGGTGCTGGAAGGCGCGATCGATTCGGCGCACAGCTCGAGCCTGCATTCGACCGACATGGTGCCGGCCCAGGTCGCAAGTGCGGGCGCCACTGAAGGCGAGTGGCTGCGGCCGTCGACCGACAAGGCGCCCAGGCTCCAGGTGCAGCGCACCGACTTCGGTTTCCGCTATGTCGCGATACGCCGGCCGATCGAGCGGGCCGACACCCACGACTACCTGCGCATCACCTTGTTCGTCGCACCCTTCACCGTCCTCATCCCGCCGAACGACCGCTATCAGCTTTCGATCCTCAACATTCCGCAGGATGACACCAGCACGATGTTCTATTTCATCGCCTGGAGCGAGGGCGCGGGCATCGAGCAGCAGGCATGGCGCGAATTCTGCAAGGCCCGCGTCGGCGTCGACCTCGACGCCAACTTCCGCCGGATTCGCACACGGGCGAATAATTACCTGCAGGACCGCGACGCGATGAAGCACGGCAGCCACACGGGCATCGCCGGCATCCCGAACCAGGATATCGCGATGTGGGAGACGATGGGGCCTATCGCCGACCGCTCGCGCGAACGGCTGGGCGCGAGCGACATCGCGATCGTTCAATTCCGGCGGATCATGGTCGATGCGGCGCGCCGGGTTCGCGACGGCGGCCCGGCGATCGGAACATCGCCGCAGCATGTTCCGCACGTCAAGCTCCAGTCGTTCGAGGGCATCGTCCCCAAGAAAACCGACTGGATGACGCTCGGCGTCGCGCCGGAGGAGCTGCAGGCGCCGCATACCGCGTAGGCTCGTCCAGGCGCAAAGCGGGAGCCGCGCTCGCGCGCGCCAGGCGATTGACGTCGGGCGAACCGCACGCGACACTGTCGCGAACGCCAATTTCGGGCGCCGTCGCGCAAAAACAAGCGCGCGCACTCGTCCAGGATGTGACCAGGAGGAAACCGGCATGAAGCACCGAATGTTTTGCACTGCAGTCGCAGCGCTGCTCATGGCATTGACCGTGCCGATTGCGCATGCGGATGACACGCTACGCGTGGCGGCGGGCCAGCGCGGCAACTGGGACACGACGATCGCCGAGATCGGCCAGCGCGGCGGCATATTCAAGAAGCATGGCCTGAGCCTGGAGATCCTGTACACGCAGGGCGCCGGCGAAACACAGCAAGCGGTGATTTCGGGCAGCGTCGAGATCGGCGTGGCGCCGGGCGTGATGGGCGTGCTGTCCGCCTTCTCCAAGGGCGCACCGGTGCGCGTCATCGGTGCCGAAACGACCGGCGCGTCCGATCTGTTCTGGTATGTGCCTTCCAATTCACCGATCAAATCGCTCAAGGACACCGATGGCAAGACGATTGCCTACTCGACCAATGGCTCGTCGACCCACGGCATCGTCACTGCTTTCATGAAGCAGTACGACCTGAAAGCGAGGCCGACCGCCACCGGCGGGCCGGCGCCCACGCTCACCCAGGTCATGTCGAATCAGATCGATGTCGGCTGGTCGGCACCCCCGTTCGGCCTGCAACAGCTCGACGAGGGCAAGATCCGCATCATCGCAACCGGCAACGATGCGGCGATTTTCAAGGGGCAAACCGTTCGCCTGCTGATCACCAACGTGCAGACGCTGCAGCAGCGCAAGCCCGTCGTCGAGCGGTTCATGAAAGCGTATCGCGAGACGATCGATTGGCTGTACTCGGACGATCCCGCCGCGCTCAAGACGTACGCGGACTTCGTCGGTATTTCGGTCGCCACCGCCAAGCGGACCCGCGATGGCTTCTTCCCCAAGTCGGCCGTCGATCCCGACAAGATCACCGGGCTGGACCAGATCGTGCAGGATGCCGTGGTTCTCAAGTTCACGGCCGCACCGCTGACCAAGGAGCAGCTTGCCGAGCTGATCCAGATCCCGCCGCGCCAATAGGAGCAGGACCGGCCTGACGACCATGGGCGCGGCATCGGGTACGCGGTCGCTCGACGTCGAGCATATCAGCAAGCGCTACGCCAGCGCCGGGGGACCGGTCACCGCGGTCGACGACATGTCGTTCGACGTCGGCCCCGGCGAATTCGTCTCCATCATCGGCCCGTCGGGTTGCGGCAAGTCGACGTTGTTCAACATCATCGGCGGCCTGATCGGCGACTATGAAGGACGCGTCGCCGTCGCCGGCGCGACGATATCGGGCACGCACCCCGCGATCGGCATGGTGTTCCAGGAAGAGTCGACGTTCCCGTGGCGCACCGTGGTCGACAATGTGGCATTTCCGCTCGAGTTGTCGGGCGTCCCCAAACGCGAGCGGCTCGAACGGGCGGAGTCCTTTGTATCGCTGGTCGGTTTGCACGGCTTCGGGCATCGCTATCCGGCCGAGCTGTCCGGTGGAATGCGGCAAAGGGTCGCGATCGCACGGACGCTGGCGTCCGAACCGCGCATCCTGCTGATGGACGAGCCGTTTGCCGCGCTGGACGAGCAGACGCGACTCCTGCTCGGCGACAAGGTGCTGCAGATCCAGCAGCAGCTTCGTCAGACGACGTTGCTGATCACGCACAACCTCACCGAGGCCGTACAGCTTTCCGACCGCGTGCTGGTCATGACCTATCGGCCGGGGCGTCTCAAGCGCGTGGTGTCCATCGAACTGCCGCGTCCGCGCGACTCCGAAGTCGTCAGCAGCGCGGCCTTCGGCCGCTATGTCGCAGAAATCTGGCAGGATCTGCGCGAAGAGGCAACTCGCGGCATCCAAGAGGACGAATCGCGCGTGCTCCAGCGCGGCAGGGGAAAATGAGCGAAGTGAGGCAAACGAACCGGCGAGCCACTCTGCCAGCGCGACTTGGCCCGCGGACCGTCGGCCTGGCGACGGCGATCGGCGTGATCGTGCTGATCGAGGTTCTTATCCGGATCGGCATCATCAATCGTTTCATCGTGCCGCTGCCGTCGCAGATCGTCGGCGCGTTGCCGCGCATCATCGCCGAGGAAAACGTGCTGCGCCGCTTTGCGCAGACGATGCAGGAGCTCTTGTGGGCGAGCCTCCTGCTCGCGCTGACCGGGATAGCGCTCGGTGCCCTGCTCTACCGCTTCCGGCTGCTGCGCGCCGCGTGCGAGACCTGGGTCGCCGCGCTCGCGGCGGCGCCTATCGTCCTGATGTACCCGTTGTTCCTGGTGATCTTCGGTCGAAGCGCGACGACAATCATCATGATCGGCTTCGCCGCCGGGCTCGCGCCGGTGATACTCAAGACGCTGGAGGGCCTCACGAGGACGCGGCAGGTGCTGATCGACGTCGGCAGAAGCTTCCGGCTCACGCCGGCGCAGGAGTTCCGCAAGATCCTGCTGCCGGCGGCCCTGCCATCGATTTTCGTCGGTCTCCGGCTCGGCCTGATCTTCGCAATGATCAATATCGTCGGTGTGGAGTTCCTGATCAATTTCGGTGGCCTCGGCCAACTGATCAACGAGCTGGCCGAGCGCTACGATCTGCCGGCAACCTACGGCGCGATCTGCTTCGTCATCCTCGCGAGCATCGTGTTCTTCGATATCACCGGAAGGCTAGAACGTTGGCTGCGGCCGAACGAGTGAGGCGCAGATCCGGGACGTCGTCCTGGCGAGCCGTTGCGCTGCTGCGGATCGCGATCATCGCGACGGTCGCACTGGCCTGGGAGATGCTCGCGGCATCGGGACTCCTGTTCCGCGACGTCGTACCCTCATTGGGCGTGATCGGAAGCGCGGTGGTGCGACTGCTGGCCGACGAGGGCTTTTACCGCAATCTGCTGATCACCGTCGGCGAGATCGCGGCGGCACTCGCGATCGGCGGCCTCGCCGGCGTTGGCGTGGGTATCCTGCTCGGCGCGAACCGCTTCCTGTCGCGCGCGTACGAGTCGCTGATCTATTACCTCGGACCGACGCCCAAGATCATTTTCTTCCCGGTCCTGATCATGTGGTTCGGCGTCGGATCCGGGTCCAAGATCGCGATGGGCGTGCTGTCCTGCTTTTTCCCCATCGCCATCAGCGCCGCCGGCGGCATGCGGCAGATCGATCCGACACTGATCCGCGTCGGGCAGAGCTTCCGGGCGTCGATCGGGCAGATGATCGTCAAGGTCTATCTCCCGGCGATGCGCGAGCCCATCGTCAACGGCGTCCGGCTGGGCTTGGGCGTGGCGATCATCGGAACGCTGCTCGCGGAGACGAAGTTGTCGAATCGCGGCATCGGCTACCTCATCATCCAGGCCTACTCGACCTTCGACATGCCACGCATGTACGCCCTGCTCATCGTCCTGTTCACGCTTGCGATCGGCGCCAATGCGATGCTCGGCGGGCTCGCCCGAACGAGCTCGGCCGCGCCGGTGCCCGCGGCCACGGGGATGCCGGTACAATGAATCGCGCCATGGCATGACGAGCGCGCCCGGGTGGTGAAACTGGTAGACACAGCGGACTTAAAATCCGCCGATGCTTAAAAGGCGTCGTGCCGGTTCGAGTCCGGCCCTGGGCACCACCACGGCATGCGCAAGCACGCGCATCGACGCGCAGCGCTGCTGTCCGGGCGCTCTTTTTGGTCGTCGTCCATCGACGACACTTCCCTCCAGCGCGGTATTGCTCTAAACTTCGGTTCGATTCGGTGCCGCACGATGGCAGGTACTGGGAGGTGCCTGCGACAGGAGAGGTCATTGGTATTACCGGCAAGAAAGCAACTGGTCGAAGAAGCACTCGGCGGCGACACCATCGCTTCCATCGCACAAACTCCAGTACCGATCCACCTCTGCGTCGAAGATCCGGACGCCCGGCAACTGCAACGGGAAGCGGCGGGCAAGCGGTTCAAGCTGCGCCTGGCCGATACCGACGACCGACGAAACTCCGCCAATTGCCTGGTCCAGCGCCGCTATGCCTGGCGCAACTACAAGCTCGGCGAGACCCGAAGCAACGATCCGAACCGTATCGCCCTCGCAGCGCACGGCCATAACGGCATTGTAGGCACTGTGTCGGTCGGGCTCGACGTGGGCGCGGGCTTGTTCGTCGACGACTTGTACCCGGACGAAGCCAACGCCCTGCGCCGCGACGGCAAACGCCTGTGCGAATTCACCAAGCTGGCGATTGACAACGACGTCCGGTCGCGGCCGCTGCTGGCCGCGCTGTTCCACCTGGCGTTCATCTATGCACGGCGGATGTACTATTGCACCGACCTTTTGATCGAGGTCAATCCGCGCCACGTAAGCTTCTACCGGCGCATGCTTGGCTTCCAGCAACTCGGCCTGCAACGCTTCAATGCCCGCGTCGCGGCACCCGCCGTCCTGATGGGACTGTGTCTCGCCCACGCCGAAACGCAGATCCAGCATTACGGCGGACACCCGCAGCTCTACGCAACGGTCCGATCGCTATACCCCTACGCGTTTTCGCGGCACGAAGAAGCGGGGATCGAGCAGCGACTGCGCAGCCTCGGCTGACCGCAACCGGATCCGCCGGAAACCTGTACCGGCCGGCTTCCTTCGCAGAAGAACGGCCCGCATCGGCGGGCCGTTTCCTTTCATCGGGCGCGAAAGCACCGGGCCGAGCGTTTTTCCTCACTACTCACACGTTTGCCCGCAATGCATCGACGACGGGCATGCGCGAAACGCGCATCGCCGGCAAAACTGCGGCAAGGAGCGTCGCCGCGAACCCGACCGCGAAGGCCAATGCCAGGACGCCCGGCACGACGCGAATGAAGCCGGTGTAACCGAGATTGGCATTCGGGGGCGGCGGCATCGGTATCCCGACCGCCGAGATCGCGACGGCCAGCGCCATGCCCAACGCGACACCGACCAAGCTCCCGATCACTCCCAGCATCGCGGTTTCGGCCAGGATCAGCCTGCGTACGTGTCCGCTGCGGTTGCCGAGCGCCACCATCGTCCCGAACTCCCCGACACGCTCGAACACGCTCATGTTGACGCTGTTGGCCACACTGAGCAGCACCATGCCGAGGATGATCAGTTGCAGGAACCCGAACTGCTGATCGTAGAGAGCTATGGTCTTTTCGTAGAAATCGTTGAGCTCAACCCATGTCCTGACTTCGAGACCTGCTGGCGAAAGCATCGATTTGAGCGCTGTCGCAACTCGTTCGGTGTCCGGCGTCCGCTTGAGCGATACCACCAGCGTGTTGACCCCTTCCGATGCCAGCAGCTCGTGCGCGGCGCCCAGAGGTATTCGCATCGCCCGCGCATCGAAATCCTTGGAGAAGCTCTGGAAGACTCCGATCACCTGCAGATCGATGCTGTTCAGTGCGCCATCCGCGGTGCTGAGCAGCACGGTGACGCGATCTCCCGGAGCAAGCTTCAGCGCCTGTGCGACGCCCTGACCCACGACCACGCCGAATTTATCGGTGTCCGCCAGCTGCCTGCCTGCGACGATATGCATGAAGCTGCTCAACTTCGCTTCCCTGGACGGTTGCACCCCTTCGCCAACGATCGGCCAGTCGGTCTTGCCGTTGTTCAGCAGACCGGAGAAATGGACGCGCATCATCACGTCGTCGACTTCCGGCAGCGCGGCGATGGCGGCTTGCCATTTGGCCGGTGCGTCGATCACGTACTTTTCTGGCGAGCGCGAGCCGTGGCTGAAGTACCCGGCAGGCGAGACTTGCAGATGGCCCGACTGCGAATGGATCAGCGCCTCCGCCAGCTGAATGAAGATGTCGCGGACAAAACCGCCGCTTAGGACAAGTCCGCACACGCCGAACACGATGGCCGCCAAGGTCATCGTCGTGCGGAACCGATGGCGAAAGATGTTGCGCAGAGCGAGTTTGAACATTTCAGCGGCTGTGTCGAATGGCGTCGACGATGTTCATGCGCGAAGCGACCCAGGCCGGGTAGATGCTCGCCGCGATCGTGGTACCGACCGCGAGCGCTGCCGCCTGGAGAGCCATCGGCACGGTCACCATGATTTCGGCCGTGTAGCCGAACGCCATGCCCGGTGGCGGCGGCATCGGGACACCTATCGCGGAAATTAGACGCGCGAGCACGTAGCCGCCGGCCAGGCCCAGCAGGCCCCCGAGCACTCCCAGCGATGCCCCTTCGGTCAGGAACTGGCGCAGAATCCGGCTGCGGCGGGTGCCGAGCGCCAGCGCCGTTCCGATCTCCCCGGTGCGTTCGAGCACGCTCATCATCATCGAGTTGGAGATGCTCAGCACGATGATCACGGCGATGATGATGCGCAGCACCGCGACCTGCCGCGAGAACAGCTCGGCCGTCTTGTTGTAAAAGTCGGCCAGCCGGTACCAGGGCACGAACTCGAGCGCTTGATCGCGGAACCTGTCTCGAAGCGAGACGAGCACCGCGTCGGTGTTTTCGGTCTTGTCCAGCACCAGTGCGTAGGAATGCGACCCGGCAACGCGCAGCAGTTGCCTGGCGACGGGGATCGGCACGCGCAACGCAGAGTCGTCGTACGCCTTGGTGATCGTCGCGAACAGGCCGCGAACCGTCACCTCGACCGCGTTGACGCCGCCGGTCGCGGTATTGGCCAGCAGTACGACGGTGTCGCCGACGCCGACGCCCAGATTCGCCGCAAGACCCTGGCCGACGATGATCCCCTTCGGCGCTGCCGTGGCAAGGCCCTCCCCCTGGACGATCGTCAGCGAGCGGCTCAACAATCGCTCCGCGTCGGGCGCCACGCCCTCGCCGATGAACGAAATCGTCGCGTCGCCGTGGCTGATCAAGCCATTGAACGACAGCCGCGGTGCGATTGCTCTGACCTGCGGCTGGTCTTCGATCAGCCGCAGTCGGTCCGGATTGTCCTTGAGGATATAGGCGAACGGATCCGAGGTGCCGCGTTCGAGGTAGCCCGCCTTGAAGATGCGGACGTGCCCCAGTTGCGAGTGAATCGTCGATTCACGGCCGAACCACAGATTCCACTCGATGAAACCGCTGGCCAGGATCAGCGAGGCAATACCGCAGGCCACGGCCAGAAGCGCTATCAGGGAGCGCCGGCGCTGCCGGATGACATTTTTCAGCGCAAGGACGGTAATCGGCATCATGGTCGTGGCTCGGCCGCCCGTTGCGTCCACGGGTAGTTTACCCGCAGATGGTCAAACGCTGAAAATGAGGCCCCGGCGGCGGCCGCTTGCATGGCACGTGCGATCGCTGCCGGCGCGCGGGCGCCTTGCACGCACCAAAGAAAAAGCCCGTGCGGCGATCGCCGTACGGGCTTGTACGATTGCTGCGGTTATTAGGTCAGGCTCTAATCATGCAGCTTTGTTCCTGCGAATCGCTCCGAGTGCCAGCGCGCCCAGTCCTAGAAGCAGCAGCGTGGCGGGTTCCGGGATACGCGCGCCGATAATCGGATCGTCGCTGCACACCTGCCAACCGCTATTCGCGGCGCATGTTTGCGGATTGGCCAAGACAAAGTTGCTGCGCAGGAAAAGATCGGCATTCGGGAAATTGTTGAACTTGAATCCGTTGGTGTCGAAGAAGGCACTATTCGCGCCTCCGGTCACACTAAGATACCCGAAGCCGGCGTTGACGTTCGTCGTGGCAAAAACCGCCTGAAGGGTGGCATCGCCTGTCGGACCAAGAGCATCGTTAATGCCGGGAACGAAGTTCGCAGTCAGCCAGGGATTCGCCAAACACGTGGCGCTGCCGCCGCAGAGTTGATTGAGGTAGTCCTTGGTGTTGGGGTTGGTACCCGGGCTGTATGTCCCATTGGGGACATCGAAAATCGCTAGATTGCCGAAGTGGAAGCTGATCCCCGTCGGCGTGCCCGTCTGATCCGGCCCCGAAATCAAACCTTCAAAGTAACCCACCAATTGCGTACCATCGGTGCCACCGTTTCCGTTCCAGAACGTCGTATTTCCATCGGCACTATTGATTTGTGTGATGTTGAACAGGCCAAACAGCTCCTGGCCAAACCTGACAATCTGGATTTCGCGATCAATGAACTTGATCGAGAAGTTGCTGCCCGGAGGAATGTAGTTGATCGGATCGGAATACGCGGCGCCCGCGAACCCGATCGCACCTGCCGCAACAGCCACCGCCAGCGTTCTGCGGCCTATCGATTTTGCCTGGTCAAGAAAACCCTTCATGCTTCGCTCCTTCAGAATGTCCGGTGGCCAAAGCGACAGCGCATATCTGTTTCCGCGCGCAACTGGCCCTTTCGCGAGATTTAATGCACGAGGCGTGCCAGTCTAAAAATGAGCTACAGAATCAGCGTGTTATCGATCGCATTTACGGCTCGGGCTCGGATGGTCCGCGGCCGATGTAAAGCGCACCGACACCAACGGAGGCGATGCAAGGCTAGGAGATCTGAATTTGCGGTCCCTGGAAGGGCACGGGCATTGTACGACCCGGCTCGCGACGGTCGCGGCTCAGTAAAGAGTTTCGACACCCGGGGCCCGTTCCCAGCCTCGGGCCACGGAAATGGGCCTGGCCAGCCGTTGATGCGGCGCACGCTGTTAGCGCGTTGCCACGGTGCCCCGAGCCGCCGACCGCCGGCCGCTAATACCCAGCTGCCGCCGGGCCACGGCAATTGCCATTCGCTGCCACGGGCTCCGGTTGCCCCACGGCCGCCAGACCCGCTTCAGCTTGCCGCGATAGGCATCAAACTGCAGCGAGACGGGCGCGGCATATACCTTGCCGCGATGGAGCATGATCTTAAGGGCCTCGGTGGCGGCCACGCCAGCGCAAAGCTGACACGCCATCACCGTCGAAGGGCCCTGGTGCGCCGAAAGGTCGACGGCTCGCCGGTCAGCGAGGTACCCGCGCTGCAGCATCGCCGGGGACAAGCCGACGAGGAAGCGCACCGCCTGGTCCTCCTCCGAGAGGCCCTCGAGCCGGAAATATTCCTCGAATGTCATTCGTCCCGGCAGGAAGTTAAGCAGGGCCGCGCCCATCCCGAGCGGGGCCGCCGTAATCGCCGGCACCCCATTGCGCGCGCACGCGGCGAACGTCGCGCGCCGCGCCTCGAACGCAAAAAAGTCGAGGCCGTCGACGTACAGGTCCACGCCCGAGAGGAACGCGTCGAGATTTCCGACCGACACGCCGTCGGGGAAAACCCGGATATCGAGCTCGGGGTTGATGTCCTTCGCCATCGCGGCCAGCACTTCGGTCTTCGCGTGTCCGAGCGTGCTGGCCAGAGCCCCCGCCTGGCGGTTGATGTTCGCGATCTCGAACGTATCGAAATCGGCGATGTTGAAGGCGCCAACGCCCAGACGCGCCAATGCCAGAAGGTGAGAGCCGCCGACACCGCCGAGTCCCGCCACGGCGACTCGCTTGCTGCGCAGGATCGCCTGTTCTGCGGCGGTCACCCACCCGATATTGCGTGCAAACGCCTGCTCGTATGAGAAGGCGGCGGGCGTGATTTCAGGCACCCTTCCCAGTTCGCGCGCCATCGATTCACTTCTAGAAATCGTAGCGGAGCTCCGCGTAGACCCGGTCGCGATTGTTGTACCGGCCGAAGTACCCGTCCGCCGGGCCGCCGAAGATGTCGACCCCGAAGCCCAGGGTGGTGTTCTTGGCGGCAGACCAGTTGAGTCGCGGGCGAACGAGGCTGCCCGCGTGCCGGAAATTCTGAATCCACAGGATTTGCGGCTCGAGGGTGGCGGTGAGCTTGGTCGACACGAAGATGCTCGCGCCAAAGCCGTCGTTCCTGACGGCGAGTCGATCGGCGTCGCCGCCGAAGAACACACGCTGGAATCCCTGCACATTGATCCGCGTATCGCCGGACGGTGAGAATTCGGCGCTGACGATGTAGTCGAGCGTCGAGCGCTTGATCACGCTTTCGGGGGCGGTCAGGTCCGCCAGACTGTAGCCCTGGCCATGCGCGTAGACGGTCTCGCCGCGCAGGACGAAATCGCCGAGGTCCTTGCTCACGGTGCCACCGACCTGCCAAATGCGGTCGTACCGCGGCTCGAACACGAACGGTTCGCCGGCGACGCCGGACGGCATGCGGTAGAACGTCGGCTGCGTACTGAAGCTGCGGTAATAGAACGCGGCGAGATCCCAGCCCGCGGCGAGCGTGTTGGCGCGAAGACCGAAGTTCGAGTTGCCGAGCTTGCGGTCGGGTCTCTGCGGATCGTGGAAGAGCGAAGCGATGTCGGCGGGCGTGGGGGATGGCAGCGGCGCCGGATAGAAATCGGAACCAGGCTTGCCGATGCGGTCGAACGTGGGCACCGGTATCCAGATGAATTCGACATGAGAATCGCCCGAGAAGTACTCGGCTCGTCCCGCCCACTGCGGGATGCGAATCAAGTCGAAGCTCGGAAGGAGAAACTCCCGCATGTCGCGCGCTGAAACGACGTCGGCGAAAAAAAGTCCGACCACCTCGCCCCAGACGATATTTTGTGCGCCGACGCGGAAATTCCAGTCGCCGGCGGAAAAGTCGAGATAGTTCTCGCCCCATATCGCGCTGAAGCGCTGATTTCGTTTGACGGAGTCGAGATAGAAGTCGGAAGAAAGATAGACCGGATCGGCGTCGATCCGCCCGCCAAGCTTCCATTTCACGTCGTCGGCCAGCGTGCCCTGCGCCGTCAATTGCAGTCGACCGACGGCCCGCGACCAGTGGGAGGGCGCCGCGTACGTATCGGCCAGCAGTCCGTCGAAAAATCCGCCGAGCTTGAAAGCTGGCGCGTCGAGCGCGGAACCCGTGTTCCCGGCAACGCCCGCCGGCGGAAGCTGCGCTTGCGCCGCGTTCTGCCCCCAGCCGAGCACGGCGACGGCAAGGATCAATCCGAATCTGGCTGTCAGGCGCGGGACGGAGATCATCTCTTGATTGCCTCGCTCAGTTCGAGCCTGGGCGCTGTCGGTCGGCGCGTTTCTCTCACCACTACCCAGCTTGACGCGGTCTTCATGCCGAGCGTCCTAATGCGCCCGTCCTCGATTCGCACCAGGCGATCGGCTCTGGCAATGACTTTCTTGTCGTGCGTGGAGAAGACGAACGTCGTGCCATGAGACCGGTTGATTCTCTTCATCAGGCCCAGGATTTCTTCGCCGGTGCGGTGATCCAGGTTGGCCGTGGGTTCATCCGCCAGGATGATCTTCGGATGCGTAGCCAGCGCACGCGCGATCGCGACGCGCTGTCGCTGCCCGCCGCTGAGCTGATTCGGACGATGCCGCGCATGCTTTGACAGCTCGACGATATTCAGAAACTTGGCCACGCGCCGCCGTCGTTCCCGCCGATCGAGCTCCTTGAACTGGAGAAGCGGATACTCGACGTTCTCTTCGGCGGAAAGCACGGGGAACAGATTGAATGTCTGGAAGATGAACCCGATCGTCCGTGCACGCAGGTCGGCCAGCTGATCGGGCGTGCTGTCGCTGGTATCGCGGTCGGTGATCAGCACCCTGCCGCTCGTCGGAACATCGATGCAGCCCATCAGATTGAGCAGCGTGGATTTGCCGCTTCCGGAAGGGCCGGCGATCGCCAGGAATACTCCCTCCTCGATGGTCAACGTGACGTCGCTGAGCGCCGAGACAAGCTGATCGCCAAGCCGGTACTGCTTGGAAACGTTTTCGACGCGGATCAGGCTCATCGCAATTTCTGTCGGACATTCGCTATACTGGAAAAGGCTGCATTTTAGAGCTTATAGGCTTTTCACCTGTCGCGCAAAAAGGACGCCATGCGTAGGGCGTTTTTCATCATCTTCGCCGCTTTCTGCTGCGCACTCCCAGTGGGCGCGAGCCCGGAAGCTCAGGACGTTCCAGATTCCGATGACGACGCGTTGGCGAAATCGATCCTGGAAAAGGCGGACCAGGTGCGCTTCCCGGCGCAGGGATTCGAGGTGCTGGTGACGATCGGGACCAATGCCGCGGATGGATCGAACGAGGCGAGGAAGTATCGGGTTCTGTCCAAGGGCAACGAAAACACGATCGTCATGACCACTGAGCCGGCGTCGGAGCGCGGCCAGGTCATGCTGATGAAGGGACGCGATCTGTGGATTTTCCTGCCGACGATATCGCAACCGGTGCGGCTCGGCCTGGCGCAACGGCTCACCGGCCAGGTTGCGAATGGGGATCTGGCAAGGGCCAATTTTGCCGGCGACTACCGACCCAAGCTTCTCAGGACGGAGAAAATCGACGGCGAAAGCGTATATGTGCTCGAGTTGAGCGCCGTCGACCGCGCCGTGACGTACCATCGGGTCCTGTATTGGGTTCGCCAGTCGAACTACTGGCCGCAGAAAGCAGAGTTCTACTCATTGTCCGATCGCCTGCTCAAAACGTGCGTGTACGAAAACTTTCGACCACTCGGCGGCCGTCCGCGTCCCACCCGGCTGGTGATGCAGGACGCGCTCAAGAGTGGCGAGGAATCCGTCCTCGAGTACGCGGAGATGCGCTTGCGGGATCTGCCCGACAAGATGTTCACCAAGGACTATCTGAAACGCATCGAATAGCAATGTCACTGCCGGCGCGGCAGCAGCCCTGCGCAACGCTCGCAGTGCAGACTCGCCGGTCCGCTGGGCCGGCCGGACGCGCATCGGCTTGACAAGCGCTTGAGCCAAGGGCCAAGCTACAGCGGGCGCGAACCGCGAGCCGGAACGAACCGCGAGTCTCGAAGCAGCGTGGGCCTTGAAAGAATCGATACGCAAGATCGTCAAGAAACTCCGCCGCGACAAGGGGAGCGTATCGCCCGTGGCGGGCAAGACGATTTTGCCGTCGGCGGCACGGCAGGCGGGCAGCGTTGCGGCGGCGCGCCCGGCTGACGCCGTCCCCGCGTCACGAAAAAGCGGTGCGGCGTCCGTCGCGGGCAGGAAGAAGACCGCGAAGAAATCGCAACCCAGGGCGCATCCCACCGACGTCACGGGCCAGACGGTATTCGATGACCGTCCGCTGCGCTTCCGCAGCCTCACGCTGACCGAAGCAGACGTCCCGGCGCTCGAAGATGCGTCGACGATCGAAGGCGCGTTCAAGATACGCGTCGCCAAGCGTACCGGCGCAAGACGCGACGCCTGGTCGCTGGTCGAGCGACGCTATACCGGCCGCGGCTACACGATCCCCGGTCGCAAGGCGAAAACCAACGTCTTCACGTTCATCGCCTATGACGAAGGCCAGATCGTCGGCACCGTCGGTCTGGGCGTCGACACCGGCAAGGGACTGTCGGCCGACCAGTTGTACAGGCCGGAGATCGATGCGCTCCGCGCCAAAGGATGGCGCATCTGCGAATTCACCCGGCTGGCCGTCGACCGCACAGCCGCGAGCAAGCCGGTACTGGCCGGCTTGTTTCAGACCGCCTACCTTTACGCCGCGGTGATTCGCGGCTACACCCATGCGGTGATCGAGGTGAACCCGCGCCACGTCGTCTTCTACGGCACCGCGCTCAAGTTCGAGCCCATCGGTCCGGAGCGGATCAACCGACGCGTCAACGCGCCGGCGGTATTGCTCTGCGCATCGTTCGCGGCGATCGCCGACGGGCTCGCCAAATACGCCGGCAAACCGCCCGCGCCCGGAACGCGACGAACCCTGTTCCACTATGGCTTTCCGCCAAGCGAGGAACAAGGTGTGCTGAAACGTTTGCGCGAGCTCGTCGCCGCACGCTGATGGGGCCACGGCGTCCCGAGCGTCGATTCGTGCGACGCCCCTGGTTCTACATACCAGCTGTACACCGCAACTCGCAGCGTCCGGCACGTCGAAGGTCGTGGTGTCGCCCCGAGTCCTACAATGCTTTCATCCATCCGCCGATGGGCAGCGCGCCCATCGCGGGTGAAAATCGCTGCGCTACATGCGGCCTATCCCAAATTCTCGCATGCCAACCACAAGGGCCGATCATCGACCGCGAGGCACGATGAGCAGCGCGCGGCACGCCTGGCGTTATTCGCTTGGCCTGGTCGCGCTGGCTGCGCTGCTGCTGGCCGGATGCGCGACGCTGCCCCCGGGTTCCGACTATCCGAGAGTCGCGTCCAATGCGCTCACGCATCCCGAGCAGACACGCCTCGGCCGCCAATTCGCGGCGGCGTCGGCAGCGCACGCGGGCCTGTCCGCATTCCGCCTGCTCCCGGTCGGCATCGACAGCTTTCTGCTGCGGATGGAGATGGCGCAGCAGGCCGAGCGCACGCTCGATGTCCAGTACTTCGTCATCGAAAACGACGACACCGGAAGATTGATCCAGGAAGCGCTGTTGCAGGCCGCCGATCGGGGCGTGCGCGTGCGCATCTTGCTCGATGACGAGGGGTCGCGCGGACGCACGGTCAAGCTGACGCCGCTTGCGGCCCATCCGAATATCGAACTGCGCGTATTCAACCCGGCGGTATATCGGGGCCAGGTACAGTTTCTGGAGTTTCTTCACGACGTCGAGCTGCTGGGGGATGGGGTCCGGTTGAACCGTCGGATGCACAATAAGCTGTTCGTCGTCGACAACGAGATCGGCATCATCGGCGGACGCAATATCGGCGACGCGTACTTTCAGGAAGGACGCGACCTCGAGTTCGGCGATTATGACGTCATCGCGGCCGGCGGCATTGTCAAGAACATGTCGGCGAGCTTCGATGACTTCTGGAACAGTCCGCTGGCAATTCCGATCGAGGCGCTGTTCGGCGGCAAGGCGTCGCAGAAGGCGCTGGCCGACTATCGCGATGCGCTGGCGCAGCACCACGTCGCGATGAACGACAAGGACTATATGCGCCGGCTGGCCGGCGGCGAACCGCTGCGCCCGCTGCTTGCCGCCAACGCGGCCTGGGTGTGGGCGCGAGCGGAAGTCGTCTATGACAGTCCGCAAAAAAACAAGGTCGAAGACGGAGACGAGCCGGGACGCCTGCTCCGTCACCGGCTGGCCAAGAGGGTCGAGGAGGCACGTTCCGAGCTGCTCATTGTGTCGCCCTATTTGGTGCCCGGGGATGCCGGCGTGAAGTTCCTGGCAAAGCTGCGCGAGCGCGGCATGCAGGTCCGCATACTCACCAATTCGCTTGCGTCGACCGATATGCCGATTGTCCACTCGGCGTACCAGAAGTACCGGATCCCGTTGCTCGAATCCGGGGTCGAGATCTATGAGGTGCGGCCGATACTGGGGCAGCCGGTGGTGCGCGGCAACGCGCTGAAATCGCCGAGCGCGGGGCAGTTCGCCCTGCACGCCAAAGTGTTCGTATTCGACCGGCAGCGCGTCTTCGTCGGATCGATGAACCTCGATCAGCGCTCGCTGCACGTCAATACCGAGGTCGGCGTCATCATCGACAGTCCCGATCTGGCGCGACAGGTCGCCGCGCGCTTCGAGGCCATCGCCCAGCCGGCCAATAGCTATGTACTGGCACTGGATGGAACGAATTTCGCGGGGGGCCGGACACTGGTGTGGCGCACGCTGGAGGACGGCAAGCCGGTCGAGTACCGTCAGGAACCCGCGGCATCGATCTGGCGCCGCGCGAAAGTCGACATGCTCTCGATGCTCCCGCTGGACGAGCTGCTGTGAACGGGCGCCGCCCCGACGTTTCGCCGGCGGCCATCGCCACTCGCGTGACGCGGGCATCCGGGTGGCTGGTCGCCTGCTGCCTCGCGGCGGTCGCGCTTAGCACGTCGGCTGCCGGCTCCGATGAGGACATTGTCGTGCATGCCAAGAAGGAGGGCCCCGAGATCGTCGTCGAAGTCGATTGCCCGGTGCGGGCTCCGGTTCCGGCGGTCTGGGACGTGCTGACCGACTACGACAACATGAGTCGATTCATTTCGAATCTGCAGTACAGCGGTATCCAGGGGCGCGTCGACAACGTGCTCAAAGTGCGCCAGTATGGCAAGGCCTCGCGCGGGCCGCTGACGATCACCTTCGACAACGTGCGCGAGGTCGAGCTGCGGCCCTTCACCGAAGTACGCTCGCGCCTGATCAGCGGCGACCTGAAGGCATCGGTGTTCACCACGCGCCTGGTCGACGTCGACGGTCTCGTCCACATCGTCAACAGCGGCCGGTACACGCCGAAGATATGGGTTCCCCCGGTGATCGGACCCGCGCTGATCGAGGCGGAGACGCGAAAACAGTTCGGGGAAATCAGGACCGAAATCCTCCGACGCAGCGAACGTCGCGCGGCGGAGCTTGCGCCGCGCTGATCGATTTCCCGCGATGCGGGCGGCTGGGTTTTCCCTGACATGATCGGGCGCGCATGGACTTTCTGGCGGCGGCTTGGGAATTCATCGGCAATCTCGACAACGAGCTCGCCCTCCTGCTGTTGAACTACGGCAGATGGATCTACCTGATCCTGTTCCTCATCATTTTCTGCGAGACAGGCCTCGTCATCGCCCCGTTTCTGCCCGGCGACTCGCTGCTGTTCGCCTCCGGCGCGCTCTGGGCGGCTGCCGACATGCCGGTCGAGCTGCTGGCGGGGACGCTGATCGTCGCATCGTTCGGCGGCGATAACTGCAATTACTGGATCGGCCGGCTGTTCGGAAGCCAGACAGCCAAGAAAGCGCATTCGCGATTCCTGAACCGGCGGGCGCTCGACCGAACCCATCGGTTCTACGCTCGCCACGGCGGCAAGACGATCATACTTGCGCGCTTTGTTCCGATCGTGCGCACGTTTGCCCCTTTTGTTGCGGGCATCGGGCACATGGACTACCGCCGTTTCCTCATGTTCAGCGCCGCCGGGGCGATGCTGTGGGTCGGGTTGCTGGTGTCCTGCGGATACCTGTTCGGCAAACTGCCGATGGTGCAGGACAATTTCGCGCTGGTGATCGTCGCGATCATCGCCTTTTCGCTCGTTCCCGTCGCGGTCGAGTACGTGCGCGCGCGGTTGCGGCGCTAGCAGCGCGGTCCTTCGGACCATTGCTCCGTCGTCGCACGTTGGCCGGCGAGAGCTTGTGCGCTATGCTGTGACGCTATTGTCTATCCGGAGCGCGCGTGAAATTGCCGATTTGTCTTGCCCTGGCCATGCTGCTCACCGCCTGCATTCCGATCGGCATCCGCGGCACCTCGATCACCGATGCCGGCGCGCATCGTGCCATCGCCACCTCGCCGACCGGTGCCGCCGACTTGCCCGCCC
>Ga0070714_100000543_pt1 | contig 27190 bp, 25 predicted proteins | sample LARL83metaG_FD_65450 | JGI IMG/M metagenome (GOLD analysis project Ga0070714, IMG submission 65450) | Corn, switchgrass and miscanthus rhizosphere microbial communities from Kellogg Biological Station, Michigan, USA - LAR L8-3 metaG | ecosystem: Host-associated > Plants > Roots > Rhizosphere ... | reverse complement strand
AGGCGGCAGATGCTGAATGCCGCCGACGACGACGTGTGTCCGGGCGGCGATTAGCAACCGGCGACGGACCACCGGCCCCTCACCAGCCCGCTCCGGGACAGACACCCGGAGCGGGCGCGGGGCTGCAAAGCCCTGGTTTTCAAGCCGATAGGGGCGCTTGGCTTTCTTGACTCTTTCGACCCTCCCGGCCTACAGTCCGCCCCCTCAAACCGCTTCGGTTGAGACTTTCCGCCTTCGCCTAAGAGGGCGGCCGCCAGTCCGCGAGTGTCGCGCACTGGCGTTTCGTGCATTTGGCCCCCTGTACCGATCGAGACGATGTTCGAAACCCTGACCAGCCGCCTGACCGACGCCTTCGCGAAGCTGACCCGCAAGGGCGTGCTGCGCGAGGAGGACGTCGCCGAGGCGCTGCGCGAGGTGCGCGTGGCCCTCCTTGAGGCCGACGTCGCCCTGCCGGTGGTCAAGGATCTGATCGCGGCGATTCAGCAGGACGCCGTCGGCGCCGCCGTCGTCCGCTCGGTGACGCCGGGCCAGATGGTGGTGAAAATCGTCCAGGATCACTTGACCAAGGCGCTGGGCGGCACCGCGTCGGCGCTGACGGTCGCGACCAACCCGCCGACGATCATCCTCATGGTCGGGCTCCAGGGCTCCGGCAAGACGACGACCTCGGGCAAGATCGGCCTGCGCCTGTCCCAAGGCGGCCGCAAGAAGGTGTTGCTGGCGTCGCTCGACACCCGCCGCCCGGCGGCGCAGGAGCAGCTCGAGGTGCTCGCCCGTCAGGCGGGCCTCGTCAGCCTCACCATCGTTCCCGGCCAGGGGCCGGAAGAGATCACCAAGCGGGCGCTCGCCTCGGCCAGGCTCGAAGGCTACGACGCGCTCATCCTCGACTCGGCCGGCCGCCTCGCCATCGACGACGAGCTGATGGACGAGGCCCAGCGCATCAAGGCGCTGGCGAAGCCGATCGAGACGCTGCTCGTCGCCGATGCCATGACCGGCCAGGACGCGGTCAACGTCGGCCGCGCCTTCAACGAACGCATCGGCGTCACCGGCATCGTGCTGACGCGCATGGACGGCGATGCCCGCGGCGGCGCGGCGCTGTCGATGCGCAGCGTCACCGGCGCGCCGATCAAGCTGATCGGCACCGGTGAGAAGCTCGACGCCCTCGACGACTTCCATCCCGAGCGCATCGCCTCGCGCATCCTGGGGCAGGGCGATGTCGTCGCCCTGGTCGAGAAGGCCGCCGCGGTCGTCGACGAGGAGGAGGCCAAGAAGCTCGCCGCCAAGATGCAGGCAGGCTCGTTCGACCTCGACGACATGCGCAATCAGTTGAAGCAGTTGCGCAAGATGGGCGGGCTATCCGGCGTGATGGGCCTCCTGCCGGGCGTGCAGAAGGTGAAGGCGCAGCTCGCCAACGCCAAGCTCGACGACAGGATGATCGCGCGCCAGGAAGCGATCATCGGCTCGATGACCGTATCCGAGCGCAAGAATCCCGACCTCCTCAACGCTTCCCGCCGGCGCCGCATCGCCGCCGGCTCGGGCACCCGCGTCGAGGAGGTGAATCGCATCATCAAGCAGTACCGCGACATGGCGACGATGATGAAGAAGATGCGGAAAATGGGCAGCCAGGGGCTTGCGCGCTCCGGCGGCTTCCCCGGACTCATGCCGCGCTAGCAACACACCGTATCCAACCGAACCTCCGGTCGTCGACCGGACCTCACAGGAGACTGACACCGACATGGCTCTGACGATTCGACTTTCGCGTGGCGGCGCCAAGAAGCGCCCGTTCTATCGCATCGTGGTCACGGACTCGCGCGCACCCCGGGACGGCCGCTTCATCGAGAAGATCGGCCACTTCGACCCGATGGTGGCGAAGGACAGCCCGCGCCGCCTGGTCATGGACTTGGAGCGCGCCAAGGGCTGGATCGCCAAGGGCGCGCAGCCGTCTGATCGCGTCGCGAAGTTCCTCGGCCAGGCCGGTGTGATCCCGGCGCCGAAGCAGCGCGACAATCCGAAGAAGTCGCAGCCGAGGGCGAAGACGCAGGAGCGCCTGAAGGCCGCGGCCGATGCCGCCGCCAAGGCTTCGGAAGCGCCTGCTGCCGAAGCTCCGGCCCAGGCCTGAGGAACGGAGGCCCGCGCTGAACGCTCCGGCAAACTCCCGCGACCGCGTCCTGGTGGGCGAGATCACACGTGCCCGCGGCATTCGCGGCGAAGTGGTGATCCGCTCCTTCACGGATGATCCGCGGATGGTGGCGGGCTACGGGCCGGTGACGGACGAAGCGGGACGAGTGTACGCGTTGGTGATCGACGGAACGGACGGCGAAATGGTTCGCGCGCGCATCGAAGGAGTGGAGACCCGCACGCAGGCGGAGGCCTTGCGCGGCGTGCGCCTTTACGTCGCGCGTGCGGCTCTCCCCGAGCCGCCGCCGGGCGAGCACTACCGCGCCGATCTGCTCGGGCTGGCGGCGGTGGCGTCGGACGGGGCAAGTCTGGGTCGCATCCGCGCGGTCGAGGATTTCGGCGGTGGCCCGTTCCTCGAGCTCGACGCCGAGAACGCCGACGGGCCGATCTGCATCCCATTCACGCCCGATACGTGCGCCGTCGATCTTGCCGCCGGCGTCGTGCGGGTGACGGTGCCCGAGGGGCTCCTGGATCCCGCGCCGAAACGCGAGACCGAGGATGCCGAGGACGATGCCACCGCTCATCCACGCCGCCGCCGCGGCCCGATGCGCCTGCGCCGGAGGCGGTCATGACGGCATCCTGGACCGCGCGCGTCCTGACGCTGTTCCCGGAGATGTTTCCCGGACCGCTCGGCCATTCCCTGGCCGGCCGCGCGCTGGAGACGAATATCTGGTCGCTCGACGCGATGGACATCCGCGCATTCGCGACCGACCGCCACGCGACCGTCGATGACGCGCCGTTCGGCGGCGGCTCGTCGATGGTGATGCGGCCGGACGTGGTCGATGCGGCGCTCAAGGCCGCGAAGGCGAAGGACGACCTGCCGGCGCTCTATCTGACGCCGCGCGGGCACCCGCTCGATCAGACGCGCGCGGCGGCGCTGGCGAGCGGACCCGGCGTGCTGCTGCTGTGCGGCCGCTTCGAAGGCGTCGACCAGCGCGTCCTCGACGCGCACCGGCTCGAGGAAGTCAGCCTCGGCGACTTTGTGCTGTCGGGCGGCGAGCCTGCCGCGATCGCACTCCTGGATTCTTGCGTGCGCCTTCTGCCCGGCGTCGTCGGCAACGCCCAGTCGGTCGCCGACGACAGCTTCGCCGCCGGGCTTCTGGAATACCCCCATTACACCCGGCCCCAGGTTTGGGACGGCCGGGCGGTGCCGGACGTGCTGGTGTCCGGCCATCACGAGAACGTCCGCGCCTGGCGGCTTGCCCAGGCTGAAGATATTACCCGTCGGCGCCGTCCGGACCTGTGGGGCCGCTACGCCGAGCGCAAGCAGAACGCTTCGTCAAATCCGCCGATGGTCGCGAATGGCTCGCGACCCGGATCACGATAAGACCGTCAGATAAAGGTACGTGACATGAATCTCATCGAAACGATCAACAACGAACAGATCGCCAAGCTGACGGCGAACCGCTCGGTGCCCGACTTCGCCTCCGGCGATCTCCTCCGGGTCTCGGTCAAGGTGGTTGAAGGCGAGCGCGAGCGCACCCAGTTGTTCGAAGGGCTGTGCATTGCCCGCTCCAACGCCGGACTGCACTCCTCGTTCACCGTGCGCAAGATTTCGTACGGCGAGGGCGTCGAGCGCGTCTTTCCGCTCTACTCGCCAAACGTCGTCAACATCGAGGTCGTGCGCCGCGGCAAGGTGCGCCGGGCGAAGCTCTATTACCTCCGCGGCCTCACCGGCAAGGCGGCGCGCATCGCCGAGCGTTCGAGCAAGCGTGGGCTGAAGAAGCCGACGATTCCGACCGAAGGCGTCGCGGCGGCTCCGGTCACCGAGGCGGACGTCGCCCCGGCGCCGAAGAGCTGATCGAGAGTCAGGTTCGTTCATACTTTCACGTGTTTGGATCACGCCATGCCGAAGACCCTGTTCGACAAGATCTGGGACAGCCATATCGTCCACAAGGATGCCGATGGGACCTGCGTCCTCTACATCGACCGCCATCTTGTCCATGAGGTGACGAGTCCGCAGGCGTTCGAGGGCCTTCGGCTCACCGGCCGCACGGTGCGTCGGCCCGACGCAACGCTCGCGGTGCCGGACCACAACGTGCCGACCACCGACCGCACCAACATCGTCGACGAGGAGTCGCGCATCCAACTCGAGGCGCTCGATCGGAACGCGCGCGACTTCGGCGTCGTGTATTTCCCGATCGCCGACAAGCGCCAGGGCATCGTCCACATCATCGGTCCCGAGCAGGGCTTCACCCAGCCCGGCATGACGATCGTGTGCGGCGATTCGCACACGGCGACCCACGGCGCGTTCGGGGCGTTGGCGTTCGGCATCGGCACCTCCGAGGTCGAGCACGTTCTGGCGACCCAGACGCTGATTCAGAAGCCGGCCAAGAACATGCGCATCGCCGTCGAGGGCAAGCCGCATGCGGGCGTGACGGCGAAGGACCTCATCCTCGCCATCATCGGCAAGATCGGCACCGCCGGCGGCACCGGCCACGTCATTGAGTTCGCCGGCAGTGCCATCCAGGCGCTCTCCATGGAAGGCCGCATGACGGTCTGCAACATGGCGATCGAGGCGGGCGCGCGGGCGGGCCTGATCGCGCCGGACGAGACGACGTTCGCCTATATCAAAGGCCGGCCGATGGCGCCGAAAGGCGAGCAGTGGGACAAGGCGGTCGCCTACTGGAAGACGCTGCCGTCCGATCCGGGCGCCGTCTACGACACGGACGTCGTGCTCCGCGCCGAGGAGATCGTGCCGCTGGTCACCTGGGGCACCAGCCCGCAGGACGTGCTGCCGATCACCGGCGCCGTGCCCGACCCATCCGCCGAGGCTGACGCCAACCGGCGGCGCTCGATGGAGCGGTCGCTCGAATACATGGGCCTCAAGGCCGGCACCCGGCTCACCGACATCCCGATCGAGACCGCGTTCATCGGTTCCTGCACCAACGGCCGCATCGAGGATTTGCGCGCCGCCGCCGTCGTCGCCAAGGGACGCAAGGTGGCCGCGGGGGTGCGCGCGCTGGTCGTGCCGGGCTCAGGGCTCGTCAAGGAGCAGGCCGAGAAGGAAGGCCTCGACCGCATCTTCACCGAAGCGGGCTTCGAATGGCGCGAGGCGGGCTGCTCGATGTGCCTCGCCATGAACGCCGACAAGCTGAAACCCGGCGAGCGGGCGGCCTCGACGTCCAACCGCAACTTCGAGGGTCGTCAGGGCCCGGGCGGGCGCACCCATCTGATGAGCCCGGCGATGGTGGCCGCGGCCGCCATCAAGGGCCATCTCGTCGACGTTCGCGACCTGGATTCCTGAGGACCGCCGCCATGGAAAAGTTCACCAAGCTCACCGGCATCGCCGCGCCGCTCCCCATGATCAACGTCGACACCGACAAGATCATTCCGGCGCGCTTTCTCAAGACGATCAAGCGCACTGGCCTCGGCTCGGCGCTGTTCGAGGCCATCCGCTTCAGGAAGGACGGCTCCGAGGACCCCGACTTCATCCTCAACAAGCCGGCCTATCGCAAGGCGCAGATTCTCGTCACCGGCACCAACTTCGGCTGCGGCTCGTCGCGCGAACATGCGGTGTGGGCGCTCCTGGATTTCGGCATTCGCTGCGTGATCGCGCCCGAGTTCGCCGACATCTTCCATAACAACGCGCCGAAGAACGGCATCCTCTGCATCAAGCTGCCGCAGACCGTCGTCGACGAGCTCATGAAGGACGCCGAGAAGGGCGCCAACGCGCGGCTCACGGTCGACCTCGAGGCCCAGGAGATCACCCGCCCCAACGGTGAGACGATTCCGTTCCAGACCGATCCCTTCACACGCCACTGCCTGCTGAACGGTCTCGACGACATCGGGCTCACGCTCGAGAAGTCGCCGGCGATCCAGTCGTTCGAGGACGCGCAGAAGTCCAAGACGCCATGGCTCTACGCGTAGTTTCCACACCCGTTCGTTCGCTTCACGCTCACTCGGATACGGAGATGATTTTTCATGGCCGCCAATAAGAAGCTCCTCATGCTCCCCGGCGATGGCATCGGTCCCGAGGTCATGGGCGAGGTCAAGCGCGTGATCGGCTGGATGGACAGGCGCCGCCACGTCTCGTTCGATGTCGACATGGGCCTGATCGGCGGCTGCGCCTACGACGCCGAGGGCACGCCGCTCTCCGACAAGACGATGGACAAGGCGATGGGATCCGACGCGGTGCTTTTGGGTGCCGTCGGCGGCCCGAAGTGGGAGAAGATCCCGTTCGAGGTCCAGCCCGAGCGCGGGCTCCTGCGCATCCGCAAGGACATGGAGCTGTTCGCCAATCTGCGCCCGGCGCTGGTGTTCGACGCCCTTGCCGAGGCCTCGACGCTCAAGACCGATCTGGTGAGGGGCCTCGACATCATGATTGTCCGCGAGCTCACGGGCGGCGTCTACTTCGGCGAGCCGCGCGGCATCGAGACGCTGCCCGACGGCAGCCGCCGCGGCGTCAACACCCAGGTCTACACCACTGCCGAGATCGGCCGCATCGGCCGCATCGGATTCGAGCTGGCGCGCAAGCGCGGCAAGCGCGTGATGTCGGTCGAGAAGGCCAACGTCATGGAGTCGGGCCTACTCTGGCGCCAGGAGATGCAGACGCTGCACGACGCCGAGTACAAGGACGTCGAGCTCTCCCACATGTACGCCGACAACTGCGCCATGCAGCTCGTCCGCAACCCCAAGCAGTTCGACGTTATCGTCACCGACAATCTGTTCGGGGACATTCTTTCCGATTGTGCGGCCATGCTGACCGGCTCGCTCGGCATGCTGCCGTCGGCGTCGCTCGGCGCCGCGGATTCGTCGGGCCGGCGCAAGGCGCTCTACGAGCCGGTGCACGGCTCGGCACCCGACATCGCCGGCCAGAACAAGGCCAACCCGCTGGCGACGATTCTCTCGTTCGCAATGATGCTGCGCTACTCGTTCGATATGGGCGAGGACGCCGACTTGGTTGAGAGAGCCGTTGCCAACGTGCTCGACGCCGGGCTTCGCACCGGCGACATCATGCAGCCGGGCAAGACGCCGATTTCCACCATCGCCATGGGCGAGGCCGTGGTAAAGGAGCTGGACAGGCTCGCGGTCTGATTCCGGTCGCCCGATGCCCCGCCGGCGTGGACGCGTTGCCATAAGAATGGCGCGCGACCGAGCCCGCTAAGTCTGATGAGTTGATATCGGCACGCCTTTCCACCGCACGGCGATACCTGCGAATGCTGAACCATCGATCCGGGAACGTCGAAGGTTCCGCCGGCACGAAGACCGGTGCATTCGCTGTTCTCGGGCCCGGTCTCATTACCGGCGCATCGGACGACGACCCGAGCGGCATCGCCACTTATTCGCAGGTCGGCGCCCAGTTCGGCTTCGGCATGAGTTGGGTGATGCTGTTCAGTTACCCACTGATGGCGGCGACCCAGGAGATCAGCGCCCGTATCGGCCGCGTCACGGGGCACGGCATCGCCGGGAACATCCGCGCGCATTACTCGCCGTGGCTCCTGCGCGCCGTCGTCGGGCTTCTGCTGGTTGCCAACATCATCAATATCGGCGCCGATCTCGGCGCGATGGGCGACGCGCTCACGCTTCTGCTCGGCGGCCCAGCCGGGCTTTACGTCGTTCTCTTTGCCGCCGGTTGCGTAGCTCTTGAAATCTTTTCGCGCTACGCGCGCTATGTCTCGATCCTCAAATGGCTGACGCTGACGCTGTTCGCCTACGTCGCCGTCGTCCTGGTCGTGGACATGCCGTGGGGCCAGGTGCTGCGTGAGACGGTGGTGCCGACGATCGTGCTCGACAAGGACTACATTGTCGGCGTCGTCGCCGTGCTGGGCACGACCATCAGCCCCTATCTTTTTTTCTGGCAGTCCTCCGACGAGGCCGAGAAGGAGCGCACCACGCGGGGCGCCCGATCGCTCCTTAAAGCGCCGCAGCAGGCCGCGGCGGAGCTTCATCGCATCCGCATCGACACCTACATCGGCATGGGCTTCTCCAATCTGATCGGCCTGTGCATCCTCCTCACCACGGCGGCGACCCTGCATGCCCGCGGTATCGCCAACATCGAAAGCTCGGCGCAGGCAGCCGAAGCCCTGCGTCCGATCGCCGGCGATTTCGCGTTCGCTGTGTTCGCCATCGGCATCATCGGTACCGGCTTGCTGGCGGTTCCGGTGCTGGCGGGGTCGGCCGCCTACGCCGTTGGCGAGGCGCTGAAGTGGCCGACCGGTCTTGGTCGCAAGCCGAAGAAGGCCAAGGCGTTCTATGGTGCGGTCGCGGTTGCGACGCTTGGCGGCGTCGGCATCGATCTGGTCAACGTCGATCCCATCCGGGCGCTGTTCTGGTCCGCGGTCATCAACGGCGTCGTCGCGGTTCCGGTCATGGCGGTGATGATGCTGATGGCGGCGGCTCCCCGGGTCATGGGCCGATGGACATTGTCGAGGCCGCTCCGGATCATGGGCTGGGTGTCGACGGCGGTGATGGCGGTGACCGTTGTCGCCATGGCGGCGACCTGGCTTTGGGCATGAGTGGCCGGCGGTCGACCGCTGTGGAGGTCGCGGGCTCCTGAGCCGGCCTTGAAATGAAGGCCGGTTGCCGCTAAGTCATCGGCCTCTCCGGCTGCGGACAGAGGGCCGGGGCTCTGGAAAGGCGATATCCTCCCAGCGAGGAACTTCGCCCCAAAAGGAACAGATGCCATGGGTTACAGGGTCGCGGTGGTGGGTGCCACCGGCAACGTCGGCCGCGAGATGCTGTCGACGCTCGCCGAGCGCAATTTCCCGGCGGACGAGATCGCGGCGGTGGCCTCGTCGCGCTCGGTCGGGAAGAAGGTGTCCTTCGGCGACTCCAAGACGCTCGTGGTGAAGGATCTCGAGAAGTTCGACTTCGCGGGCTACGACATCGCCCTGTTCTCGGCCGGTGGCGAGACCGCGAAGAAGCACGCGCCGCGCGCCGCCCAGGCGGGTTGCGTCGTCATCGACAACTCCTCCTTCTTCCGCATGGTTTCCGATGTCCCCCTGGTGGTGCCCGAGGTGAATCCGGATGCGATCGGCCAATACGAGAAGCGGCGAATCATCGCCAATCCCAACTGTTCGACGATCCAGATGGTGACGGCGCTGAAGCCGCTGCACGATCTCTACCGGATCAAGCGCATCGTCGTTTCGACCTATCAGTCGACGTCGGGCGCGGGTAAGGCGGGCATGGACGAGCTGTTCAATCAGACGAAGGGCATTTTCGTCAATCAGTCCGCCGAGGCACACCGAGGCAAGTTCACCAAGCAGATCGCCTTCAACGTCATTCCTCATATCGACGTGTTCATGCCGGGCGGCGAGACCAAGGAGGAATGGAAGATGGTCGAGGAGACCAAGAAAATCCTCGATTCGCGTATCAAGGTGATGGCGACCTGCGTTCGCGTTCCGACTTTCATCGGCCATGGCGAAGCGGTGTCGATCGAATGCGAACGGCCGATCCCCGAGGATGCGGCGCGGGATCTCCTGCGCGAAGCGCCGGGCGTCTCGGTGGTCGATTCCCGCGCCGACGGGGGATATGTCACGCCGGTCGAGTGCGCCGGCGAGGACGCGGTCTATGTCTCGCGCATCCGCAAGGATCCGTCGGTCGAGAACGGCCTTGCGATGTGGATCGTTTCGGACAATCTGCGCAAGGGGGCGGCCTTGAACGCGGTGCAGATCGCCGAAGTGCTTGCGCAGAAGTTTCTCCGCAAGGCCGCCTGAGGCGGCCCGCGGAATCCCGCGATTGCACCTTGGCTAGCGTGAGCTAGCGAGCCGGCTCGCCGGTTTGGGCCGGCGGCGGCGTGTGCCGCAGTCTTTTGCCGAACGTGTCGGCGTCGATCGTGATCAGCGAGAACAGCAGCAGGATGCCGAACAGGATGATCAGCGCGCCGGTGGCGCGCGTCACCCACAGGAGCCGGCTGTCGGTCATGAAGCTGCGCAAGCTGCGCGTGACGGTGGTCAGCAGCAACCACCAGGCGAAGGCGCCGGTGAAGGCTCCCAACGTCAAGCTGATGCTCCACCGCAAATGCTCGGTGACGCCGTGGATGTTGAGGCCCGCCAGCACCGCGGCGAAGGAGATCAGCGTGATCGGATTGGTGACGGTGACGAAAAACGCCGAGGCGCCGTCGCCGAGGAAGCTCCGCCGGTCGTCGGCGGCGGGGTCGGGGAGGCGCCGGGTCAGCATCGCCTTGGCGCCCAGCAGGCACAGCACCGCGCCGCCAATGAAGCGCAGGATCTCGTTATGCGCCATCAGATCGTTGGCGAGGACGCCGAGGCCGAACGCGGCGATCGCGGCGAACACCGTATCGCCGGCGGCGGCGCCGATTCCCGAGACGTATCCGTAGAGCGCGCCCTGAACCAAAGTGCGGTGAATGCACATGACCGCGACGGGGCCGACCGGCATCGCGATGATGAATCCCGCGATGACGCCCTTCACGAAAAAAATCCAGAACTCCATTCGCCCCCGCTGTCGCCGCAGGTGAACAACTGCCTGCGCGCGTGCCCGTCCTTGCGGGCACGACGCGTCTCGATGGCGCACCCCGCGCTCTTCTTACGCAGGTGCATTGGCTCTGACAACGCCGTTCGCATTGCGGCGCGACCGCCCCGGCAATCCGGCTGCGGAATCGAGCAAACAAGATTTTGTGAGAGCGAGCCGGGTCCGCGCAAAATGTGGTTGCGCCGATTCGCCGATACTCATAATAGTTGAGGCGTCAGACGTGCCGATCAGGGTCCGAGAACCTTTCGATCTGGCAACGGTGTCCCGGTTGGAGCCGAAACACCTCGTCTGACGCCTCATGGAGCAGGTCTCTGCCCCCGGCAGCAAGAGCGGGTAGACAGTTTCGCCGTCGCCTCGCTTGGCGTGTCCCCAGGGAGAGACGCGACCCGCTCCGGCAATGGCTCAATCCCCCAAGGGATTGCTGTCCGTCGGAAAGTCTCCGACCTTCGTACAGCTTCGAACCCGTCGTGCGGCCAGCGTTCCGGGACCGGAACGTTCCCGGGGATTGGCCCTCCCCGGGACAACTCTGCAAGGGATCTTGCGGAGTAGATCGCACAACGCGGACGCTCCTTGCGGGAAACGTCCGGACGGACGGCAGCTCTTGGGGACCCGCCGTCCCGGCACGAAACCTTCGCATCGAAGGTCGGTCTTCCCGTTCGGCGTGTTCCCTATTCCCCGTCGCTCGCGCGTCGAGGCTCGGGCTCAGACCCCTCATCCGAAGGGCGCTTGACCCTCGGTCAAGGGCCTGCCGCCGATCCCGGCGACGGACGCGACGGCGTGAACCGTCTCGGCCCGTCGCCCCCGGGCTTCGCCGCCAATCTTGCGATCGGCGGAAAGCCCCGGAACACCTGTTACCGGGGCCGATGATCAAAGCGGGGGCCGCCGGCGGCAAGGCGCATCGCATCGGGGAAGGGAAAATCTTGTGGATGGAAAAAGCGAAACCGCACAATGGTTACACATTCGATCCACGCAATTATCCACAGCGCGGTACGGCACAGTTATGCTTCGCTTGGAAATCTGCGATTTTTGTCCTCAATGGGATCGTATTTAGGCGACGTTGTTCTTTTCTTACGCCACCGATAATCAACGGATCGCACCGCGCGGGGCGGTCCTAATCGTCCCTCATCGTGCCATCGGAGACATCAGCGAGGCGAACATGAGCGAAACCGACCGCATCCAGATCGTCTATTGCCGTCAATGCCGGTGGCTGCTGCGCGCGGCCTGGATGGCGCAGGAGCTGTTGACGACGTTCGAGGAGGAGTTGAGCGAGGTCGCCCTTCGCCCCGGCACCGGCGGCATCTTCGAGGTGCGGCTGGGCGACGCGCTGATCTGGTCGCGAAAAGAAGAGGGCCGCTTTCCCGATATTCCCGAGATCAAGCAGCGGGTGCGCGACCGGATCGCGCCGGGGCGCTCGCTCGGCCATTCCGACCGGCCGGCCAGCTAGCCGCTCGGCGCATGGCGGCCCGGACCCCGGGCCGTTGACGGCCTCCGGCCGGGAGGCTAAACCCAAGCGGCCCAAACCAACGCAGTCCACCCCTTCCGGGGAACGGCGACCCTTCCGGCCGACGGTTTCCCGCGTTTCCCGCCATCCGGCGCTCTCGTCCCGGTTTCCTTTTTTCCAGGCATGATCATGGCCGCATCCAATCGACCGCTGTCGCCCCACCTCCAGATTTACCGTCCGCAGATGACGAGCGTGCTGTCGATCCTGCACCGGATCGCCGGCGTCGGCCTCGGGCTCGGCGCCCTTCTGCTGGTTTATTGGGTGGTCGCCGCGGCGGCCGGTCCCGACCGCTTCGCCGCCGCCCAGGCGCTGACCGGCTCCTGGTTCGGCACCCTGATCCTGTTCGGCTTCTCGGTCGCGCTGTTCTTTCACCTGGCCAACGGCGTCCGGCATCTGTTCTGGGACGCGGGCTATGGCTTCGAGCTGCGCTCGGCCTACGCGTCGGGCGTGGCCGTCCTGGTCCTGACCGTCGCGCTGACGGCGATCGCCTGGATCGCCGGCTTGCTCGTCCTCGGAGGCGGCCGATGAGCATGCGGACTCCGTTGGGCCGCGTGCGCGGCCTGGGCTCGGCCAAGGAGGGCGTCGGCCATTGGTGGGCGCAGCGGCTGACGGCCGTGGCGCTGGTGCCGCTTCTCGTCTGGTTCGTCGCCTCGCTGGTGGAGATGGCCGGCGCCGACTATGCCCATGTCGTCGCCTGGATCGCCGAGCCGCCCGTCGCCGTGCTGCTTGCGCTCCTGTTCGTCGCCGGCTTCTATCATCTGGCGCTCGGCCTGCAGGTGGTGATCGAGGACTACGTCCACACCGAGCCCGCCCGGCTGGTCTCTCTGATCGTCGTCCGGTTCGGCTGCTGGGCGCTCGCCGTCGCGGCGATCTTCTCCGTTCTCAAGATTGCGTTCAGAGGTTGAGGCGATGACCAACGCCTACCAGATCATCGATCACACGTACGATGCCATCGTCGTCGGCGCCGGCGGCGCCGGCCTTCGCGCAACGCTGGGCATGACCGCCGCCGGCTTCAAGACCGCCTGCATCACCAAGGTCTATCCCACCCGGAGCCACACCGTCGCGGCGCAAGGCGGCGTCGGCGCCGCGTTCGGCAACGTCAAGCCGGACGACTGGCGCTACCACTTCTACGACACGATCAAGGGCTCCGACTGGCTCGGCGACCAGGACGCGATCGAATACATGTGCCGCAACGCGATGGACGCCGTGCGCGAGCTCGAGCACTTCGGTGTCCCGTTCTCGCGCACGCCCGAGGGCAAGATCTATCAGCGTCCGTTCGGCGGCCACACCGTCGAGTACGGCAAGGAGATGGCGCACCGCGCCTGCGCCGCCGCCGACCGCACCGGGCACGCGATCCTGCACACGCTTTATCAGCAGTCGCTCAAGCACAAGGCCGAGTTCTTCTCGGAATACTTCGCGCTCGACCTGATCATGGACGACGACGGCGCCTGCCGCGGCGTCGTCGCGCTGTGCCTCGACGACGGCACGATCCATCGCTTCCGCGCCCAGACCACGGTGCTGGCGACCGGCGGCTACGGCCGCGTCTACTTCTCGGCGACGTCGGCCCACACCTGCACCGGCGACGGCAACGCCATGGTGCTGCGCGCCGGCCTGCCGTTGCAGGACATGGAATTCATCCAGTTCCACCCGACCGGCATCTACGGTTCGGGCTGCCTGATCACCGAGGGCGCACGCGGCGAAGGCGGCTACCTGACGAATTCGACGGGCGAGCGCTTCATGGAGCGCTACGCGCCGTCGGCCAAGGACTTGGCCTCGCGCGACGTCGTCAGCCGATCGATGACGATCGAGATCCGCGAAGGCCGCGGCGTCGGTCCTCACAAGGACCACATTTATCTCCACCTGGAGCACCTCGATCCGAAGCTCCTGCACGAACGCCTGCCCGGCATCTCCGAGACGGCGAAGATCTTCGCCGGCGTCGACGTGACCAAGGAGCCGATCCCGGTGCTGCCGACCGTCCACTACAACATGGGCGGCATTCCGACCAACTATCACGGCGAAGTGGTGCGGCCGCTCAACGGCAACCCGGACAGCGTCGTTCCCGGCCTGATGGCGATCGGCGAGGCGGCGTGCGTCTCGGTGCACGGCGCCAACCGGCTCGGCTGCAACTCGCTCCTCGACATCGTCGTGTTCGGTCGCGCCGCAGCCCTCAGGGCGCAGGAAACCCTCAAGCCCGGCGCGCGGCAGAAGCCGCTGCCGGGGGGGTCCGAGGTCAAGGCGCTGGCCCGCCTCGACCGGCTGCGGCACGCCGACGGCAGCAAGCCCGCCGCCGAGATCCGTCTCGCCATGCAGCGCATCATGCAGAACAACTGCGCGGTGTTCCGCAACGAGGAGGTGCTGGCCGAGGGCGTCAAGCTGATCGACGAAGCCGCCGTCTCGCTGAACGACGTCCGCGTCAGCGACCATTCGCTGATCTGGAACTCCGATCTGGTCGAAGCCCTGGAGCTGGAGAACCTCATGGCGCAGGCCGTGGTGTCTATGGCCTCGGCGGAAGCCCGCAAGGAAAGCCGCGGCGCCCACGCGCGCGAGGATTTCCCCGACCGCGACGACAGGAACTGGATGAAGCACACGGTCGCGACGCTCGACGGCACCAAGGTCGGTCTCGACTATCGCCCGGTGCACATGAACACGCTGACCGACGAGGTCGAGGTCATCCCGCCCAAGGTCCGCGTTTACTGATTCGAACGTAGAGAACGCTCATGGTTGAACTCGCGTTGCCCAAGAACTCCCGCGTCGTCGCCGGCAAGATCCACAAGGCCGATGCCGGCGCGGCGAGGGTTCGCACCTTCAAGATCTATCGCTGGGATCCGGACGCGGGCGGAAACCCGCAGCTCGATTCCTACGAGCTCGATCTCGCCAAGTGCGGGCCGATGGTTCTCGACGCGCTGATCAAGATCAAGAACGAGGTCGATGCGACGCTGACCTTCCGCCGCTCCTGCCGCGAGGGCATCTGCGGCTCCTGCGCCATGAACATCGACGGCGTCAATACGCTCGCCTGCATCCATCCGATCGACGAGATCGCCGGCGACGTGAAGATCTATCCGCTGCCGCACATGGCGGTGGTCAAGGATTTGGTGCCGGATCTCACCCACATCTTCGCCCAGTACGCCGCGATCGAGCCGTGGCTCAAGACCGAGACCCCGACCCCGCCCGACCAGGAGCGCCTGCAGAGCCCGGAGGAGCGCAAGAAGCTCGATGGGCTGTGGGAATGCATCCTGTGCTTCTGCTGCTCGACCGCGTGCCCGAGCTACTGGTGGAACGGCGAGAAGTTTCTCGGCCCGGCGATCCTGTTGCAGGCCTACCGCTGGATCGCCGACTCGCGCGACGAAGCGACCGGCGAGCGTCTCGACGCGCTCGAGGATCCGTTCCGGCTCTATCGCTGCCACACCATCATGAACTGCACCCGCACCTGCCCGAAGGGCCTCAACCCGGCCAAGGCGATCGGCGAGATCAAGAAGCTGATGGTGGCGCGCCAGCACGGCGGCTGAACGCCCAAGCGAGATCGAGAGGAAAGCACCATGGACCGCGGCACCACCACCTCGATCCCTTGCGCCGACGGACAGGCGATGCCGGCGGAGGTGTTCTCGCCGGAGCGGGGCAGCCGGGACGCCGCCGCCATCGTCATGGTGCCGCCGATCTTCGGGCTCCTCGACGACGGCCGCGACATCGCCTGGGACTATGCCAGGGCCGGCCACACCGTGATCGCGCCCGACTGGTTTCATCGCACCGTGCCCGGACCCCTCAAGCGCGAGAGCCCGGAGCGCGAGAAGGCGCAGGAGCGCGCCGCGAAGTTCGACGTCGAGCAAGGCCTGAAGGACATCGCCGCGGCGCTGGCGTTCGTCCGCGTTCATGGCAACGCCAACGGCCGCGCCTGCGTGTTCGGCTACTGCTTCGGCGGCCGCTATGCCTTCCTGTCGCTGACCCGGCTCGGCGCGGATGGCGCGGCCTCGTTCCACGGCGTCGATATCGGCAAGCATCTCGACGAGGCCGGCCGCGTCCGCCGTCCGTTCCAGGTCCATGTCGGCGACCAGGATCACGCGATCAAGATGGATGAGGTCGAAGCGACCCGGACAGCCCTTGCCGGCAATCCGCAGGCGCGCGTGTTCCTTTACGAGGGCGTCCAGCACGGCTTTACCAGCAAGGGACGGCCGGCGCACAACGTCGTCGCCGATACGGCTTCGCGCCACGCGGCGCTCGGGCTGCTCTCGGCGCTTTCCTGAAACGAATCGTCGCGGGGCTGCCATGGACAAGCGCAACGTCAACACCGTGCTGTTTCTGGGCCCGCAGGACGTCAAGGACGTGATCGGCATCGGCAAGGCGATCGACCTCGTCGAGCAGGGCTATCGCGAGGCGGCGACCTTCCCCATCGTCAACGCGCCGCGCCGGCGCGTCCATTCGCCGGAGAACGTGCGCGTCTCCAACTTTCCCGGCGGCGTGCCGGGCCTCGGCGTGATCGGTTCGCTCACCCGCGCCGAATCGGTCAGCCACGATCCCACCAATCAGGTCTATCCCTACCGCGAGCACCCGGTCTACCTGCTATGGGACTCCAAGACCGCGCATCTCCAGTCGATCATGGTCGGCGAGATCACCGAGAAGCGCGTCGGCTTTTCGTCGGTGATGGCGTTGAGGACGGCGGCGACCACCGGCGTCGGCTGCCGTCATCTCGTGCGCCGTAATGCGAAGACCGCCGGCGTGTTCGGCACGGGCGGCCAGGCGCTGCACAAGATTCTCGCATTGCAGAACGAACGCAGGATCGAGACCTACAAGGTCTTCAGCCGCAATCCCGAGAATCGGAGAACGTTCTGCGAGCGCCTGAAGGCGCTGGTCGACGCCGAGTTCGTGCCGGTCGAGAGTTCGCGCGAGGTCGTCGAGGGCGCCGACGTCATCATCTGCGCCACCAGCTCCAACGTGCCGGTGTTCGACGGCAACTGGCTCGAGCCGGGCCAGCACGTCGTCACCGTGGTCGGCTCGAACAACGCCCTGGTCAAGGGCGGCTGGCTTGCGTCGGGACGGCGCGAGAACGACGACGTCACGGTCGCGCGCGCCGACGTCATCGTCACCAACTGGCGCGAATCGGTCACCCAGGAGCAGCAGGCCGGCCTGATCGAGCCCCTGGAGAAGGGCATCATCGGCTGGGACAAGATCGTCGAGCTCGGCGAGATCCTGGCGGGGCAGCATCCGGGCCGCACCTCCGACGAGCAGATCACCTACCATGCCAACAACAACGGCACGGCCGCAGCCGACCTCGCCATCGCCAAGTGGGTCTACGACGAATGCCGTCGCCTCGGCCGCGGCACCGAGATCGAGATTCCGGTGCCGGGCAGCCAGTAGATCGAGCGGCGCTTCCCGTATTCGTCGCACACTCGTTTACTCAGCTCGTCATGCCCGCGGAGGCGGGCATCCAGATTTTGTTCGTGCCGAATAAAAAAACGTCTGGACCCCCGCTTTCGCGGGGGTGACGAAAAAAGCGAGCGCACGGTTCTCCCTGCGTTATGCGGTGCATCCCTGGACCCGGCCAAAGGCCGCCGGTAATATCCGGCGCCGCTATGAATTTCCTCCGCGCCATCCGATGAGCCCCGGCCCGCTCGCGCTCTACCGCGAACGCCGCAACGCGGGAATGCTCTCGCCCGATCCGGCCCAGGCCCTCGCCGCCGAAAAGCTCGAGAGCCTCGCCCGCGCGCTTGCCGGCTATCGTCCCCAATCGTCGAACGGCGAAAGCTGGCTCGCGCGCTTCGGGCTCCGGCCCGCCGCAACGCCGCCGCCCCAGGGCCTCTATCTCTACGGCGCCGTCGGGCGCGGCAAATCCATGCTGATGGATCTGTTCTTCGAGGCCGCGCCGGTGTCGCGCACGCACAAGCGCCGCGTCCACTTCCACACCTTCATGCAGGAGGTGCACGGGCGCATGCATGCGCTCCGCGGCTCCAGCGAGACGACGGACATCATCGCCGCAGTGGCCGACGAGATCGCCGAATCGGCCTGGCTCCTCTGCTTCGACGAGTTCCAGGTCACCAACATCGCCGATGCCATGATCCTGAGCCGCCTGTTCGAGGCGCTGTTCGCCCGCGGCGTGGTCGTCGTCGCCACTTCCAACCGGGCACCGGACCGGCTTTACGAGCGCGGGCTCCAGCGCGAGCTGTTCCTGCCGTTCATCGATCTCGTCAAGGACAAGCTCGACGTCCTCTGCCTGAACGGCGAGACCGACTGGCGCCGCGCCCGCATCCGCGGCATGAAGGTCTATCACACGCCGCTCGGCGCGAAAGCCGACGAGGCCCTGGCCGCCGCGTTCCGCACGCTGACCGACGACGATCCCGACGCCGGCCCCGATTCGCTCATGGTCCAGGGTCGCAGGCTTGCCATTCCGCTCGCCGCCCGTGGCGTCGCCCGCTTCGGCTTCGCCGATCTCTGCGCCCAGCCGTTGGGGGCCGGCGACTACTTCGCCATCGCCACCCATTTCCACACGCTGATCCTGGCCGGCATCCCGCGCATGAACGCCGACCGGCGCAACGAGGCGATCCGCTTCACGATTCTGATCGATGCGCTCTACGAGCACCGCGTCAACCTCGTCTGCTCGGCCGAGGCGGCGCCGGACGAGCTCTACACCGACGGCGAAGGATCGTTCGAGTTTCGCCGCACCGCTTCGCGGCTGATCGAAATGCAGTCCGAGGCCTACCAGACGGCCGGTCATCTCACCTAGACGAAGCCGGGGCGCCTTGCCAACCGCGCGAGGCGCAGCTACTTAGAGAATGATTGTTTCAGAATGACGCAAAGCTCCTCCCCTCACCCAGCTTCGGGTAAGTTCGGCCCCGCGACACCTTGCACGGTGTCGCGCCCCTATCGGGAGCGCGGCGGGGTGCAACCCGCCGCGAGGCCTCACCAACCCTTCGCAACCCTCTCCCCGCTTGCGGGGAGAGGGAAGGGTGAGGGGCAATGGTCCATTTGAAGCGATTCGCTCCAGCGTTCGCGCTGCCCAAGGGGAAAGGAATAGACCGATGCTGCTCGACCCGAACGACGTGACGGATTTCATCGACCGCGCTCTGGCCGAGGACATCGGCCGCGGCGATCTCACCACCATGGTCACCATCCCCGAAGGCACCGAGCTCAAGGTCGCCATGATGACGCGCCAGCCGCTGGTGGTGTGCGGCATCGAGATGGCGGCCGAGGTCTTTCATCGGATCGACCCCGACATCAACGTCGAGGTCTTGGTCGAGGACGGCACCGCGGCGGCGGCCAAGACGGTGCTCGCGCGCATCGACGGCGACGCCCGGGCGATTCTTTCCGCCGAGCGCACGGCTCTCAACATCGTCCAGCACCTCTCCGGCATCTCGACCATGGTGCGCCAGTACGCCGAGAAGGTGAAGGGCACCAAGGCGGTGCTGATCGATACCCGCAAGACCATCCCGACGCTCCGCAACGTCGCCAAGTACGCGAGCTACATCGGCGGCGCCCGCAATCACCGCATACGCCTCGACGACGGCGTCCTGATCAAGGACAACCACATCGCCGCCCATGGCAGCCTGACCGCCACCATCGCCGCCGCCAAGCGCCGCACGCCGGCGCTGACCGTGATCGAGATCGAATGCGACACCCTCGATCAGGTCAGGGAGGCGGCCGAAGCCGGCGTCGACATGATCCTGTTGGACAACATGGCCGCTGCGACGATGAAGGAGGCCGTGAAGATCGTCGCCGGGCGCGCCCGCATCGAGGCATCGGGCGGCATCAACCTCGACACCATTCGCGAGAAGGCGGAGTCGGGGGTGGACTTCATCTCCGTCGGACGCATGACGCAATCGGCGCCGGCGGTGGACATCGGTCTCGACTGGGGCGTCTAGGGTAGGATCGTTTCACGTCGTCGCAGCCCCTCACCCAGCTTCGGCTAAGGCCAGGCTCCGTCTGGCCTAAACCTCCGCAACCCTCTCCCCGCTTGCGGGGAGAGGACTCTATCTTTTTGCCCTCTCCCCAAAGGGGAGAGGGAGGGGTGAGGGGGTGATCCATTTGAGCGGCTTCCATGTCATCAGAGGAGTTTGTAGCGATATGCGTGCGGGTTGGTACGAGCGTCCTGGTTCCGCCTACGAAGTGATCGTCATCGGCGAAATGCCGACTCCGGAGCCCGGTCCCGGCGAGGTGCGCATTCGCCTGCATGCCTCGGGCATCAACCCGTCGGACTACAAGCGTCGCGCCAACGCCAAGGGCGGCATGGAGTTCCCGCGCATCGTTCCCCATTCCGACGGTGCCGGGATCGTCGACGCGGTCGGCGACGGCGTTGGCGCGTTCCGTCCCGGCGACCGGGTGTGGACGATGGACGCCCAGTTCAAGCGGCCGTACGGAACCGCGGCGGAATACGTCGTCCTGCCGGAAGCCAAGATCGCGAGTCTTCCCGATGGCGTCCCGTTCGAGGTCGGCGCCTGCCTCGGCATCCCGGCGATGACGGCCCACCGGGCGGTGTTTCTGGACGGATCCGTGGCGGGCCAGACCGTGCTGGTGTCGGGGGGCGCGGGGCGGGTTGCGCAGTGCGCGATCCAGCTCGCGCGCATCGGCGGCGCCCGCGTTCTCGCCACCGCCTCGACCGCCGAGAAAGCCGAGGTGGCCCGCAATGCCGGCGCCGACGCGGTGATCGAGCGGGCCGGCGACGTCGCCGCTCGTGTCCTCGAGATCACCGACGGCGCCGGCGTCGACCGCGTGATCGAGGTCGAGTTCGGCGGCAACCTCGACACCAATCAGAAGATCCTGAAGGACGGCGGCGCGATCGCTTCCTATGCCTCGTCGCAGGTGCCGCAGGCGCTTCTCACAGTGACGCCGCGCCGCGCCGCCAACATGTCGATCCACTTCGTCTACTGCTACACGATGCCCGCCGCGGCGAAGGCGGCGGCCGCGCGCGACATCAATCGCGCGCTCGCGCAGCACGCTTTCGCGCCGCGGATCGCGCGCATATTTCCATTGGATGCGCTCGCCGACGCGCATGCGTTTTCCGAATCGTCGTCGGGCGACGGTCAGGTCGTGGTGACGATTGCGTGATCGCGAATCGATTCCGAATCGGAAAACGATTCGCCGTCGACCGAGTCGCATCGAAGCCACATCGGAAGAAAATTTCAATCTGGACTTGCACGCCGCCAAGTTTCAGGCTAGTTACAGTTGTCAAGAGGCTAGTGAGTCCATTTTGAACATCCGCACGATGCAGTCGCATGATGCAGATGAATGTCAGTAGAAAAAGACATCGGACGCTTTCGAATCGGACTGTCGTGATGTCGTTGGCGCAGGACTGTTGATGGCGCGCAAGAAAATCGCCCTTATCGGGGCGGGGAACATCGGTGGCACGTTGGCCCACCTCGCTGTGCTCAAGGAGCTCGGCGACGTCGTCATTTTCGATATCGTTGAAGGATTGCCCGCAGGCAAGGCGCTCGACATGGCGCAGGCCGGTCCCATCGAGGGATACGACGCCGCGCTCAAGGGCACCAACGACTATAAAGACATTGCCGGTGCCGACGTCGTCATCGTCACCGCCGGCATCGCCCGCAAGCCGGGCATGAGCCGCGACGATCTGATCGGTATCAACACCAAGGTCGTGACCCAGGTCGGCCAGGCGATCAAGTCGCATTGCCCGAAGGCGTTCGTCATCGTCATCACCAATCCGCTCGACGTGATGGTGTGGGTGATGCGCGAAGCCTGCGGCCTGCCGCACAGCCGCGTCGTCGGCATGGCCGGCGTCCTGGACAGCGCCCGCTTCCGCACCTTCCTCGCCGAGGAGTTCAAGGTCTCGGTCGAGGACGTCAGCGCGTTCGTGCTGGGCGGCCATGGCGACACCATGGTGCCGCTGCCGCGCTACTCGTCGGTCGGCGGCGTGCCGCTGCCGGATCTCATCAAGATGGGCTGGACCACCCAGAAGCGTCTCGACGAAATCGTGCAGCGCACCCGCGACGGCGGCGCCGAGATCGTCGGACTTCTGAAAACCGGCTCCGCTTTCTACGCACCGGCCACCGCCGCAATCGAAATGGCCGAAGCGTATCTCAAGGACAAGAAGCGCATTCTCCCCTGTGCCGCCTACTGCGATGGTCAGTACGGCCTCAAGGGAATCTATGTGGGGGTCCCCGTCGTGATCGGCGCCAACGGCGTCGAGCGAATCGTCGAGATCCCCCTCGACAAAGGCGAACAGGACGCGTTCGCCAAATCGGTTGCCGCCGTGGAAGGGCTGATCACGGTTGCAAGGTCGTTACAAAGTAAATCAGCCTAGGTCGGGGAAAAAACCGACACAAACAGTTTGATTGCAGACGTCAACCAAACCAGAAGGTGATTCAGATGGTTAAGAAAGCAAAGAAGAAGGCGACGAAGAAGAAGGCCGCGAAGAAGAAGAAGGCCTAGTTCTCGCGTCTAGAGTTAGTGCCGGGGCGGGGGTCATCCCCCGCCCCGGTCTGTTTTTCGGGTTGGATTTCCGCCAACTCCGGCGTCCGGGCGCGGCAACGCACACCAGCCATGCCCGGGATCGAGGCGGCCCCTTGGGATTCCAACAACTTAAGAGGGGGTTTGGGCCCCCTTTGCGTATTGGGTTTTTAACCGTTTTGGGCTAAAAGTCCGACCGGTCCCTTGGTTGCCGACGATGGCGGCATGGGGATCGGACCTCCCGTCGAGCCACCGAACGCGCCGCTCCGTGCGGCGTTCTCCCTTCGGATCGGCTCGCATCAGGCCCCAGGCCGTACGTCAGGACGTCACCATAAAAAACCGCAGCCAATGAACATTCATGAGTATCAGGCCAAAGCCCTTTTGGCCCAATTCGGCGTCGCTGTGCCAAAAGGCGGCGTCGCCTATACGCCCGAAGAGGCGGACAAGGTCGCCCGCGATCTCGGCGGCTCGGTCTGGGTGGTGAAGGCGCAGATCCACGCCGGCGGCCGCGGTAAGGCGGGCGGGGTCAAGGTGGTGAAGTCGGTCGAGGACGCCACCGCCGCGGCCCGGGCGATGCTCGGCACCCGCCTCAAGACGCATCAGACCGGCCCGGAAGGCAAAGAGGTCAAGCGGGTGTACATCGAGCAGGGCTGCCAGATCGCCCGCGAGCTCTACCTCGGCATGCTGCTCGACCGCGCGACCGCGCGCGTCACCGTGATGGCCTCGGCCGAAGGCGGCGTCGACATCGAAGAGGTCGCCGCGAAGACGCCGGAGAAGATCGTCCGCGTCGCGATCGATCCCGTCACCGGCTTGCAGCCGTTTCACGCCCGCGAGATCGCGTTCGCCCTAGGCCTCGAAGGCAAGCAGGTCCAGGCGGCCGTGGTCTTTCTCGACGGCCTCTATCGCGCCTTCCAGAGCCTCGATGCCTCGCTGGTCGAGATCAATCCGCTCGTCGTGACGACGGCGGGCGATCTCCTGGCCCTCGATGCCAAGATGAATTTCGACGACAACGCGCTGTTCCGCCAGCCGAGCGTCCGCACGCTTCGCGACGAGGACGAGGAGGATCCGGCCGAGCTTGAAGCCTCCAAGCACGACCTCAATTACGTCAAGCTCAACGGCAACATCGGCTGCATGGTGAACGGCGCCGGCCTCGCCATGGCGACCATGGACATCATCAAGATCTATGGCGGCGAGCCCGCGAACTTCCTCGACGTCGGCGGCGGCGCGACCCGGGAGCGGGTGACGACGGCGTTCAAGCTCATCCTCTCCGACCCTCACGTCGAGGGAATCCTGGTGAACATCTTCGGCGGCATCATGCGTTGCGACGTCATCGCCGAAGGCGTGATCGCGGCGGCGCGCGAAGTGAGCCTTCATGTGCCGCTGGTCGTTCGCCTCGAGGGCACCAACGTCGATCTCGGGAAGAAGATTTTGTCTCAGTCAGGGCTTGCGATCGTCTCGGCCGACAATCTGGCCGACGCCGCCGAAAAGATCGTCAAAGCGGTCAAGGAGGCGGCCTGATGTCGGTCCTCGTCAACTCCGACACCAAGGTCATCTGCCAGGGCTTTACCGGCGCCCAGGGCACGTTCCACTCCGAGCAGGCGATCGCCTACGGCACCAAGATGGTGGGCGGCGTCACCCCGGGCAAGGGCGGCAACAAGCATCTCGACCTGCCGGTTTTCAACACCGTCCTCGAAGCGGTCGCCAAGACCGGCGCCGACGCCTCCGTGATCTACGTGCCGCCACCGTTCGCCGCCGACGCCATCCTGGAGGCGATCGATGCGGCCCTGCCGCTGGTGGTGTGCATCACCGAGGGCATTCCGATCCTCGACATGGTGCGGGTGAAGCGCGCCCTGCAGGGATCCGGAACGCGCCTGATCGGCCCGAATTGCCCCGGAATCATCACGCCCGACGCGTGCAAGATCGGCATCATGCCCGGTCATATCCATACGCGGGGCAAGATCGGTATTGTTTCCCGTTCCGGGACGCTTACCTATGAAGCGGTGGCTCAGACCACGGCGGCGCGCCTTGGCCAGTCCACCTGCATCGGCATCGGCGGCGATCCCGTCAACGGGACCAGCTTCGTCGATGCGCTCGGTTTGTTCCTCGGCGACGACGAGACGCAAGGCATCATCATGATCGGCGAGATCGGCGGCACCGCGGAAGAAGAGGCCGCCGCTTTCCTCAAGGCGGCGAAGCGCAAGAAGCCGGTGGTGGGCTTCATCGCCGGCATCACCGCGCCGCCGGGCCGCCGCATGGGCCATGCCGGCGCGATCATCGCCGGCGGCAAGGGCGGGGCAGCCGAGAAAATCGACGCGATGCGTTCGGCCGGCATCACGATCGCGCCCTCGCCGGCGGCGATCGGGTCCACCATGCTCACGGTGATGAAAGGCAAGTAGGCCGCCCGTTCGGGTCGGCCCGAAGACGAATCATGGCGACGAATCCAAGCGATCAATCCTCGGTCTTCTCCGGCGGTAACGGCGCTTTTCTGGAGGGCCTTTACGCCCGGTATCTCGACGACCCCGGCTCGGTCGATCCGGCCTGGGCCCAGTTCTTCAAGGGACTCGCGGACAATCCGGCCGACGTCGTCCGCGAGATCGAGGGCGCTTCGTGGGCGCCGCGCAGCCGTCGTCCGGCGCCGCCCCAGCTTGCCGAGTTCGCGCCGTGGCTCGACGTCGTCGCCCGCGACAAGAAGAAGCCGAAGGACGCCGTCAGCGCCGACGAAATCCGCGCCGCCACGCTCGATTCGATCCGCGCCCTGATGCTGATCCGCGCCTATCGCGTGCGCGGGCATCTCCGGGCCGAGCTCGATCCGCTGGGGCTCGAGAACCGCGGCACGCATCCCGAGCTGGAGCCCGCCTCCTATGGCTTCACCGAGGCGGATTACGACCGCGATATCTTCATCGACTACGTGCTCGGCCTCGAGACCGCGACGCTGCGCCAGATCCTGTCGGTGCTGCGCGCCACCTACTGCGGCAAGGTCGGCGTCGAGTTCATGCACATGCAGGCGCCGGAAGAGAAGGCCTGGATTCAGGAACGCGTCGAATCGAGCCGCAACCGCACCGCATTCACCGCCGCCGAAAAGGCCGCGATCTACCGCTTCCTGGTTCACGCCGAAGAGTTCGAGCGCTACCTGCAGCTCAAGTTCACCGGCACCAAGCGCTTCGGCCTCGAGGGTGCGGAATCGACGGTGCCGGCGCTCGAGGAGATCATCCATTCGGCGCGCCGCCTCGGCGTGCGCGAGATCGTCATGGGCATGCCGCACCGCGGCCGGCTCAACGTGCTCGCCAACATCATGGGCAAGTCCCACAGCGCGATCTTCTCGGAGTTCCAGGGCAACGGTGCCAATCCCGAGGACACCCAGGGCTCGGGCGACGTCAAGTACCATCTCGGCACGTCGGGCGACCGCGAGTTCGAGGGCAAGACGATCCATCTGTCGCTCAACGCCAATCCGTCTCACCTCGAGGCCGTCGATCCCGTCGTGATCGGCAAGGTGCGCGCCAAGCAGACCCAGCGCGGCGATGCCGCCCGCGAGCAGGTGATGGGCGTGCTCATGCACGGCGACGCGGCGTTCGCCGGCCAGGGTCTGGTCGCCGAGACGTTCTGCTTCTCGGATCTGCGCGGCTACCGCACCGGCGGCACCGTTCACCTTGTCGTCAACAACCAGATCGGCTTCACCACGGCGCCGTCCTACGCGCGCTCGTCGCCGTATCCGACCGACGTCGCCAAGGGCGTCCAGGCGCCGATCCTCCACGTCAACGGCGACGATCCGGAAGCGGTCGTCCATGTCGCGCGAATCGCCACCGAATACCGGCAGCGCTTCAAGAAGGACGTGGTTCTCGACCTGATCTGCTACCGCCGTCACGGTCACAACGAGGGCGATGAGCCGTCGTTCACCCAGCCGCTGATGTACCGCAAGATCGCCAGCCTGCCGTCGACCGCCGAGATCTACGGCCAGCGCCTGGTGCAGGAGGGCGTGCTGACGCCCGAGCAGGTCGAGGGCGTGCGGCAGGAGTTCCACGCCCGCCTCGATCGCGACTTCGACGCGTCGAAGACCTTCAAGCCCAACAAGGCCGACTGGCTCGAAGGCGCCTGGACGGGCTTCGAGGCGGCTTCCGGCGACGATCGCCGCGGCGACACCGCCGTGCCGCTCGATCTCCTGAAGAAGGTCGGCCATGCGCTGACGACGGTGCCCGGCGGCTTCCAGATTCATCCGCGCCTCAAGCGCATTCTCTCGGCCAAGGCCGAGATGTTCGCGACCGGCAAGGATTTCGACTGGGCGACCGGCGAGGCGCTGGCCTACGGAACGCTGGTCGCGGAGGGAACGCGCGTGCGGCTTTCGGGCCAGGATTCGGGGCGCGGCACGTTCTCGCAGCGCCACGCCGTTCTGGTCAACCAGGACTCCGAGGAACGCTACATCCCGCTCGCTCATGTCGCGGACGACCAGGCGCAGTTCGAGGTCATCGACAGCCCGCTGTCGGAGGCCTCCGTGCTCGGCTTCGAGTACGGCTACTCGACCACCGATCCCAACGCGCTGGTGCTGTGGGAAGCGCAGTTCGGCGATTTCGCCAACGGCGCCCAGGTGATCATCGACCAGTTCATCGCCGCGGGCGAGGCCAAGTGGCTGCGCATGTCCGGCATCGTGCTGCTGCTGCCGCACGGATACGAGGGGCAGGGGCCGGAGCACTCGTCGGC
>Ga0070714_100000542_pt1 | contig 27222 bp, 24 predicted proteins | sample LARL83metaG_FD_65450 | JGI IMG/M metagenome (GOLD analysis project Ga0070714, IMG submission 65450) | Corn, switchgrass and miscanthus rhizosphere microbial communities from Kellogg Biological Station, Michigan, USA - LAR L8-3 metaG | ecosystem: Host-associated > Plants > Roots > Rhizosphere ... | reverse complement strand
TTCCTGCACCTGCTGCCGAACGGCTTCAGCTACCCCACCACCAGCACCATGGCGTTCTTCCGCAGCGCCTACCCGGTGGCCTACGTACCGATCAAGGCGGCGCAGCGTGTCGGCAAAAGCCACATCAGGCCGCTGCGCGATGGTCTGCGGTTTTTGCTGATCATTTTCAAGATTGCAACGCTGTATTCGCCGTTGAAGTTGTTTGTGCCAGCTAGCGTGGTGTTCTTTCTGCTTGGATGTGTCAATTACGCATGGACCTTCATTCACGAAGGACGTCTCACCAATATGAGCACACTGTTATGGAGCGCTGCAGTAATCGTGTTCCTTATCGGGCTGGTGTCCGAGCAGATCACGGCGCTGACGTATCGGCGGGATCACTAGATTTGGGCGTTCATTGGTTTTTTTACAAACTTGAACGCATGACTCGGATGGGTTAATCACGGCGAGATGAAACGCATATCATCGAAGTTGAAAGCGACGGCAAATTTCTTTGTGTTCGTCATTGGAACGCGTGCTCAGCTGATCAAAGTGGCTCCGGTCATAGTTCTGTGTGAGAACAAGGGTTTGCCGATATGTCTTCTGATGACCGGCCAGCATCTGGAAACCATTCAGGATCTTGTTGACGAATTCGGAATTCGTACACCGCTCATTCGAACCGTAAAGCCGATGGAGCGGTCGACGGTGGGTTCATTGTTGTGGTGGTTGCCATCGGCATATTTTGGTCTTCGCAAGAGTCTGCAGAAAATCAAGGCAGAAAAAGCCAGTTTCGACGTGATCGTCCATGGTGATACGCTGTCGACGCTAATTGGAGCCTTCGCAGGCTGGCGCGTCGGTGCTCGGGTCGTACATCTGGAAAGCGGTCTTACATCCGGCAAACTTTTCGACCCCTTTCCGGAGGAGATATCCCGACGTATTGTTTTCCGGCTGGTCGATGTGGCCATGTGCCCGAATGAGGAAGCGGCGGCATACATGAGGAGCAGACATCGCTGCAGGGTGGAGGATACGAAAGGCAACACGATTCTTGACGCCGTCGCGATGGTTGGAGCGATGCATGTTGCCCGCGATCAGAAGCCAGCCTACCTAGTGGTATCACTGCATCGATTTCAGAATATCTATGACTCGTCGCGCTTGCTGGAACTCGTGGTATTGCTGGAGGCGGCTGCGTCGAGATATCCCATTCATTTTGTGTTGCATCCTGCGACTCGCAAACGTCTGGTTCACGAAAAGCTGTTCGACCGACTGGCTGCGGCTCCCGGCATAGTCCTTTCACCGAGGTTGGGGTATGGTGACTTTTTACGGCTCGCCGCAGGCGCTGCTTGCGTGATGACCGATGGTGGCTCGAATCAGGAGGAACTCGCAGCCTTGGGAGTTCCGACCATCATTATGCGCAAGGCCACGGAACGGCCTGATGGTTTGGGCGGAAATGCCGTGATGGAAGCGGATATATCCGAAGGGGTGCGGCTGTTTCTTTTGAAAGGTGATTTTGGGAGATTATTTGCCAGCCCCATTAAACTGGAGGCTGATGGACCTTCCGAGCGGGTGGTGATATCGCTCTTGAAGTGACTTAGGATCATTTGCTGGTTATTCATTACGAAATCATCAAGCAGCTGCCGCATCAATCAATGTAAGCCGCTCAGAAGGCTCTCCAATTTTTTCCCTTGCATTTGCCAAGTCAGGCGATTGCCGTAATCAGCGCTGGGCCTGGCAAGCATTTCAAGAATTCCTCTGGAAAGAGCCTCGGAACTGTCGGGAATAACGAGATGTTCTCGTTTTTCAGCGAGCATCCAGCGAACGGATTCCGTCGCTGTGGCAATCACTGGCACGCCACAGGCCATGGCTTCGCACAATTTGGCTGGATAGCTATAACGACCGAAGCTGGTATCGGCGGTGATTACACACGAAATGTCGAGCGCATTGATCAGCGTGGGCAATTGAGCGTCGTCGACGTAGCCGGTGTCGATAACTCCGGGTTCTTGTAATGCTCGCCTGGGAGGGGTGCCACTGAGTACCAAACGAAGTTCCGGCTTTGCAAGTCGCGCCTGACGAAACGCCGCAAGAAGAACCTCCGTTCCCCGACTCTGGGACCAACTGCCGATATAGCCGATCAATGGTGCATCAATTGGCAGGCCCAATGTCTTGCGGCACGCGGCCTTGTTCAGAGGAACAAACTCTGGATCTGCCGCCATGGGCAAAATCTCGACTGAATGTTCTGCTGCTCGCAGCGATTGCAGTTTCTGTGCCAGTTGTGGACCTGCTGCTGTTACAAGGTCGGCAGCACGGATGGATCGCCGCCACAGTGCGTGCAGCGGCAGATTCCATGGCATGTAGGCTTCGTAGTTGTCATACGCATCGATGGCGAGCCGCGCCCCGGTGCTTCTGGCCAGCTTCTGGGCCAACCAACCATAGTAAATATCGGAAACGCCGATTACCCAGTCGGGCTGGAACGAACCGGCAGATTGTTCCAGTTTGCGAAAGAGGCTCAATGGTCCAAGCGTTCTCAGATCGAAGCTCTTCCAATCCACTCCTGCCATACGGCGTTGCGCAAATGGGAGGCGGCGATGGCTACACAACAGGACGTGTACCTCATGCCCGAGCGCGGCGAGCGCGGCCGGCAGGTGATGGAAACGGCCATAGGGGCGCTCGATCAGATCGCGCTGTTGAGGGTGGCGTTTTGATAAGAACAGAAGGCGCAAGCGCGGCATCCATTTTGCGTAAAGGGCACTTTAGTGCGGGATGTTGAACAAGCGTGCGATGGGATATCGCCAGAGCTTGTCCAACCAGCATAGATAGGCGCGAATCACACCATATCGCTCGCATCCTGCCAGGATTTCGCGTTGTTCACGCAATCGCGAAAGTACATTCTTGCGGCTGATTCCCGCCGCCTCGATCAGGACGCTGACGGCGTCCAAATGTATAGCGCGGGTTTCAACTGGAAGGCGCAGCAGGAAATCGAGATCGCCAGCGATTCGGTACCTGATGTTAAAAAGCCCATAGCTTTCAAACAGCGAGCGCCGGTGCAGCAGGCCCGGATGACACACAACCATGTGGCGACCGATGCGTTGGTAGTCCCATGCCGATCCGAAGCGCGCCTCTTTGCGAGTGACGGGATCGAAGGTGAGGCCCTGTGATGTCACCAAGTCATATTTACGCGTATGGACAGCGGCGATCAGCCTTGCCAATGCGTCGCTATCGGCCCATGCATCGTCGGCGCCTAGGAAACATACGTACTCGCCTCGTGCATGCGCCAGTGCCTGGTTCCAGGCATCGTATATGCCGTCATCCCTTTTGCTCTGCCACCAAGCGATGTGAGATTCATGTTGGCGAATCAGGTCGACGGTGCCATCGTCGGAAGCACCATCCGCAATCAACAGCTCCCAATCTGGGAAGCTTTGGCTGTCAATTGACCGCAAGCAGCGTTCGAAAGTTCGCGCTGCATTCCAGGTCGCGATGATGATCGAGATTCGTGGAGCCCTTGTATCGAGCGGCAGCACAGCAGGGGTCATGTCTGTCATTGATAGAGATTAATCGCGAAAGAAGATTGCATCGACCTGCAGCATGCGACCTGTATGAGGCTCGCAAAAGCCTGGCCAGATGGCCCATATCGAAAATCCCAATGTGCGCAGACGTTCGACGAGGTCATCGAACAATTTTTGTCCCTGATACAACGGTACCAACGACAGTTCCAATTGTAGTCCACGGGCTTCGCGAAGAATCTCGGTTGCACCGTCAAGTACTCGATCCTCGTAACCCTGAGTGTCAATTTTGACAAAAAGCCTCGTTTCGGGCTTCAGATAATTGCATGCCAATGTGTCCAATTGCGACAGCGGCACGTGTTCGCTACCTATGTAAGATGAACCCGGCGCGGCATCAGCGTGAGTATCAAGCATCTCAAGCGCCGAACTGCTAACGGAATTCCCAGCAATGTGCATTTCAATCTCTCCTTCGCGATCGCCAATTGCGGCTCTCGGGGCGATATCCCACTTAGAGTCATTTCGGCTGGCATGTAGCAGCTGTGCATGTGCGATCGACAGTGGCTCGAAAGAGATCATCTGCTGCGTATAGCCAGCCTTTCGCAAAGATTGCGCAAACTGGCCGGTATTGGCGCCGACGTCAAATACGAGGTCAACTTTCTGGTCTGCGAGCATAAGCGACAACCGGCCGATATCTGAGGCCTCCGGGCGGTGACGGCGTATATCTATGCCGATCCGGTTTGCAGCTCGTCGAATTAGGCTCTCAAAATTATCAGTGTTCATGGGTACTTCCATTCCGAACCAAGACGATAAACAGGTGGTCGGCGCTGACCCCATTTCCCGGAACGCTGGTCACGTCCGGACGACTCAACATATTCCTGAATGCGTTGCTTAAAGTCAGGTACGCCGAGGGAAAATAGCCGTATATATATGTGAGCGCGGTTGCAAAAAAGCGATGCCAGGTTGAAAGATAACAGTAACGAAATTTATCGCAGCGCTCGATGGAAACGCCCCGAGCGCGTGAAAAACGGTCAAGCCAAGCCCTTGAAAGAAAGGAGATATGCTCAGGGTAGAAGCAATACCACCAATTGGCACGGAAACGATTCCATAAATGGTTATCCGCATCGCCTGTGGTGATGACCAGCGCACCGTTGTCAGCAAGATGGATTAAAAGCTTGTCGATCATGCGACCCGGGTTAGGCATATGTTCGATGACATCGGACGCGATGACGACATCAAAACGCAATTCGCTCGGGATATCGTCGATTGACGGCCAGACCCGTGTGGCGAGTTTGTCAGTCACGAAGGCGGCGGCAGCCTTGTTGATTTCGACTCCGTGTCGTTCGTAGATGGGATCTAGCCGCGCCAACAAGCCTCCTGTGTAACAGCCGAAATCAAGAATCCGGCCCCCTAGCGGCAGACGCTGGTGAATGTGGCTGACGATCAGTTCCCAGTCCGGTCTGACAGCATTTATCGGCCAAGTGGAAACGGCGGTGTTGTCATACAATCGTTGGTAGACAAGCATGTCATGTGATGGATATCTAAACTTCAATTGACAACGACAGCAAAAGTATAGAGCTCCTCCAGGCAGCCGCTTTTCGAGGTGTTTGCCAGCGAACCAGTGGCTATCAGGAAGCTTGCCCAGCGGGCGAAGCTCATGAGCAGCACAGTATGGGCAGGATATATCTAGATTTTCGTTCATGGCAGAGATCCGCGGCCTGAGGCGAGAGAACTTCGCTGGCGGGCACGACGAGTGCGATGCTCTAAAAAAAAGTGTCTGGCCAACGGAAAAACCAACGTAAGTGACAGGAGTGCATAGATGCCTCTGCCCGCGGGTGCACCGATCAACCCTTCGCGGGCAATCGCAAAGTACATGGTCGTTATGGCGACAATGCCGCAAGATAGGACCGTGAGCCCGACGAAGCGCATTCGCCCCATGCCGAGCAGGATGTAATAAGGAACGACGTTCACTGCCAAGACCCAATAAGCAATTACCAGCCAAGGCAATATCTTTACTGTTGAAGCTGCCGAATCTGCGCCGATCCAGCCTCTAAGGATCAGCGGGCCAAGCAGAAGCAATACCAAGGCAAGGACACTGCTCAACAGCAGGTTTCCTGCCATGGTCAGCTTGGTTACCCGCCAGAGCGAAAAATGGCCTTGGGCTTCCAGTTTGCGACTTACCTTCGGGAAGATCACGCTCAAGGCGGCGGCGGAAATTGCATGAATTTGCATTGCCAGTTGCGAGGCGATCGAATAGTAGGTGAGGCTTGAAGATCCAAGTGATGAGCCCACCAGCAGTCGATCGGCGACACCGAACAACATGCCACCCACACCCTGCAGCCAGCCCCACTTGGCGAGGTGCAGAATGGCGCCAGCACCAGTGAATGTGGGACGCAGGCTGGTCAAGCCGAGCAGTTGTCTTGAAATGATTGTCTTGGCAATCAATCGGAGCACTGCCACTACGAAGAGCGCTGCATACAAAGCCCACAATGTCGGCCATACCCATAGAACCAGCCCGGCGCCAACGATTTGCGTCGTCTTACTTGCGATTTCGATTTGGGCAGCTTGACCAAAATGCTCGGCACCCTTTATCGAAGAGCTGAACACGTTGTCCACTTGTTCAAGCCAGATCAGAGCAGCAGCTGCGATGCCAGTTAGCCGTATCAATGCGGGATCGCCCATACGGCTGAGCAAAGTGGGCCCCGCAAACCAGAAAACAGAAAACACCAGCAGGGCGAGAGTGACGCCGCCCACTAGCGCGATGGCGAAGGAAATTCTGACGGCATGCTCAATGTCGCAACCGTCGTCGCGACCGATGCCAGCGGAGACTGCCTTGATCGTTGCTGCGCCTGTTCCGGTGTTGAGTACACCGCCGAATCCAACCGTTGCAGTAAGCAGCATCCAGTGTCCATAGCCCTCAGTGCCGAGCTGGTGCAGAAACCATGGCGTGGCAATGAACAACAATAAAGGGTAGGAGCCGTACTCGAGCATCGCCCAGGCTGGATTTGCGAACTTTCTCAACATCACAACGCGCTCATCGACGGGAACTCATGCGCGGAAATGGGCTTGATGTGCCTTGAACCAACGATAGGTATCGTTTATGCCTGCACTAAGTTCAAGTTGGGCTTTCCAGCCCAGCGTTCCAAGCCTGCCGATGTCCAGAAATTTGCGCGGCGTTCCATCGGGCTTGCTGCGATCGAATGTCAATTCGCCTTGGTAGCCAATTACATCGGAGACGAGATGCGCAAGAGTTGAAATACTGACTTCTTGGCCAGAGCCGACGTTCACAATGCTGCCATTGCTGTAGTTGTTCATGAGGAACAGCAGTGCGTCGATCAGATCGTCAACGTGCAGAAATTCTCGCAATGGTCGCCCACTGCCCCAAATGACGACTTCCGGTGAATCGTCTAACTTGGCCTCATGGAAACGCCTGATTAACGCAGGCATGACATGGGAATTTTTCGGATGGAAATTGTCGCCAGGTCCATACAGGTTGGTCGGCATGGCGCAGATCGCGTCGAAACCGTATTGCTGGCGATATGCCTGGCACATTTTCAGGCCGGCAATCTTGGCAATGGCATACCACTCGTTGGTGGACTCAAGCGGACCGGTAAGCAGATATTCTTCCTTGATCGGCTGCGGACAATCGCGTGGATAGATGCATGACGACCCAAGAAATAGCAGTTTCTTTGCACCATGTTTCCAGGCGCTATGGATCACATTTGTCTGAATTGCGAGATTGTCCCGGATGAATTCGGCGGGATAAGTGCTGTTGGCATGAATGCCACCGACCTTTGCAGCAGCGAGAAATACGTACTCCGGCTTCTCAGTCGTGAAGAACTCTTCAACCTGTGCTTGATGGGTCAGATCGAGTTCCTGATGCGTACGTAGTAGAAGGTTGTCGGCGCCATCAGCAAGGAGACGCCGCACGATGGCCGATCCAACCAGGCCGCGATGCCCGGCGACATAGATGCGTGCGTGTATGTCCATAGCCAAATTATTCGTGATGGTTGGGAGAGGCATAGCCGGCACTGCGGATCAACGCATCACGCCGGGCCAGCAGGAGATCGGCCTGCATCATCTCACGCACCAGCTCATTGAAATTGGTGCGGGCGTGCCATCCAAGTTGCTGGCGTGCCTTGCTCGGATCGCCCAGCAACGTTTCCACTTCTGCCGGACGGAAATAGCGGGGATCAATGGCCACGATCCGCTGCCCAGGTTTGACGGCACTATCGGCAGGTGCGCTGGCGACGATGCCGTGCTCGTCGATATCGCTACCGACCCACTCGATACGAATGCCCAGTTCGCTGGCGGCTCCGTCCACAAACTCCCGTACCGAGTGCTGGATCCCGGTGGCAATCACGAAATCTTCCGGGCTGTCCTGTTGAAGCATTAGCCATTGCGCTTCGACGAAGTCGCGTGCATGGCCCCAGTCACGGCGTGCATCAAGATTGCCCAGGTAGAGGCAATCCTCTTGTCCTAGGTGGATGCGCGCAAGGGCACGGGTGATTTTACGGGTAACGAAAGTTTCACCGCGCCGGGGCGATTCATGGTTGAACAAAATGCCGTTGCAGGCATACAAGCCGTAGGCCTCGCGATAGTTCACCGTAATCCAATAGGCATAGAGTTTGGCCACGCCATACGGCGAGCGGGGATAGAACGGCGTGGCTTCCGACTGCGGGACGTGCTGCACCTTGCCGTAGAGTTCGGAGGTAGAAGCTTGGTAGAAACGCGTCTTGCGCTCCATTCCCAGAATGCGGAGTGCTTCCAGCATCCGCAACGTACCCATGGCATCGGTGTTGGCGGTGTATTCAGGCGTCTCGAACGACACCTGCACATGGCTCTGCGCGCCGAGATTGTAGATCTCGTCGGGCTGCACCTGCTGGATGATCCGAATCAGATTGGTGGCATCGGTGAGGTCGCCGTAGTGCAAGAAAAACCGCTGCCCCGATTCATGCGGGTCCTGATACAAGTGGTTGACGCGTTCAGTGTTGAACGACGAAGCCCGCCGCTTGATGCCGTGGACCTCGTAACCTTTTTCCAGTAGAAATTCTGCCAAGTAGGCGCCATCCTGACCGGTGATTCCAGAAATAAGTGCTCGTTTCACGGGGTTTGTCGCCTGATGAGAATTGCAAATTGTCAGTTTAAGTATTGCCAGTGCCTGCTCATGTAGGGCGACTTTTTTATTCGTGCGGGAGCCGGGCCAACTGCTCCCGCAAGGGCTCAGTGCTATTGTTCAACCGGCCTCCGATATTGAGTCGCTCCAATTGCTGCAACGCCTGAGCGGCTTCATCCGCACGGCCTTGGGCAATCATCATCCGGACTAAAGTGATCTGATAAGCAGCTTCATTTGGGCTGGTTTCGATGGCTTCCCTTGTCATGTGGATACCAAGCTCCTCGTCATTCAATACGTTCCAGGCGTAGTCGCCATAGGTAGCAAGCAGACGGGCGCTAGGATGAGGGTGTGCGAGCGCAGTCATAAATGCTTCCATCATGCGGTCTCGAGGCAGGTCGCAGCGATTTTCGCGCGCACATTGAGTCAACGCACCTAGCGAACTTTCGTCCTGCACTCCAGGTGTGTGCGTCTTGAGTTTGGCGATCAAACTACGCCACCAGGAATCCTTTAATGGCAAATGCATCTTTGAGTTCATGAAGATCAAGGCTTGCTCGGGGAGAATCGATGAACCCGGCAGGGCCGCGGATCTCTCCAGCGGAGCGTAGGCGAGTGTTGTAAAAGGCGAAGCCGGATCGTAGTGCGAATAGATGATATAGGTGCGACCCAATTCATATTGGGACCTCGGAGAGTTTGGCGCACGGGACGCAAGGTCCTCGGCCAGCCGCAACGGATCACCCCATGCATAGGATGTCAGAGCGGTCAGAGCAGTCCAACACAAAAACAACCCCCCGAGCAAAACGTGACGGGGCAGAGCAAAGGGTCGGGTACGCGGCGCTGCCAGTATCGGCACTACCGCCATGAGCAGCCCGAAGCTGGCGAAATAATTTCTGTGTTCGTAGATCAGTTCGAGCGGAAGGATAGTTCCGGTGAGGAGTTGGCATCCAAGGAAGAGCGCCATGCCCAGGGCAATCAGAGGCTTGCGCGATCGTAGCCAGATGCCTAAACCGATAAACACGGCTAAAAATGCAATGCTGCCAAGCGTGCTCCATGGAGTGGTCAATCCCACCGATATACGAAAGTCATCATGGTAGAACGAAAGGGCATTGGGCATAGGTAGAAGAGTCCACGCTATGTAGTCAACGACAATGCGTGCTTCGCTGAGCAGGCGCGTGCCAATGGTGAAGTCGCGCGACGCCCATGTTTCGGGTTTCAACAAGCCAGGAACCAGCCAGACCAAACCAATTAGCATCGGTAGAACCAGAACGAGCAGGTAAAGACCGATGACCCACATGTCACGTCGGGGCGTCTTTGCATTGGTAGCCCCTGGAAAGGGTTTGTTTTCGACTGATTCGCCAAACTGAAACAATGCCCATTCGATTAGCAGTGCATACAGTGGCAACATTACCGCCGTTTCCTTAGCAAGGAGGCCAAGGGCCGTTGGAATCGTGACGCTGATCAAGCAAAGAACAAAGCCGCGGTAGTATGTCGAAAAACCGAGGTTATCCTTGTCCAGGGAGTAAGCGACAGAGGTGTTGGCAAGCATAAGACGACGACCGCTGACATAGCCGAACAAGCCAATCAATACAAATAGATTAGCCATGCTCTCCATGCGCTGGACGACGTACAGCACGCCGGTCAGGTTGATCGGCAGGAGCAACCAGCCACCAGCGACCAGCGCGCCAACTACGCCAGCCCGGGCCATGCCGCTCTCCACCGAAGGGAAACGACCCGTCGCGGGCGCATCTTCCTCCCGTACCAGTAGTAGCGTCCTTGCCAGCAGAAAGACCAGCAGGCCGTTAAGCAAGTGAATGGCGAGATTGGTCACCTTCATCCAGAACGGATCGAGGCCACTGACCAAGTAGTTGGTCGCAAAACTGAGCGAGGCCAGCGGACGCTTGAAATCGCTCGCTGGTGAGGAGAGGGCCGCATTGATCAATGAAGGCAAACTTGCATCCTGTGGTTGTACCCCTTGGTTGTCGACAATGTTGGGGTAGTCGTCGAACAGGTAGCCGCCTTTAAGACCTGGCCAATAGACGGCGGCTGTGATTGCCAGAAACAAGAGCAGTAGCCACAAGCCAGTACGGCGGGACGGAAGCAATTTCATAGGCACATCGGGCACTCAATAGGTCGTGCATCGTAACGGACGCATAGATGCTGGGTCTGGTCAGCGGCCAGCCTGCATTGTCGTCGTTGGTCGCGGGATTGCCGCGCTCGAAGATTTGCTGGGAGGAATGGAAGAGGTTCGCAGGTTCGCTGGAATGACAATCGGACACTTCTTGCCAATCGTGGCATTGTCGAAATCGCTTTGCCATGCCGAGTTGACGATGCGAGGGCGAGCATGCCATTGACGGCTGAACAGACTCCACGTTTCGTTATGGCTGGGAAAGTTCGCGCCAGCCATATCGACCAGTGACTCGAAAGTATTCGCGCTGAGCGTGCGTTCTCCCGCGTGGACACGCAAATTGGTCACGCGGTCCGGAAACTGTTGAGCATAGGCCTCTGAATACCAGAAAAAAGCCGGAATCTGGAACTCGAAATTGGTGCCTAGACCATGCCCCGTGAAGTCGCATGTTGGCGTCACCAGCATTTCGCCGTGGTCCGACTCAAACCATAATGCGGTCGTGGCATCGCTGTGATGCAGAATGTTGATTGCTTCGGCAAGGACGTGGTCGGTATACAAAATCGTGTTGTCGTAACTGTTCCATATGCGACGGCCTTGCAGAACGCTGTCGTCGTGGTCGGAATAGGTGGGGCGGAAGTGCTTGAAGCTCGCTGGATAACGATAGTCGTAGCCCAAGTGGCTCCCCATCATGTGCAACACAATGAATAGATCGCTGGTTGAATCATGCAGTGCGTCGCGCAGAGGACCCAGAAGATTCTCGTCATAGCTCCCCGGTGCCGTCCATGAGGCATGATTCAGCCATTGGACGTGCTGGGCCTGATAGGCATACATCGACACGGGCGAGTCGAACTTGCCAATAGCCAGCTGGTTGGATATCCAGTAGGTTTCGTAGCCCGCCTCCCGCATCACCCGCAAAATCGAGGCCTCGTCGAGCGTGATGCTTTTGTTCGTGATTGACCGGCGCGTCAAGATCTGCGGGATGGCGTCGATCGATTCCGGCCATGAGGTCACCATGTTCCCAATTGGTACTAGATTGGCGACACGACTTAATTCTGGGTTGGTAGCGCGTGGGTAGCCGAAAAGCTGCCAATTGGCGCGCCGGCTGCTTTCACCGATTACCAATACATAGACCTGGCGTTGATGTATTGGGCTGACGCGGTGTGCGTGAAAGCGGAATGCGTCCAGTCGTGAGGCATTGGCGCGCATGGCGACCCATTCTGCCCGGTACTCGGCTACGCGTTGAAACACTCCAAATGGATAGCCGGGTTCGACCTGTGCACCAAGTGTCGACCAAAGGTTCGTTGTGCCGCGCATACGCTGGTGCAGATCCCCGGGAATCGTTGCCAGCGTTACCACCATGGTCACGAGCGGCGTGGCAATCGCGATGGTAAGAATCCACGATCGTCCGTGGCCGCGCCAGCGTAGGTGCGCGCTTGCACTGCACCGTGCGGCCAGCAGCGCCAAGATCACGGCGGCCAATAGACACAGCGCGATGGGGATCAATGCGCCGCCGAGATATTCGCGTGCCTCTCGAGGATTGGTGGCGATCAGTGTGGCGATGATCTCTGCTGAGGTGGGATGGTGATAGTTGGCGACGAAGAACGCCTCCATCGGGGCCAGCAACGCAAATGGAGTCAGCAAGAGGCACATTAGCCACGGTGCGTCGCCCAGCAATGCAAAAAAAACCAACAATAGAAGGACTGGCACCACCAAGGCCTGAATCCACAGCGCAATGCCGTGTCCGTACCACAACCAAATCAGGTTAGGCAGCATCAACAATACAATCAGTGAGAACAACCCGATCAACGCCCACTTGCGATTTGAAGTGAATGCTTCAGTCATGATTGATTTTCTAGATTCGATGGCGGGTTGTGTTGTCCGCGCGGTGCGCAGGTATCGACAGGCGGCTGGCAGATGGGTGTTGTGTGCTCTTTCGCCTGCTCAAGCAGGGTTGCGCGTAGGTGCTTGAGCTCATGCGGCCAGTAGTTCTGCCGCCTCAGCACCCACTCATGCACAGTCGGCATGCCAAAGTCCGGCGGCTTCGCCCGGTCTTTTAACTGTTGATAGTGGTCAAGTAGCTGGACGCCTTGTTTGGGATAGCCGGCGGCACCCAGCGTCGCAGCGGCTTGCAGTGCAAATCCGGGGCGGATTTGCAAATCTAGCGCGCGGAGATAGTTCGCAAGAGCCACATCGGGATGGTGCTGTGCGAGCGCAATGCGCCCGCGCATGTAGAGAAAGTCTTGTTGTCGGCCGGTGCCTGCCAGCTTGGGGTTCTGTAGGCCATCGTTGATCAGATCGAGCAGGACTACCGGCGTCAGGCCGGGGCAATCGCCGGCCACTGCTACCGGCAGAGTGCGGTCAAACCAGTTGGCGAACAATGATCCCGGATTGGCGCTGCCGCGCATGGAGGTGCGTGCTGTGGTGATGTCGTCAGGTGTGATTCCGCCGGTCATGCAGTGTGCACCGATCAGGTTGAAGGCAAGTTGTACCTGGTCAGGCTGGGTGGCGAGTAGTGCTTCCAGTCGACGTGCTGCGTCGTGGGGGCGCCCGGCTTGCATCTGGGCTTGTGCAGCGTTGGTTTGTGCTCTGGCCGAATTGGGGTTGATGTCTGCCCAAATCAGTGCTTGCGCATGCACATTGCCCCACACCTCGGTACTGGCATGTGTTATCAGCGCCAAGCCGAGCGGCAGCGCAATCATCAGACCACGCTTGAGTACGGGTAGTGTCCGGGTATCCGCCAGCCACAGCCCCAACGGCCAGAACATCAGTAACGCGGGCACGTAATTGCGATGTTCGAAATACAGCTCCAAACCAATCGATGTGGATTCGAGCAGCTGTCCTGCGAAGTAAAACAGGATAACCAACGACCACGCGGGGCAGTGTTTCCGTAACCGCCAAGCGACGCCGATCATTATAAGAATGGCAATGATGGCCGGTAATGTTGTAGCGGGGTGCAACAATGAGGTGGACGCGATGTATTGATCGTTGAACAATCCACTCGAAAACGCCCGCGGTACCCACAATAACGACAGGTAATCCAACAGTATTCGCGGCTCGGTCAACAGGCGTTGCGTGGTCGACCAAGGCCGTATTCCCATGTCGTTACCAGACAGCATGCCTAGCACGGCGATACGGATCAGGTACGCGAGAATGGCCACCGCAGGAACAACCCCCAGTATCCACATGACGCCGCGATGGGCTAGTCTCGCCCGCCCCGATGGCAACGCGTGCCGCGGTTTCAAGACAATGACTTCTATCAACAGTGCATAGAAAGGCAATAGGACGCCGTTGGCTTTGGCCAAGACGCCCAGCAGGGTGAAACCGCCTAATCCAATCACGCTCCAGATCAGCCCGCTGCGGATGTTTCCACGGCACAGTTGATCGCGCCCATGTAGCCAGGTCAGCAGGCCAGCCAGTACGCAGGTGGCCGGCAGCATCGCTTCGCGCTGGATGATATAAAGGGTGGTGGATACAAACAGCGGGTGCACCAGCCATATCGCGGCGCCGAGCAGGGCGGCGACCTGGTAGTTGCGGTATTCAAACGCAAGTGATCGGCCTAGTTTGGAGAGCAGCCCATACAGCAACGCACCGTTGAGCAGGTGCAGGATCAAGCTGGTGCGCTTGAACGGGAATGGATCAGCTGGCCAGTTGCGCGCGTCGAGCAGGAAGGTCAGTAGGGTCAACGGCCGACCGGTGGGATCGGCGGTGCCGGCGGTGATGTAACGCCAGAAGTTGGGCCAGGTGTCGATGGGGCCGGTCGCGCCCAAAGCTGGCAGATTCGCGAAATCGTCGAACAGAAAGCTGCCTTGCAAACCGGGCCAATATGCGGCCAGCGTTAGCAACATGAATGCCGCTAGGGCGAGTAGTGCCTTTATGTTGTAGCGACGGTGCATTTACTTTCCGAAAAAAAAGGGCCGCCTGAGGCGGCCCTTCTGGATGTCGACGTTGTGGAAATTATTTGCGGCAGGAGGTCGGCAGATATTTGTCCGGCACTGAGCCACCGGCGCAATGCCACTCAACGCTGCCGCCGTGGGTGATGGCCGAAAGAACCAAGGTGCTCGGACCGGTCGAGATAGCCTTGTTGGCCTTGGGACCGCCATAAGTGGCGGTAATCAGGCCGCTGGTGACGACAACCTTGCTTACGTACTGACCAGCGATGCTGACGTCCTTGGCGAGACCTGCAGACGCGTTGTTGTCCGGGAAAACGCCCCTGTTGCTGTAGAACTCGCCGATTGCGGTCTTCGCGCCATCGGCCAGCACGGCACCTTCAGATACCTGCGTACGAATCAGGTAGTCCTGATAAGCCGGAATGGCGATGGCGGCGAGGATCGCGATGATCGCAACCACGATCATCAATTCGATCAAGGTAAAGCCTTTCTGCATGCTCTTCATGGTGGTTCCTCTTCGTATTGGTTAGCTAACCGTGTGATGCCCCCTGAGCCCCAGTCCCGTGTCCCCCTAGGCGGGATCGGACCCCATACTCATGGTCAGGAACGACCAGGAAGCTCGCAGTAGATTCAAGCAGGTTATGTGCCACATCTACCGCGGGTATATTCCCGCATAACCGCGGGCATTGGGATTGTGCCCCTCGTCACGAAAGGCCGCAAGCGTTGTCTGGACTCGGCTCCAAGCGGGCAAAGTGTGACTTCGGTGGCGATCCAGCGATCTGTCGCGAGCGGGCAAATAGTGACGCTATTGGTCAGTTTGTGCAGTAAGGATCGTAGCTCAACAATAGCTACTTGCGGCAAGTCGTGGGCAGGTACTTGTCCGCGATCGTTCCACCATTGCAACTCCAGGTGATGCTTCCAGAGTGGGTAATTGCAGAGAGCACCAGGGTGCTGGCTTTAATGCTGTCGTTGGCCTTGGGGCCGGCGAACGAGACCGTAATCTTTCCAGCAGGGGCCAGGTTGAGACTCGAAACGTATTCGCCGATGATTGAAGTATTTTTTGCTAGGCCCGCGGACTCGTTGGATGTGGGGAACCGTCCGGTGTTGGAAACGAAGTCCCATTCTGCCGCCTTGGCGCCGGTGGCCAGAACCATACCTTCACTGACCTGTGTACGTACCAAGTAGTCCTGATATGCCGGAATGGCAATCGCAGCAAGGATCGCGATGATCGCCACGACGATCATCAGTTCGATCAAGGTAAAACCGGCGGAAATGCGCTGGCGCAACATGGTGGACTCCCCTGTGAGTGCCAGTAGCAGGCACGTTTTGTACCAAATGTGAAGAACCAGCGTGAGCTGGATCACACTGCTGCGCGAGACTCCACGGGACTTTTGGTCAGGGGCGTCTTTTCGTGACCCAGTCGGTGAAGGCGAACTGCTTGCTTCGCGTCCGCCCCGCGCTTAACTTCGAGATTTCGTCCAATCCAAGGAAGTGCCATGAAACCCCTGATCGCCGCGCTGCTGCTTGCGCTCGCTACTGCACCCGCCATGGCAGGTGATGTTGTGGATACGACGTTCGCCAAAGCCGAGGGTCCACATGCCTTCAACGTGCGCGACCTGGTGATGATGGATCGGGTCAGCGACCCGCAACTGTCGCCGGACGGACGCTATGCGGCATTTGGCGTGCGCAGCACGGACTACGCCGCGAACAAGGGCGTCAATGCGGTCTATGTGCTGGACTTGTCGAACCAGGGCGGCCAGCCGGTGAAGGTGGTCGACAAGGGTGGTTCGGCGCGCTGGTCGGCGGATGGGCGCAGCCTGTATTTCGTGGCGCCGGCCAAGGGCGTGGCGCAGTTGTGGCGGCTGGACCTGGGTGGCAAGGGCGGGCTGGATCTTGCGAAGCATGCGGCGGCAGTGCAGGTCAGCCATGCGCCGCTGGATCTGGGCGGTTACAAGCTGTCGCCGGATGGCAAGCAGGTGCTGCTGTCTTATGAGGTGTTCACCGATTGCGCCACGCTGGCCTGCACCCAGCAGCGCATCGATGCGCGCGACAAGGACAAGGCCAGCGGCACGCTTTACACGAAGCTGTTCGTGCGGCACTGGGACACCTGGGCGAACGGCCGGCGCAATCAGCTCTACGTCGGCAGCTTCGACAGCAAGGGACAGTTGTCCGCGGAGCCGAAGCTGCTGAGCCGGGGCATCGACGGCGACGTGCCGAGCAAGCCGTTTGGCGACGAGGGCGAGTTCGCGTTTTCGCCGGATGGCAAGAACGTCTACTTCGATGTGCGCATTGCGGGCACGACCGAGCCATGGTCGACCAATTTCGATGTCTACAGCGTGCCGGTGGACGGCTCGGCCCCGCCGAAGAATCTGACCCCTGACAACAAGGCGTGGGACGCCTATCCGGTGGCGTCGCCGGATGGCAAGACGCTGTATTACCTGGCGATGAAGACGCCCGGCTTCGAGGCGGATCGTTTCGCGATCATGGTGTTGGATCTGGCCACCGGTGCGCGGCACGAGGTGGATCCGAACTGGGATCGCTCGCCCGGTGGGCTCACGATTTCCGACGACGGCAAGACGCTTTATGCCACCGCCGACGACAACGGCCAACATCCGCTGTTCGCCATCGACGTGGCTAGCGGCAAGGCCAGCCAGCTCGTTGGCGACGGCACGGTGGGCGGCTATTCGATGGCCGCGGGCAAGCTGTTGCTGACGCGCGATGACCTGAAACGGCCGGCCGATGTCTATCTTGCCGGCACCGACGGTAGCGGCCTGAAGCAGGTCACCCACTACAACGCGGCGGATTTGAAGAACGCGAAGATGGGCGACTTCGAGTTCTTCACCTTCACCGGCGCGAACAATGCCACCGTGCAGGGCTACGTGGTCAAACCCGCCGACTACCAGAGCGGCAAGACCTACCCGGTGGCCTTCATCATCCACGGCGGCCCGCAGAGCGCGATGGAGAACGGCTGGAGCTACCGCTGGAATCCGCAGACCTACGCCGGCCAGGGCTTCGCCGTGGTGACGGTGAATTTCCACGGTTCCACCGGGTACGGCCAGGCCTTCACCGATGCGATCTCGGGCGACTGGGGCGGCAAGCCGCTGGAGGATCTGAAGCTGGGCTGGAAAGCCGCGCTGGACAAATACAGCTTCCTCGATGGCGATCGCGCTTGTGCACTTGGGGCCAGCTACGGCGGCTACATGACGTACTGGATCGCGGGCGTGTGGAACCAGCCGTGGAAATGCCTGATCGACCACGATGGCGTATTCGATACGCGCGCGATGTACTACGACACCGAAGAGCTGTGGTTCGAGGAGCGCGAGAACGGCGGCACGCAGTACGAGCATCCGGAGAACTACGAGAAGTTCAATCCGCTCAACCACGTCAAGGACTGGCGCGTGCCGATGCTGGTGGTACACAGCGGCAACGATTTCCGCATCCCGATCACGCAGGGCCTGGGCGCGTTCACCGCGTTGCAGCGCCGCGGCATCCCCAGCGAGTTCCTGACCTTTCCGGATGAAAACCACTGGGTGCTGAAGCCGCACAACAGCGTGCAGTGGCATGACGCGGTCAATGGCTGGTTGAAGAAATGGACGGCCAAGGACATGCCGGAGGCGGCATCGCACTGATCCATCTTCTGTGATGAAAAAGCGGCGGCCTTCGGGCCGCCGCTTTTCTGATGGATGTTTACCTGCTCAGAACCATTTCGCCCGCTTCAGCCCCAGGTAGATTCCGCCGACGACGAGGATCATCACCGTGATTATCGCCGGGTACGCCCATGGCTTGCTGAGCTCGGGCATGTGCTGGAAGTTCATGCCGTACCAGCTGGTGAGCAGGGTCGGGGCAGCCAGCATGGCAGCCCAGCCGGCCAGCTTCTTCATCACCTCGTTCTGGCCAAAGGTGACCAGCGAAAGGTTGACGTTGATCGCCGCGGCCAGCATCTCGCGCATGGCGCTGATGGATTCGTTGACGCGGAACACGTGGTCGTAGACGTCGCGGAAATACGCGCGCAATTCATCCGGGATCAGGGTCGGATGCAGGCGCACCAGCTGGCTGATGATGTCCTGCAGCGGTGCCACCGCCAGCCGCAGCGTCATCAGGTCGCGCTGCATGTCGTAAAGCCGGTGCACGGTGCTGCGCTTGAAGGTCTCCGCGAAGATGTCCTGTTCCAGCCGCTGCAGTTCTTCCCGGAAGTCGCGCACGATCGGCAGCAGGTTGTCGACGATGAAATCGAGCACGCCGTACAGGGCGTAGCTGGGACCGTTGGCCAGCAGCTTCGGCGTGTGCTCGCAGGTGCGTCGTGCCGGCGCGTACGACAGCGAGGCGCCGTGGCGCACGGTGACCAGATAGCGCGGACCGAAGAAGATGTGCGTTTCGCCGAACGCCAGGTGGCCTTCGATCAGCTGGGCGGTCTGCACCACCAGGAACAACGAATCGCCGTAGGTCTCGATCTTGGTGCGCTGGTGCGCGTTGTGGGCGTCTTCGATCGCCAGGTCGTGTAGTCCGAATTCCTCCTGCAGCTTCAGCAGCAGGTGTTCGTCCGGCTCATGCAGGCCGACCCATACGAAGGTGTCCGGTTGCGCCAGCACATCGCTGATCGCGTCCAGCGTGACGTCGCCGATCCGGCTGCCATCCTTGTGGTAGGCGATGCAGTTGACCACCATCGGCTGGTCGGCCGGCGAGGGTGTGACGGGCGCTGGCGGGGTGATCAGATTCATGCGCGCATCATGCCCCGCACGGCCAGGTGGGGCAATTGGCTGCCGGATCTCAGCGGTGGCGCAGGCTCCACGCCAAGGCGAGCCAGCATGGCAGCGCGAACAGCAGCCACGGCTGGTTTTGCTGCACGGTGCCGGGCAGCAGGTGCAGCAACACGGCCGCCACGATGGCGAGCAGCTGCAGCACGATCACGCCGTCCATGAAGCGCGATGCGGCGAAACCGCGCCGCGCGCGCCACAACGTCGGCAGCAACAGCAGGGCCAGCGGATTGAACAGCAGCAGGTTCGCGTTGGCCCATGCCGAGTGATGCGTGGTGAGCGTCCACAGCGCCAGCAAAACCAGCCCGACGATGGCGGCTGCCACCAGGTACAGGCTGCCGATGATGGCGTAGCCGATCGCCCAGCGACGGCGCGTCAGCACGAGCAGCGCGCCGAACAGCAGGCCGGCGACAGCCAGCGGCAAGCGCAGGTCGGGCGCCATCGCCGGCGGCACGTCGAGCCGGTTCGGCGAGGTCAGCTGTTCATCGCGCACCAGCGGTTGCCGTCCGCCGTTTCCATCGCCGACCCGCACTTCGCGCAACTGGGTCTGCAGTACTTCGGGCAGAAAACTTTCCTGCCAGGCATCGAGCGGTTGGTCGGCGTAAGGCCCCAGGCCCAGGTCCATCACCAGCATCAGCCAGGGTTGCGCGCTCATCAGGCGGTCGGTCTGCTGCCGATAGGTCATGCCGCCCGGGCGTGGCGACAGCTGCGCCTTGATGACGCCGCCCAGCGCCTTGTCCAGCGCATCGCGCACGCGTGTGGTGCAGTTGTCGGCGTAGTAGTCGTAGTTGTAACCGGCGTTTTCCGGGCGCAGGTTCCACAATAGGAAATCGCGCAGTGCGCTTGCCTGGCCGGCCGTCATCCGCAGCGTCTGGCGGGTCACCGAACGGCCGCTCTCGACGTAGAAGCGTTCGTCGACATCGCTGGGCGCCGCGTCCATCAGGTAATGCATGCGGCCGCGGGCGAAATTGAGGAAGAAATTCTCCTCGTTGAAATCGAACACGCCGTAGTTGAAGTTGACCGCCTCACCAGAGGTGATGTCGCGCACTTCGATCGCGTCGTGGCCGAAGCGTTCCCAGTAGGTTTCGCCGGGGCCGTAGGTCACCAGCGACACTTCGAGGTTGGCGCCGGGTGCGTTGGTTACGCTGGCGTGGGCAGGCCGCGCAAAGGCCAGCCAGAACATGACAAGGCAGAACGCGGAACCGATGTATCGCATGAGTTCAACCTTGTCGTAGTGGTGCCCGTGGGAGCGACTTCGGTCGCGATGTTTCGCCGAGCGGACGCCAGAGCATCGCGGCTGAAGCCGCTCCCGCCGCAGCTCGCCCTGGCCGTGCAGCCTTACTGCCGCACCACGCGGAACTGCTGCACGCGGCGGTCATCGGCCTCGGTGACGTGGAACTGATAGTCGCCGATGCGCACTTCCTCGCCGACCTCCGGCAAGTGCCCGAACTCCGAAGTGACCATGCCGCCGACGGTGTCGTATTCCTCGTCGGAGAAATCGGCGCCGGCCTGCTCGTTGAAATCCTCGATCGGGGTGAGCGCGCTGACCAGCCAGTCGCCGCCGGGCTGCTCGTGCATCAGCTCCGGTTCTTCCTCGTCGTCGTGTTCGTCGTCGATCTCGCCCACGATCTGCTCGAGTACGTCCTCGATGGTGACCAGCCCGGCGACGCCGCCGTACTCGTTGACCACCAGCGCCATGTGATTGCGCGACAGCCGGAATTCCTCCAGCAGCACGTTCAGCCGCATCGATTCGGGAATCATCACGGCCGGGCGCAGGATGGCGCGGACGTCGAACTGCTCCGCGGTGCCGAAAAACTTGAGCAGATCCTTGGCCAGCAGGATGCCGAGAATCTCGTCCTTGTCGTCGCCGTGCACGGGGAAGCGCGAGTGGCCCGATTCGACCACGGCAGCAAGGATGTCGGGCAGCGGCGACTCGGCCGCCAGCATCACGATCTGCGCGCGCGGCACCATCACGTCGTCCACGCTCAGTTCGGTGACCTTGATCGCACCCTCGACCATGGTGAGGGTGTCGACGGACAGCAGTCCGTTGGTCTGGGCGGAGCGCAGCTCCTCGATCAGTTCGCTGCGGTTGCGTGGCTCGCCGGAGAACATGTGGCCCAGCCGGTCCCACCAGGTACGGTGTGCCGGGCCGCTGGTACTGCCAGGGTCGTCGTTCATCACTCGGTTGAATGCAGCCCGAAGCCGGGCGGAAGGCCGATTCTAGCGGAAAAAACGTGACGTTTCAGGGCACAAGCGTCGGCATCCCTACCCGCGCAAGCGGAGGATGCCAGCGGCTTTGCTGCTCCCTGTTGGGAGGCGGAGGTTGGGAGAGGGTGCCCTGCTGGCGGGAAAGATCAAGAGCGAACCGCTCCCTGCAAGCGGGGGAGGGTGCACGGCTCAGGCGTACGGGTCGGCGATGCCGAGGCCGGCGAGGATGCGCGTTTCCAGTGTTTCCATCGCTTCGGCTTCGCCGTCGTCGATATGGTCGTAGCCGAGCAGGTGCAGCACGCCGTGAACAGTGAGGTGCGCCCAGTGATCGCGCGGCCGCTTGGCCTGCTCGGCCGCCTCGCGCAGCACCACCGGCGCACAGATGGCCAGGTCGCCGATCAGCGGCAGGGCGATCCCGGGTGGCAGTTCGGCGGGAAACGACAACACGTTGGTGGCGTAATCCTTGCCCCGGTAATCGCGGTTGAGTGCGCGACCCTCGTCGAGGCCGACGATGCGGATCGCCAGTTCCGCCGGCTTGCGTCGCCTGGCGCCGCGCAACGCCGCCTCAGCCCAGCGCTGGAAACTCGCCGCCGCCGGCAGCCCGGCGCGCGGTACCGCGTAACCCACGGCAAGCACCAGCTGCTTGCTCACGGAGCGTCCTCGTCCTTCTGCTCGAACGCCTCGTACGCGCGCACGATCTTTGCCACCAGCGGATGGCGCACCACGTCGCGCGAAGTGAAAAAGGTGAAGCTGATGCCGCTGACGTCGCGCAGCACCTCCACCGCCTGGCGCAGGCCGGAGCGCATGTTGCGCGGCAGGTCGACCTGGGTCACGTCGCCGGTGATCACCGCCACCGTGCCGAAGCCGATGCGCGTGAGGAACATCTTCATCTGCTCGACCGTGGTGTTCTGCGCTTCATCGAGGATCACGTACGAATCGTTGAGGGTGCGGCCGCGCATGTACGCAAGCGGCGCGATCTCGATCACGTTGCGCTCGATCAGCTTGGCTACTTTCTCGAAGCCCAGCATCTCGTAGAGCGCGTCGTACAGCGGGCGCAGGTACGGGTCCACTTTCTGCGACAGGTCGCCGGGCAGGAAGCCGAGTTTTTCGCCCGCTTCGACCGCCGGCCGCACCAGCAGGAGGCGCTGCACCCGGTTCGCCTCCAGCGCCTCGACCGCGCTCGCCACGGCCAGGTAGGTCTTGCCGGTCCCGGCCGGGCCTACGCCGAAATTGATGTCGTGGGTGGCGATGGCGTGCAGGTAGCGCGCCTGGTTTGCGCCGCGTCCCTTGATCACTCCGCGCTTGACCCGGATCGCCACCTCCTGCGTGCCCTCGGTCGAGGGCTCGATGATCGCGTCGATGCCCGAGTCGGCAAGATGCAGGTTGATCCGCGCACCGGTCAGCGACTCGTCGCCGGTGGTGGCATACAGCGAGCGCAACACTTTCTCGGCGACCCTGGCCGGCGCGTCCTCGCCGATCACCTGGAAGATGCCGCCGCGGTGGTTGATCTCCACGCCGAGGCGCAACTCGATCTGCCGCAGGTGCTCGTCGAACGACCCGCACAGGTTGGCGAGTCGGGCGTTGTCTTCGGGGTCGAGGGTGAAGTCGCGCTGGTTGAGTTCGCTCATAGGGCCGCGAGAGTAGCGCGGTGCCGGTGGAAGAGCCATGACGAGTTTGTGCCAGCGACTTCAGTCGCGGCTTTCGCCTTTGCTGAAAGAGCATCACGGCTGAAGTCGCTCCCATATCCTGGGCGCGTTTGCATCAAATTAATTTATGAATTAATTTGTGTGCATGGCCAAGGTCACGAAACGTGCAGCCCCAAGGCGGAAGCGTCGCGCCGGGCGCCCGCGGGGCGACGACGAGGATCTGCGCGCGCACCTGCTGGATACGGCGATAGCGCAGTTCTCGCGTAGCGGCATCGCGGCCACCTCGTTGCGGGCGATCGCCACCGAGGCCAACGTGACGCCGGCCATGCTGCATTACTACTTCGGCGACAAGGCACGGCTCGTGCAGGCGCTGATCGATGAGCGCCTGCTGCCGGCGCTGGTGCCAATGCGCGCGCGACTGGAACAGCTCGGCAGCGACCCGGCCGTGCTGATCGAAGGTTTCGTGCGCGGGATCGCTGCGGTGGTGGCGAACCATCCATGGCTGCCGCCGCTGTGGGTGCGCGAGGTGCTCTGCGAAGGCGGCGCCTTGCGCGAAGTGCTGTTCAGCCAGGCCATCCCGAACTTGCCGCAGATGCTGGCGCAACGCTTCGGCGCAGCGCAGGCGGATGGACGTCTGAATGCGGATCTGGATCCGCGCCTGCTGATGGTCTCGCTGGTCGGGCTGACGCTGTTTCCCGCCGCCGGCGCACCGATCTGGCAACGCATGTTCGGCGCCGACGGCCTGGGCGCCGAGGTGATGCTCAAACACACGCTTGCGCTGCTCGAGCACGGTGTAGGCCACACGCGATCGGGAGATGCCGCATGAAGATTGCACGCCGGAGCTGTGGTCCGTGGGTCGCGGTCCTGCTTGCGATGGCCGGCCTCGCTGCCTGCAGCAAGGCCCCACCGCAAGCTTTGGGCACGCTCGAATACGATCGCATCACGCTGCCGGCGCCGGTCGCCGAACGCATCGTCGCGATCGACGTGCGCGAAGGTGAACAGGTCAGGGCCGGGCAGACCTTGCTGCAACTCGACCCCACGCATACCCGCTCCGAGCTCGCTGCCGTCGAAGCGCAGGCGCAGCAACAGCGCGGCGTGCTGGCCGAGCTCGAGGCCGGGCCGCGCAGCGAAGACATCGACAAGGCGCGCGCGAACCTGCGGGCGGCGCAGGCGCAGGCCCGCGAAGCGCGCGCTTACTACCAGCGCCTGCTTCCGTTGAAGGGAAAGGGATACGTCGCGGCCGCCGACCTCGATCGTGCCCACGCCGCCGCGGGCAACGCCGAAGGCGAGGTGGCTGCGGCACAGGCCGCGCTCGACGAGCTGCTGCATGGCACACGGCCGGAACAGGTGGCGCAGGCGAAGGCCGCCGTGGCGGCGGCCACGGCACAAGCCAGCGCACAGCAGGTGCTGCTGGAAAAGCTGACGGTCGTGGCGCCTCGCGCCGGCCGCGTCGACAGCCTTCCGTACAAGCTCGGCGATCAGGCGCCGGTCGGTGCGCCGGTGGCGATCCTGCTGGCGGGCGATGCGCCCTATGCGCGTATCTACGTGCCCGAGCAGCAGCGTGCCGGCGTGCACGTCGGCGACGCGATCCAGGTGTTCGTCGCCGGACGCTCCGCGCCGTATGCGGGCAAGGTGCGCATGCTGCGCAGCGAGCCGGGCTTCACGCCGTACTACGCGCTGATCGGCGATGACGCGGCGCGGCTGAGCTATCTGGCGGAAGTTGCGCTCGGTCCGGGCGCGAATGAACTGCCCGCCGGCTTGCCGGTGCGCGTCGAATTTGGCGGGCCGGCGAAGTGACGAACCAGCACGGCGCCGATGCCGCTACCGGCGCCGACGGCGTCGCGATCCGCGCACGCGGACTGAGCAAGCGCTTCGGCCAGCTGGTCGCGGTCGACCGGGTCGATCTCGACGTGCCGGCGCGGCACGTCTACGGCTTCCTTGGCCCGAACGGTTCGGGCAAATCGACCACGATCCGCATGCTGTGCGGGCTGCTGACACCGACCGACGGCGAGATCGAGGTGCTCGGCCTGCGTGTTCCCGCGCAGGCCGATGAGTTGCGCTCGCATATCGGTTACATGACGCAGAAGTTCTCGCTGTTCGAGGACCTCACGGTGCGCGAGAACCTGGAGTTCCTCGCGGCGATCCAGGGCGTGCCGAAGTCGAAGACGAAAAGCCGCATCGACGAACTGATCGGCCAATACCATTTCGGCGATCGCCAGAAGCAGCTCGCTGGCACCATGAGCGGCGGCCAGAAGCAGCGGCTCGCGCTGGCCTGCGCGGTGATCCACGAGCCGGAATTGCTGTTTCTCGACGAGCCGACCAGCGCGGTCGATCCGGAATCGCGCCGCGATTTCTGGGAAAAGCTTTTCGAGCTGGCCGACGTCGGCACCACCTTGCTGGTCTCCACGCATTTGATGGATGAAGCCGAGCGTTGCCATCGGCTGGCGATCCTCGACCGTGGCGCGCTGGTCGCCGACGGCACGCCGGACGAGCTGACCGCCAGGCTGAAGGGACGCACATTCCTCGTCGAAACCGCCGATCCGCGCCGCGCCCAGCGTGCACTGGCCGGTGTGCGCGGCGTGCTTGGCGTGGCCCAGGTCGGCAACACCTTGCGCGTGTTGACCGACGGCGATGCCGACGGTGCAAAACAGCGCATGGACAAGGCGCTCGCTGATGGCGACCGCAAAAGCGATGTCGTGCCGGCGCCGCCGAACCTTGAGGACGTGTTCGTGGCCGCCACGCGCAAGGGCGACGCGGACAAGGAGCGCGCCGCATGAACTGGCGCCGGCTGTGGGCGATCGTGCTCAAGGAGCTGCGCCAGATGCGCCGCGACCGCGTCACGCTGGCGATGATCGTGGGCATCCCGGTGATCCAGCTGGTGCTGTTCGGCTATGCGATCAACACCAATCTGCGCGGAGTCGATGCCGGCATCGTTGACCAGGCCAACACCGCCGGTTCGCGCGCGCTGGTGATGGACATGCTGGCCACCGACGTGGTGGCGCCGGTGGCCAGGGCGGACACGCCGCAGGAACTGATGGCGATGATCCGCCAGGGCCGCATCAGCGTCGGCATCGTGGTGCCGCCGGATTTCGAGCGCCGCCGCATCGACGGCCGCGAGGTGGCGCAGGTGCTGGTCGACGGCAGCGATACGGCGGTGCAGGGTGCCGCCGCGCAGTTGGCGCAGGTGCCGATCGACAGCGCGCAGCCGGACACGCGCGCGCCTCTGACCAGCACGCCGCCGGGCGGCCGGATCAGCGTGGTCAGTTTCTACAACCCCGAGCGGCGCTCGGCGGTCAACATCGTGCCCGGCCTGATCGGCGTGATCCTGACCATGACGATGGTGCTGTTCACCGCCATCGCGATCGTGCGCGAACGCGAGCGCGGCAACATGGAGCTGCTGATCGCCACGCCGCTGACCCGCTCCGAGCTGATGGTCGGCAAGGTGCTGCCGTACGTCGCGATCGGCCTGGTGCAGACCAGTGTGGTGCTGGCGCTTGGCATGTGGCTGTTCGACGTGCCGATCCGCGGCAGCGTGCTCGACGTCTACCTGGCGTCGGGCCTGCTGATCCTGGCCAATCTCGCGCTGGGCCTGCTGATTTCCACGCGTGCGCAATCGCAGTTCCAGGCGATGCAGATGATGATCTTCGTGTTCCTGCCGTCGATCCTGCTGTCCGGTTTCATGTTCCCGTTCGCGGGCATGCCGAGGGTGGTGCAGTGGATCGCCGAAGTGCTGCCGCTGACCCATTTCCTGCGCCTGATCCGTGGCGTGATGTTGCGTGGCGCAGGGCTATGGGAGATGTGGGTCGACGTGCTGGTGCTGGCGGTGTTCACGCTGGTGATGATGGCGCTGGCGATCCTGCGTTTTCGCAAGCGGCTGGATTGATCCGTCGCCCGGCCGGTGGCCACCCGCTCAGAGCGCGCGATGCATCACGTAGAGATCGGTTGGCCCGAGTTGTGCGTGACGGAACGCGCCGGGCACCTGGCCAACGATGCGAAAGCCGTGGCGCTGCCACAGCCGC
>Ga0070714_100000541_pt1 | contig 27233 bp, 23 predicted proteins | sample LARL83metaG_FD_65450 | JGI IMG/M metagenome (GOLD analysis project Ga0070714, IMG submission 65450) | Corn, switchgrass and miscanthus rhizosphere microbial communities from Kellogg Biological Station, Michigan, USA - LAR L8-3 metaG | ecosystem: Host-associated > Plants > Roots > Rhizosphere ... | reverse complement strand
GGCGGTGAAGGCCGCGGCGGCCGAACTGACGGCGGCACGGGCGGCGGAGTAAGACGATGCAGTATCCCGTTCCACCTCGCTCCGACCAAAGGCGAGTCCTCGGTCACGCGGTCACCCGCCTCGAAGATCCGCCGCTGATCACTGGGCGTGGACGTTACGCCGGCGACATCAATTTTCCGCACCAGTTGCACATGCGGATCGTGCGTTCGAGCCATGCGCACGGAAAGATCGTGTCGATCGACACGACCGCCGCCAAAGCGTTGCCGGGCGTGGTCGCGATCTGGACCGTCGAGGATATTGCCGATCTCGGGCCGGTCGATTTCCGCGCCGATCGCGGCGCCGAGGTCCTGAAGCCCTATCGACAACCGGTTCTCGCCAAGGGGCGCGTCCGCTACGTCGGCGACCCCGTTGCGGCGGTGTTCGCCGAGGATCCGTACATCGCCGAGGACGCCGCCGAGCTTGTCGAGATCGAGATCGAGGAGCTGCCGGTCTATCTCGACGCGAGCCTGCCGCCCGGCGAGTTCGACAGCGGGAAAAGCGCCGAGGGTGCCGTTCTGCGCCACAGTTTCGGCGACATCGAAGCTGCGTTCAAAAAGGCTCATACCATCGTCGAGCTCGATCTGCTCACCGGACGGCACTCGGGCGTTCCTATGGAGACCCGCGGCGCGATCGGCGTCTATGACGCCTCGCGCGACATACTCGAGCTTCACGGCGCCGCCAAGGTCCTCCATCGCAATCGCGAGACGCTGGTCAAGATGCTCGGGCGCAGCCCGTCGTCGCTGCACGTCCACGAGAGTCACGTCGGCGGTGGCTTCGGCATTCGCGGCGAACTCTATCCCGAGGACGTCCTGGTGCTGGTCGCGGCCCAGCGGCTCGGCCGCCCGGTCAAATGGATCGAGGACCGGCGCGAGCATCTGATGTGCGCCAACCATTCCCGCCAGCAGCGCCACAAGGCGCGCATCGCGGTGGATGCCGACGGCCGCATCCTCGGCATGGATGACGAGTTCTTCCACGATCAGGGCGCCTATGTGCGCACCCACGGCGCCAATGTCGCCAATCGAACGATGTGCATGCTGACCGGCCCCTATAAGGTGCCGGCGTTCCGGGCCATCTCCCATTACCGCCTGACCAACAAGACGCCCGCCGCCACTTATCGCGCGCCCGGCCGCTACGAAAGCACGTTCGTGCGTGAGCGCCTGATGGACGCCGTGGCGGAAAAACTTGGAATCGATCGCCTCGAACTTCGCCGGCGCAATCTGATCAAGACGTCCGACATGCCGTTCACGATCGCATTCGATGAGCAAGGCGTCGAGGAACTGCTGCTCGATTCGGGCGACTACGACCTTCTCCTGGACAAGGCGCTCGCCGCCTTCGGCTGGGACGAACTCCAGGAGGAACTGAAACGTCGTCGCGCCAACGGCGAATCCGTGGGCTTTGGGCTCGCCATGTTCGTCGAAGAAAGCGGCCGCGGCCCGTCCGACGGGGCTAAGGCCACAGTCGACACCAGCGGCGAGGTCGAGCTCGTGACCGGCGGCGCGTCCCTGGGCCAGGGGTTCGAGACCAGCATGGCGCAAATCTGTGCTGAGGCGCTCGGCGTCGACTACAAGCGCATTCGCGTCATCCACGGCCAGACCGACCGCATCGCTCAGGGAATCGGCGCCCATGCCGCCCGGGCAACGGGGCTCACCGGCGGCGCCGTCCATGTCACCGCCACGAAGCTCCGCGCCAAGGCGCTGGAGTTCGCCGCCGAGCTTCTGCAGACGCCGGCCGACGATCTCGACATCGTCGATGGCACGGTGATGAAGCGCGGCAATCCGGGTGGGCCGACCGTGACGCTCGCCGACATCGCGAAGAAGCTCACGCCGGGTGCCAAGATTCTCCGCGGCCGGGATCCGCATCTCGCGGTGGAGGGCTTTTACAACACCGAGCACACCGTGTTTCCCTACGGCATCCACCTGGCCGTCGTTCGCGTCGACCGCGAAACAGGGCAAACGGTGGTGGAGCGTTTCATGGTCGCCTACGACGTCGGCCGCGCCGTCAACCCAGCCATGGTCGAGGGCCAGCTCGTCGGCGGCTGCGTCCAGGGACTGGGCGGCGCGCTCTACGAGGAGTTCGACTATGACAAGCGCGGCGAGCCGCTCTCGGTCACGTTCGCCGATTACCTCATGCCGACGGTGCGCGAGGTGCCGAAGATCGAAGTGCTGCTCACCGAGGATGCGCCGAGCCCGCACCATCCGCTTGGCCTCAAGGGGGCGGGTGAGGGAGGCATCAACGGCGTCGGCGCCGCGATCGCTGCTGCCATCGACGATGCGCTCGGCGTGCCGGGGGCGGTGACGCAGCTACCCGTTACGCCGCAGCGGATGAAAGAGATTTTGAAAAAGGTGATGCCGTGCTGAGCGGCGCAGCCTTATTGACGCGCTCGAAGGGAATCTTATGGCGAAGAACGTTCAGCTAACGCTCGCATGCGGCGATTACGAGATCACCCGCGCCCTTCAGGACGGCACGGTAAAGCCGGATGGCATCGATCTCGCTGTGCTGACCAAGATGGATTCGACGACGCGCCACTGGCGTTTCCTGCGCAATCAGGACTTCGACATGGCGGAGGTGTCGTGCTCGTCCTATATCCTGGGCCACGACCGCGGCTTCCCGTTCCACGCAATTCCGGTGTTTCTCCATCGTCGTTTCCGCCACGGGTTCATCTTCATCAACACGAAGAAGGGCATCACCAAGCCCAAGGACCTGATCGGCAAGAAGGTCGGTGTGAAGCAGTTCCAGGCGACGGCGGTCCACTGGCTGCGCGGTCTTCTCGAGCACGAGTACGGCGTGCCGCACACCAGCATCGACTGGTATTCGGAGCTCGACGAGAGCGTCGAGTTCACGCCTCCTCCGGGGCTTAAGATCACGCGACTTCCGAGCGAGAAATACGTCGAAACGATGCTTGCCGAAGGCGAGCTCGATGCCGTCCTCCATCCCGATCTCATAAAGCCGCTGGTCAACAAGGATCCGCGCGTGGGGCGTCTCTTCCCCGACTACAAGGAAGAGGAAAAGGCTTTCTTCCAGCGCACGGGCATTTTCCCGATCATGCACGTTCTCGGCATCAAGAAGGATATCGTGGAGCGGTACCCGTGGGTACCGATCAACATGTATCACGCCTTCAACGAGGCCAAGACAGTGGCCATGAAACGCATGGAGAATCCGCGCATCGTTCCGCTTGCCTGGTATCGCGAGGCATGGGAGGAGCAGGAGGAGGTCCTTGGCAACGACCCGTGGGAGTACGGTTTGACGGATCGTAACCGCAAGCAGCTCGAGCTCCTGGTCAAGTTCTCTCACGAGCAGGGCATGATCAGCCGCAAAATTCCGCTCGAGGAATTGTTCCTGAACGTCTCGCAGGGGCGCAAGCGAGGCGACGAGTTCCGGTTTTAGATGTGCCCCCTCACCCTTCCCTCTCCCCCGATTCGGGGGAGAGGGTTGCGTAGAGTTAGGCGTGAGCCTTATCCCGAAGCTGGGTGAGGGGGAGTTTGAACCTGATCCGATACGCGCAGATGTGTCGGTGCGTTCGTCCACCATCGAAGAAAAGGGGAGAGCCATGTCGAATGTGAAAGCGAATGTTTGCCGCGCCGCGCTGGTTGCGGCGGCGCTGGCGTTGCCGGCAGCCGCGCGCGCCGACGCCGTCGGCGACTTCTATAAGGGAAAAACCGTCGCAATTATCGTCGGCTTCGGAGTGGGCGGCGGCTACGATCTCTACGCGCGGACGCTCGCCCGCCATCTCGGCGCTCATCTGCCGGGCAAGCCCAACATCGTGGTGCAGAACATGGTCGGTGCCGGCGGCGTGACGGCGGCCAACCACGTCTACAACGCCGCGCCGAAGGACGGCACGGTGATCGCCGCGGTCAGCCAGTATGCCGCCATGTACCAGCTGCTTGACGGCAAGGGGGCCAAGTATGATCCCGCCAAGTTCCAGTGGCTCGGTAGCATGACGTTCTCGAACAACGTCGCGTACACGTGGAACGAGACCGGCATCAAGACGTTTGATGATCTCAAGAAGCGCGACATTCCGGTGGGCGGCAGCGGCGTGATCTCGGACGCCAACATCTACCCGAACATCATGAACGCGCTGCTCGGCACCAAATTCAAGATCATCAACGGCTATACCGGCACCAATGAGACCAATCTGGCGATCGAGCGCGGCGAGCTGTTCGGCCGCGGCGGTGGTTCCTACGCGAGCCTCGTCTCGACGCGGCCCGAGTGGCTCCGCGACCACAAGATCACGATCCTGATCCAGGTCGGGACCGAGAAGGAGCCCGATCTTGCCAACGTGCCGCTGTTGACCGATCTCGTGAAGGGCGGAGAGGCGCATCAGATTGCCGCACTCGTCACCATGCCGGTCGCGATCGGCTACAATGAATGGACGGCGCCGGGAGTGCCAAAGGATCGTGTGCGGGCGCTGCGCGCGGCCTACGCGGCGGCGCTCAAGGATCCGGGCCTGCTCGCCGAGGCCGCGAAACAGAAGCTCGAGATCCGCGCCAAGACCGGCGAGCAGCTCGAGGCCCTGGTCAGGGATGCGGCCAAGATTCCGAAGCCGGTGCTGGAGAAGACCAAGGCTATCTTGGGCTGGTAGTTCGACTGGCCACGATATAGGTAAGGCCGCGCCTCAAGGGGCGGCCTTCTTTTTTCGACCTTCCGCGATCAGCGCCACGATCTCCTGCGGCGTGATCGGCGTCTGAGCGATCCGAACGCCGAACGGCGTCAGCGCGTCCTCGATCGCCGACATGATGGCGGCCGCGGCCGGGACCACGCCGCATTCGCCGACGCCTTTGACGCCGAGAGGGTTCAAGGGCGATGGCGATTCGTGGTGGATGATGTCGATATGCGGCGCCTCGGGAGCTGTGATCAGGAGGTATTCGCCGAGGTTCGTCGTCGTCGGCTGGCAGTTCTCGTCGAAGCCCATCCATTCGTAGAGGGCGTTGCCGACGCCATGAGTCACCGCGCCGACGATCTGGCCATCGACGATCATCGGGTTGATGACCCGGCCGCAGTCGTGAGCGATGACGAAGTTGAGGATCTTCACGCCGCCGGTCTCGATATCGACCTCGACTTCCGTTACCGCACAGCCGTTGGCATAGGCCATGTCGTCGATGACCACATGCTCGGTGGCCTCCAGGCCCGGGGCCACGCCTCCCGGCAGAACGAAACCTGGCGTGCCGGTGACGCTGAGCGCGATCTGGCCGAGGCTGACCGCCCTCTCCGGCGCATCCGTCGCCATGACCTGGTTGCCATGAATGTAGAGATCCCTTTCGGGCACGTCCAGAATGTGGCTCGCGACTGCGAGAACCTTGTCGCGCACCTTGACCGCGGCGACGTGGGCGGATGAACCCGCCATGACCGTCTGGCGGCTGTTGAAGCCGCCGATGCCCATGGAGATCGTGCCGGTGTCGCCGGGGACGACCGCGACGTTGCTTATGTCGTTGCCGAGCTCTTCGGCGACCACTTGGGCGAGCATCGTCTTGGTGCTTTGGCCCATGGCGGCGGCGCCCGAGAAGACATTGATCGTGCCCGAAGGGCCGATGCGGACGGTGACGGCCTCAAACGGCCCGCGCCCAGTCCCCTTGACGAAGTTGGCGACGCCGATGCCGAGATGGCGGCCCTCGGCGCGTGCCGCGGCCTGGCGCTGCGGGAAATCGCTCCAGCCGCCGCGCGCGAGCGCATCTTCCTGACACTTGGGGTAGTCGCCGCTGTCGAGCACGACCGAACGCCCGCCGCGCGCCTTTAGGGGCTTGGTGTAGGGCATCTGGTCGGCGCGGATCAGATTGCGGCGGCGAACCTCGCCGCGGTCGATACCGAGCTCGCGGCCGACGCGGTCGAGCATCCGCTCCATCACGAACGCGCCCTGGGGCTGGCCCGCGCCGCGCACCGGCGTCACCGGAACCTTGTTGGTGAGCGCGAGCTTGACGTTGATCTGGTAGGCGGGAATTGCGTAGGGCAGCGTCACCGTCTGCGCCGATTCGTAGGGCAGGTTCACGCCGCGCGCCGTGTAGGCGCCGTGATCGTGAATCAGCGCGCCGCGAAGGCCGAGCACACGCCCTTCGCCGTCGGCGGCAATCTCCATGTTCCAGTACTGGTCGCGTTCCTGGGTCGTGGCGACGAAGTGCTCGCGGCGATCCTCGATCCATTTCACGGGATAGCCGACGATCATCGCCGCGATCGCGACGGTTATATCCTCGGGATAGAAGATAAGCTTCGGCCCGAAACCGCCGCCGACGTCGGGCGTTATAACGCGGATGCGTTCCTCGTTGCGGCCGAGCATGTCGGCCAGGATCCGCATCGCCGCGTGCGGTGTCTGGGTCGAGCTCCAGAACGTGAGCCTGTCGTCCATCGCATCGTAGGCGGCAACGTCGCCACGGCATTCGATCGAATGGCCACCACCGCGATGCTGCCAGAACGATTCGCGGAAGACGTGGGCGCCCGGAGTGGAGAAGGCGGCTTCGATGTCGCCGTAGCCCATGTCGAACTCGGCCAGCAGGTTATGCGGCGCGTCTCGGTGGGCAAGCGGCGCGCCTGCGATGAGCGCAGCCCTGGGATCGGCGATCGTCGGCAGCGGGTCGTAATCGACCTCCACCAGCGCTGCCGCGTCCTCGGCGATGTAGCGGCTGGTCGCGATCACCACGGCAACCGGCTCGCCGACGTGCACCACTTCGTCGCCCGCAAGCGCCGGGCGATCGCGGTTCTGGCGATAGGCCGGACTCGGCAGGCCGACGACGATGCGCTCGTTCTTGAGGTAGGGCAGAAGATCGTCGCGGGTCAGCACGGCATGAACGCCGGGATGCGACAATGCCGCCGTCTTGTCGATGCCGCGGATGGCCGCGTGCCCGAAAGGGCTTCGCACGAAGGCGGCGTGCAGCATGCCGGGAAGATGGATGTCGTCGACGAAGCGGCCCTTGCCGCGCAGCAGGTCCTCGTCCTCGAGGCGGAGCACGCGATTGCCGAGCACCGTCATGTCAGGCTGCCCTCTCGGCTTTCATGCGCTTCGCTGCATCGAGCACCGCCGCGACGATGCCCTGGTAGCCGGTGCAGCGGCAGAGATTGCCCGAGATCGCGATCCGGACGTCGTCTTCGGTCGGGTCGGGGTTGTCGCGCAGGAACTCGATTAGGGTCGTCAGCATGCCGGGCGTGCAGAAGCCGCACTGGAGGCCGTGATTTTCGCGGAACGCCTCCTGCAGGGGGTGCATTTGGCCGGGTCCGGGAGCGATGCCCTCGACGGTGGTGATTGCGCGGCCGTCGGTCTGCACGGCGAGCATCAGGCAGGAGCGTGCCGAGCGCCCGTCGATCAGGATCGTGCAGGCGCCGCAGACGCCGTGCTCGCAGCCGACGTGCGTTCCAGTGAGATTGAGCTGATGGCGCAGGAAATCGGCGAGCGTCAGGCGCACGTCGACATCCGCGTCGTGATGCCTGCCGTTGACCGTGACCGCGATCCGGCGCATCTCGCTCATCGACTCGTTCCTTTGAGAACCCGACCGTGCGCCGTCTCGAGCGCCCGGCGGGACAGCACGGCCGCCAGGTGCTGTCGGTAGGACGAGGAGGCATGAACGTCCTCCATCGCATCGATTCGGCGGCATGCCTCGCACGCGTCTCGGAACAGATCGGCCGATGCCCGTTGACCGATGACGGCGCGCTCGATTTCGGTGACACGCACGGGCGCGGCACCGACGCCGCCGACGGCGATCGACGCCTTGGCGATTCGACCGCTTGAATCCTCGTGCAGGAGCGCTGCCGCCGAGGCGATGGCGAAATCCCCGTGGCGGCGGGCGAATTCGATGAAGGCGTGGCCGTGGCCGGCAGGCCAGAGAGGGAATTGCACGTTGGTCAACAACTCGTCCTGCCCCACCGCCGGGGTCATATAAGCCTGCGGGAAGTCGGCGAAGGCGACTGCCCGTTCGCCGCTGCGTCCGGCAATGGTCACCACGGCATCCATGGCCGCCGCCACGAGCACAAGCTCCGCCGACGGGTCGAGGTGGCAGAGCGAGCCGCCGAGGGTGCCGCGGTTGCGGGTCTGGCGGTGGCCGACATTCAGGATCGCCTCGCGCATCAGCGGGCAACGGACGCGTACCACATCGGAAAACTCGATCTCGCGCTGGCGCGTCATGGCACCGATGTCGAGACTGTCCCCGCTGTCGCGAATGTAAGAGAGCCCATCGATCCGATTGAGGTCGATCACATGATCGGGCAGGACGAACCGCATGTTGAGCATCGGCATCAGGGATTGACCGCCCGCCAGCACCTTGGCGTTCTCCAGGGTCGCCAACAGCCCGACCGCATCGGCAACGGTTCTCGGATCGTGATAGCTGAATGGTGGCGGCTTCATTCGGATTCCGGCGCAGTTCGCCGCCGTTTTTTGGCGTTGGCGGATGGATTTGCGCGATTGAGCAAAAGATCGATTTGTTCCATTATATGAAAATCGTCCCAAAAATGAAAAACTTATTGCTCAATTGACGCCGCCGATTCTAAGGTTTTCGTCCGGCTTGGCGACTTCATTGGTGGGGCTTTTCCCAGCGATGAAACCGCATTGAGATCCCCGATCCGGCCCCCTGGCCATGCAGACCCCGCGCGACGCAGCAACGGCGCTTTTTTCCAATCAAGGGAACCAACATGTTGAACTCGGAATCGAAGCAGGATCTCAGGGCATGGATCGCGCAGCTCAAGGCCGCGGGCGATCTCCAGGAGATCACCGGGGCCGAACGCGAGGAGGAGATCGGCGGCATCGTCGACATCTACCAGAGGAAGATGGGTCGCCCGGCCATCCTGTTCGACGAGATTCCCGGCTATCCGAAAGGCTATCGCGTCCTTGCCAACCTTCTGACCTCGACCAAGCGGATCACGCGCACGTTGGGAATGGGCGAGGACGCGACGGCGATCGACCTCACCCGCTACTGGCGCGACTACTTCAAGGAAGCGAAGACGATTCCGCCGCGCCAAGTGAACACCGGGCCGCTGATGGAAAACGTCTATTACGGGGACGATATCGACCTTCTCAAGATTCCGACCCCGCGCTGGCACGAGGGGGACGGCGGTCATTACATCGGCACCGGCTGCATGGTGATCATGAAGGATCCCGACTCGGGCTGGATCAATTACGGCGCCTACCGCGTCCAGGTGCACGACAAGAAAGTCGCGTCGGTAATGACCTCGAAGGGCAAGCACGGCAACCTGATCATGAAGCGCTATCATGAGCGCGGCGAGCCGTGTCCGATCGCGGTCGTGGTTGGCATGCACCCGGCCCTGTTCATGGTCGCTGGCCTCGAGATTCCTTACGGCAAGAACGAATACGACGCGGCGGGTGGCCTCCTGGGCGAGGCGGTCGACGTCATCCCCGGCCCAAAGACGGGTCTTCCCATCCCGGCCTGGGCGGAAATCGCTTTCGAGGGCACGGTTTCGCCGGGGGACGTCATCGACGAGGGGCCGCTCGGCGAATGGACCGGCTACTACGCAGGCGGCATGAAGAAGGAGCCCGCCATCCGCGTCGAAAGCTTCATGCACCGCAACGACCCGATCCTGCTCGGGGCCGTTCCGGCGGTGCCGCCCAACGACGATACCTTCTACCGCGGCACCTACCGCTGCGGCGCGGTGTGGCATCAGATGGAAGCGGCGGGTGTCGTCGGAATCCAGGGCGTCTGGGCGCACGAGGCCGGCGGTGGCCGCCTATGGCTCACCGTCTCAATCAAGCAGATGTATGGCGGACATTCGAAGCAGGCCGGGCTGATCGCCTCGCAGTGTCATGCCGGCGCCTATTCGAACCGTTTCGTCGTCGTGGTCGACGACGACATCAACCCCGCCGATATGGACGAGGTGGTGTGGGCGATGTGCACGCGTCTCGACGTGCGCGAGAACATCATCACGCTCAACGGCTGCTGGAGCACGCATCTCGACCCGATGAGCTATCCCGAGGGCCTCAACGCCTTCAACTCTCGGGTCGTCATTGACGCCTGCAAGCCATGGGCGCGCAAGGACACTTTCCCCGCCGTCGTGCGCTCGAGCAAGGCGCTCGACGAGCGGGTCCGAATCAAGTTCGCCGGCGTTCTGCCGAAAGGGGCCTAGCGGGAGCATAACCCGCCGCCCCGATTCACGAGGCAAATATCTGGGAGACGACTATGAAGACCAAACTGTGGATGCTCGCGCTGGCGTTTGGAGTCGTTGCGGTCGATCCGGTCGACGCGGCGGCGGCCGACTACTACAAGGGCAAAACGATCGATATCATCGTCAGCTATGCCTCGGGCGGAGGATACGACCTGTACAGTCGCCTGCTGGCCCGTTATCTCGGCAACCACGTGCCCGGAAATCCGACGGTGGTGGTTCAAAACATGCCGGGCGCCGGCGGGGTGTTGGCGACGAATCACGTTTACAACGTCGCACCCAAGGACGGCACCGTCCTCGCCGCCGTCAATCAGAACATGCCGATGTTCCAATTGCTCGGCGGCAAGGGCGTTCAATACGATGCCAGCAAGTTCAAATGGCTGGGCGTCATGATGGCGTCCAACAGTCTCGCCATTACTTGGCATGCATCCGGAATCAAAACGCTCGAGGATGCCAAGAAACGCGAAGTAACGATGGCCGGCAACGGCGTGGCCGATGACGGCAACATTTATCCGCGAATCCTGAACGCCCTTGTCGGGACGAAATTCAAGGTCATCAACGGATACACAGGAACCAGCGACAGCAATCACGCCGTCGAGCGTGGCGAGGTCGATGGCATGAGCCGCGCCGGGTATTACAGCTTTGCCGCCCAGAAGCCGGATTGGATCCGCGACAAGAAGATCAATTTCCTCGTTCAATTCGGCTTTCAAAAGCAGCCGGAGCTGCCGGACGTGCCGCTGATGCTTGACCTCGTCCACACCGACGAGGCGCGGCAGATCGCCACGGTGGTGACGTTGCCGACCGCCGTCGGCTACGGCCATTGGGTTGCGCCTGGGGTTCCGGCCGATCGCGTCGCGACGCTCCGCGCCGCCTATGAGGAGACAGTGAAGGACAAGGCGCTTCTCGCCGACGCCGAAAAAGCGCAGATGGTGATCAAGCCCAAGTCCGGCAAGGAACTCGAAGATCTGATCAGGAACGCTGCCAAGACGCCAAAGGCGATTCTCGAAAAGACGGCGGGTATTCTGGAATGGTAGCCGCATCCATGGCGGCCTGTTGATCTCATGCCCTTTCGTTTCGACGATATCGGCAACCGCCTGAAGGCGTTTCGTCTCGGATCGGGACTGAGCGCCGAGGAGATCGCAAAGCGCCTCGGCATTTCGCGCACGGCGCTCTATCGTTTCGAGAAAGGCGAACTGGCCAAGATCGAGACGCTGGAGCGCCTTGCCGAGCTCCTCGGCGTTTCGATTCCGACGTTGCTCGGGGTCGGTGTCGAATATGTCTCGTCCGCCGTCGCCTATTTCGAGCGGACGAGGCAGATCGAGGAGGACGCCGAGCACATCATCGTGCTCGCCGGGCCGATCTCCTACCTGCTGGCGTCCGAGGCGTTCGATCAGAAGTTGCCCGAAGTTCTGCGGGAAAGCATTCCGGAGAACTCCGAAGATCGCAAGCGCGCCCTGGACGACATCGGCGAGATCATGACGATTCTGCAGCAGCGCAAAGACCATTACCGGCGGCGCCAGCCTGGCATCGTCAACCTGATCGCGGCATCCGAGATCGACCTCTTCCTGCGCAACGGACTCATCGGCAGGCTGGATCTTCCGGAGGACATCATCGCCGAGCGGCGACGCCTGGCACGCGCGGAGGTCGTCCACTTCATGCGCGTGACCGAGAACGAACCGATCGGCGTTCAGGTCGGTATCGTTCCCGACACGCTGCCGCACACCGGCTTTCAGATTTTCCGCCAACCCGACCGGCAGGTGCTGGCCCTCAGCCCGTTCCGCCTCGGCGAGCAGCCCAACATACGCGTCGGCGTGGCCATGATCACGTCAGCACCCGAGGCATTGGCTCTGCATCAAAAAGCGTCCGAGGATATGTGGCGGCGCGCCCTCAAGGGCGCCGCCGCGGCCCGCTTTTTAAAGCAACTGATTGCCCGCCATGGCGAATGACTGGAAAATTCAATCTACTCCATTGATTTAGAGAGGATTTTCCAGAAAATTGCGTGTCACGCCGGCTGTTTCATTAATGGAAAAATTCTTGATTTTCTTACAAACGCCGGGTTGAATAGCGTCGATCCTCCTCATTCAGGCGCTTCCGCTCATGGCCACCCATTTCGCCTTCGCTTCCGCCCCCGCCGTTCCCGGCAAGCCCGAGACGTGCAGCGCGCGCGCCGACATTCCGATCGAGGAGACGGTCTGCCCGGTCGTCTCGAACGATTGGGTGAACGGCGAATACAAGCACATGATTGTCGTCGCCACGCCGAAGGCGCTCGACGTGAAGCCGGGCCAGTTCTTCAACCTCCTCTGTCCGTCGCCTGACGACGGCACGCTCTGGCTGCGGCGCCCGCAAAGCGTCTATGCGATCGACCGCGCCCGGGGACGGCTCGAGTTTCTCTACAAGTGCACCGGTCGTGGAACCAAGGGGCTCGCGACCCTGAAGGCGGGCGACGAGCTCAACATGGTCGGCCCGCTGGGCGTCGGCTTCACGTTCGATCCCAGATGGAAGAACATCGTCGTGCTGGGGCGCGGCGTCGGCCTCGCGACCCTCGCGCCGATTTCCCAACTGGCGGGCGAGCGCGGCGTCGGCGTCACCGCGATCCTGAGCGCCCGCAACCCCGATCTGGTGATGTCGCAGGAGCGCTTCGAGACGATCGGCGCGCGCATCGTTCCCGTGCTCGACACCGACGGCACCAGCGACGTCAAGAACGTCGAGGCGATCCTGGAGACGCTGATCGCAGGGAAGCGCGCCGACGCGTTCTTCACCTGCGGCTCGAACCGACTTCTGGCACTGATGAAGGATCTCGGCAAGAAGCATGGCATTCCCGGCGAGGTGGCCATGGAGCAGGTGATGGCCTGCGGACTCGGCCCTTGCTACGTCTGCGTGCGCACGTTCGAGGTCAATGGCAAGAAGGTGCTGCGGCGCGTGTGCATCGACGGCCCGGTGTTCGATATGCAGGAGTGCGTGGGATGGTAGATCTCTCGGTGAAGATCGGCGACATCACGTTTCAGAACCCGATCATGCCGGCGTCGGGGGCGTTCTCCACCGACCTCGCGCAGGTAATGGATCTGAACCGCCTCGGCGCGCTGGTGATGAAGACGGTGTCGCGCGAGTTTCGCGCCGGCAACCCGACTCCGCGCGTCGCCGAGCTCGAATGCGGCATGATCAACTCGATCGGGCTTCCCACCAACGGCATCGAGTATTTCCTCGAGCATCAGGTGCCCGACTACCGGCGCTTCACGCCGCCCCTGGTCGCCAGCATCTCGGCCCAGAACGCCGACGACTTCGCGGCGATGGCGCGGGAAGTCGGCGCGGCCGACGTCGACGTCGTCGAGGTCAACATTTCGTGCCCGACGCGCAATGCCGGCGGCGGCAATTTCGCCATGCACGAGGATCACACCTATGCCGTGATCAGCAAGATCAGGGCCGCCACTACGAAGCCCGTGTGGGCCAAGCTCTCGCCCAACGCCGGCGACATCGTGCCGATCGCCAAGGCCGCGGAAGCGGCCGGCGCCGACGCGCTGGTGGTGGCGAATACGATCCTCGGCCTCAAGATCAATCTCGATACGTTCCGGCCTGCCATCGGCAACAAGCTCGGCGGCATCTCCGGTCCCGGCACCAAGCCGATCATCCTGCGCATGGCATATCAGTGCGCCAAAGCGGTGAAGATCCCCGTCATTGGCTGCGGCGGCATCTGCAAGGTCGAGGACGCAGTCGAATACATGCTTGCCGGCTGCAGCGCTGTCATGCTGGGCTACATCACGTTCCGCAATCCGACCGCGATGGTGGCGATGATCGACGATCTCGCGAACTGGTGCGCGCGGCGCGGTTTCGCCCGCGTGTCCGATCTTATTGGAGCGATGATCGACGAGCCGCCGGCAGAAACCTACGCGGCGGCCGCATCGCCGATCGGCTGAGCGGCCTAACTCATTTCGGTGACGAGGCATGTCCGAGCGCATTACCATCCGCAAGCCGGACGACTGGCACCTCCACGTGCGCGACGGAGCCATGCTCAGGGCATCGCTGCCGTTCACGGCCCGGCACTTCGGCCGCGCCATCATCATGCCGAACCTTCTGCCACCGGTGGTGACGGTGAAAGAGGCGATGGCCTATCGCGACCGTATCCTGGCGGCGCTGCCCCCCGGGGCGGGATTCACGCCGCTGATGACGTGCTATCTCACCGACGATACCGATCCCGATGAGGTCGAGACCGGTTTCCGCGAGAAGGTGTTCACCGCCGTCAAGCTCTATCCCGCCAATGCCACCACCAATTCGGCCTACGGCGTCACCGATCTCCGCAAGACGCGACGCGTGTTCGAGCGCCTGGAAAAGCTCGGCATGCCGCTCCTGATCCATGGCGAGGAAGTCGATCCCGAGGTCGACGTGTTCGATCGCGAGGAGGTATTCATCGAGCGACGGCTCAGGCCGCTGATCAAGGATTTGCCCGGCCTCAAGGTCGTGCTCGAGCATCTGTCGTCGAAGATCGCCGTCGATTTCGTGCGCTCGGCGGCGCCTCAGATCGCGGGTACCATCACGCCCTATCATCTGATGCTGAACCGCACCGACTGGCTCGGCTGGGGCCTGAAGCCCTACATGTACTGCATGCCGGTGATCAAGACCGAGATCGACCGGCGGGCGCTGGTCGAGGCGGCGACGTCGGGCGACCCATGCTTCTTCCTCGGCACCGATTCGGCGCCGCACCCGGTCACCAAGAAACTCAACGTCACCGGCGCCGCCGGCCTGTTCAATTCGCCGGTCGCTATCGAAAGCTACGCACGGACGTTCGCCGCTGAGGGGCGACTCGATGCGCTGGAGCGCTTCGCCTGCCTCAACGGGCCGCGCCACTATGGGCTCGAGCCCAACCGGGAAACCATCACCCTCGAGCGCTCGAGCTGGATCGCTCCCGAGGAGGTCAAGGTCGACGGGCCCGACGAGCGCGCGCTCGTCTTCCGCGGCGGCGAAACCATAGAATGGAAGGTCGTTTCCAGCTAAGAAAGGGGTCGCTTCCGGACGGCGGCGACAACCCTGAATCGAAGGACAAGGCATGAGCTTTACCGACAAGAAGACGATCGCGGAGCTGACCGCGAAGATGTTTATCGAGGTGGAGGCGGTTCGGTTCAACACGGAGAAGCCGTTCATCTTCACGTCGGGCTGGGCGAGCCCGGTCTACCTCGATTGCCGCCGCCTGATTTCCTTTCCACGCGTCCGTCGGACCCTGATGCAGTTCGGCGAGGAAACGGTTCTGCGCGACGCGGGTTTCGAAAAATTCGACGTCGTTGCCGGCGGCGAAACCGCGGGCATTCCGTTCGCTGCATGGATGGCGGATCGGCTGATGCTGCCGATGCAATATGTGCGCAAGCAGCCGAAGGGCTTCGGGCGCAACGAGCAAATCGAGGGTCTCGTGGTCGAGGGCCAGAGGACGCTCCTGGTCGAGGACATGACCAGCGACGGGCGCAGCAAGGTCAACTTCTGCAACGCGCTGCGCAAGGCTGGCGCCAAGGTCGAGCACATCTTCGTGCTGTTCTTCTACGACATCTTTCCCGAGGCACCGAAGATTCTCGCCGAGATGGACGTGAAGCTGCATACGCTCGCCACATGGTGGGATGTGCTGGCAGTCGCCAAGGCCAACAGCTATCTGCCGACGGCGGCGCTGGACGAGGTTGAGAAATTCATGAACGACCCGCCCTCATGGTCGCAGGCGCACGGCGGCGTCGGCAAGGTCGGCGATTGATTTGCGGCGGCGGCTCCGCGACGGGGCCGTCCATCATTGGCGGCGGACGAAGTTAATTTCGCGCCGACGTAGACTTCGGGAGGCGGGGCGGTATGGCCGAGCAAGCAGCGGATGTGATCGTGGTCGGAGCGGGCAACGCCGCGTTTTGCGCTGCGCTCGCCGCCCAGGAGCAAGGGGCTTCGGTGCTGATGCTCGAAGCCGCTTCGGAGGACGAGTCCGGCGGCAACAGCCGCTTCACCGCCGGCGCGATGCGTGTCGTCTACAACGGCGTCGACGACATCCGGCAACTCGTGCCCGATCTTTCTGAGAACGAGATCGAGACCACTGATTTCGGCACCTACACCGAGGATCAGTTCTTCGACGACATGGCGCGGATCACGCAGTATCGCGCCGACCCCAATCTCGTCGAGCTTCTCGTCACCAGGAGCCTCGAAACGCTCCTGTGGGTGCGCGACAAGGGCGTGCGCTTCGTCCCGATCTACGGCAAGCAGGCGTTCAAGATCGACGGCAAGTTCAAGTTCTGGGGCGGCCTCACGATCGAGGCCGTCGGCGGCGGCCCGGGTCTGGTCGACATGCTGACCCAATCGGCGAAGAAGCGCGGGATTCGGATTTCCTACGACACGCGGGCGGTGAGCCTTATTTCCGATGGCGTGGGCGTCCAGGGCGTGCGCGTTCGGCAGAACGGCGCGATGCGCGACCTCTACGGCAAGACGGTGGTGTTGGCCTCGGGCGGCTTCGAGGCCAACAACGAGTGGCGCGCGCGCTATCTCGGGCCGGGCTGGGATCTGGCTAAGGTGCGCGGCTCGCGCTTCAACACCGGCGAGGGCATCCGCATGGCGCTCGATATCGGCGCGAGTCCCGCCGGAAACTGGTCCGGCTGCCACGCGGTGGGATGGGACATGAACGCGCCTGAGTTCGGTGATCTCGCAGTCGGCGACCAGTTCCAGAAGCACTCCTATCCGTTCTCGATCATGGTCAACGCGACCGGCAGGCGGTTCCTCGACGAGGGTGCCGATTTCCGCAACTACACGTATGCCAAGTACGGCCGGGTCATCCTTGAGCAGCCGGGGCAGTTCGCGTGGCAGATCTGGGATCAGAAGACCAAGCATCTGCAGCGCGACGAGTATCGCATCCGTCAGATCACCAAGGTGACGGCGAACACGCTGGAGGAGCTTGCGACGAAGCTCGATGGCGTCAACCCGGAGCAGTTCCTCAAGACCGTGGCGGAATACAACGCCGCGGTGCAGGCGAACGTGCCGTTCAACCCCAACGTCAAGGACGGTCGCGGCACCAAGGGACTCGCCGTCAATAAGACCAACTGGGCCAACACCATCGATCAGCCGCCGTTCGAAGGCTACGCCGTGACCTGCGGCATCACCTTCACCTTCGGAGGCTTGCGCATCACCACCGCCGGCGAGGTGCTGAACCTCGATCACCGGCCGATCCCCGGCCTTTACGCCGCGGGCGAGCTGATCGGCGGCCTGTTTTACTTCAATTATCCGGGCGGCTCTGGGCTTACCTCAGGTTCCGTGTTCGGCAAGATCGCGGGTACGTCGGCGGGGAAAGCTGTCGCCCATTGATTTTCCAGAGGTGCGTGTGATCAGCGGCCTCAACACACTGTCGGCGGCGGAGATCGCGCGCCGCATCGGCCGCGGCGACATCGCTGCCGAAGCCGTTGTGCGCGATTGCCTTGCGCGGATCGACGAGCGCGAGTCCACGGTCCATGCCTGGTCGTTCCTCGACCCCGATCTCGCGCTGCGTCAGGCGCGCGCCTGCGACACGGCCGCTGCTGTGGGGCGTGGCCCGCTCCACGGCGTTCCCGTCGGCATCAAGGACGTGCTGGACACCGCCGACATGCCAACCGAGATGGGGTCTCCCATCTACAAGGGCCATCGCCCAAAGGCCGATGCATCGTGCGTGGCGCTGATGCGTGCCGCGGGTGCGGTGATTCTCGGCAAGACCGTCACCGCCGAGTTTGCCGGGGTCGCTCCCGGCCCGACCGCGAACCCGCACAACCCCGCGCATACGCCCGGCGGATCGTCGAGCGGCTCGGCCGCGGCGGTCGCCGATTTCATGGTGCCGATCGCGTTCGGAACCCAGACCGGTGGTTCGGTCCTCAGGCCGGCCTCGTTCTGCGGTGTGATCGGCTATAAGCCGACCTACAACGCGTTCAACCGCGCCGGATTGAAGTTTGCCGCCGAATCCCTCGACACCATCGGTCTCCTGGCGCGGACCATCGATGATATTGCTCTCATGAGCGCGGTTCTGGTCGGTCGCAAGCCGGAGCCGGTGGCGGTTCCGAACGCCCGGCTCCGCATCGGGCTTTGCCGGACTCCATTGTGGCGGGCCGCTCAGCCCGAAACGGTCGAGGCGGTGGAGGACGCGGCCGCGCGGTTGGTTCAGGCCGGTGCCTTAGTGCACGCCTGCGACTTGCCCGCTCCATTCGCGGGACTGGGCGACGTACGCGACATCGTGAACGACTATGAGCGCGCCCACGCCATGTCGTGGGAATGGCAGCATCATCGCGACCTCCTCAGCGAGCGCTTGCGGACGATCGTCCAGCACGGATTCGGTGTTCCGCACGACGAATATGTTGCCGCCGTTCGGCTCATGGAGAGCTGCCGCGCCATGCTCAAGGGCGTCTTCGAGAGTTTCGACGTTTTGCTGGCGCCGTGCGTCGCGGGGGAGGCGCCGAAGGGGCTCACTCATACCGGCGACACGCGCTTTCAGGCGTTCTGGACGATGCTTCACGTCCCCACCCTCTGCCTTCCGACCCACAAGGGGCCGAACGGCCTGCCGGTGGGAATCCAGATCGTCGCGCCGATGCATCGGGACACGACGCTCTTCGGCGCCGCGCGCTGGATGATTGAGCGTCTTGGCTCTTGGGAGACGTAAATGGAGTTCGATAACGCGTTCACCGTGCCGCTGCCGCCGCGCGATGCCTGGAAGGTGCTGCTCGATATCCCGCGCATCGCGCCCTGCATGCCGGGCGCCGAGCTCACCGAGGTGGTGGACGACCGGACCTATAAGGGAAAGGTCGCGGTTCGCCTCGGACCCGTGGCGCTGACGTTCGCCGGCACGGTCAAGTTCGAGGAAATCGACGAGCCCGGTCTCCGCGCCCGCGCCAAAGGGCAGGGCACCGACGCCAAGGGCCGCGGCGGCGCCAGCGCGTCCGTCGAGTTCCGTTTGGAGCCGACTGCCGAAGGCTCGCGCGTGCTGGTTCACACTGATCTCGCCCTCTCGGGCGCGGTGGCGCAGTACGGGCGCGGCGCCGGCATGATCAAGGATACCGCCCAGCACCTGATCGGCCAGTTCGCGGAATGTCTGCGGAGGAAGGTCGCCGAGAGCGGCATTGCGGCGGGGCCGTCCGCCGGCAGCACGTCTTCCCTCGCAGACGCGCCATCGTCCTCGCCATCCGCCGCGAAGCCGATCTCCGGCTTCTCGCTCATGCTCCGCGTCCTCTGGCAGGCGGTCGTCCGCCTGTTTTCCAGTCGCTCCTAGGATTGAATCGTGTCTCTCGTCGGCTACCGCTTCGTCCGCCCGATTTTCCGCACTCTCGATCCCGAAACAGCCCACCGTGCGGCGATCTGGGCGTTGCGGCTCGGCCTCGGTGGCCGCCGATCCGAGCCGGACGATCCGATCCTGGCGACCCGCGTGTGGAACATCGATTTTTCCAATCCCATCGGCGTCGCGGCCGGTTTCGACAAGGGCGCCGAGGTGGTCGACGCCATGCTCGATCTCGGCTTTGGGTTCACCGAGGCGGGCACCGTCACGCCGTTGCCACAGCCCGGCAACCCCCGCCCGCGCCTGTTTCGCCTCGACGAGGACGAGGGCGTCATCAACCGCCTCGGCTTCAACAGCAGCGGCCTCGCTCCCTACCTCGACCGCATCACCCGACGCAGGCGGCGCGGCGTGTTCGGAGCCAATGTGGGAAAGAACCGCGACGCGGCCGATGCGATTGCGGACTATGAAACCGGCATCACGGCAGTATGCCGGTACGCCGACTATCTTGTCGTCAACATCTCATCGCCCAACACGCCGGGGCTCCGCTCGATGCAGGCGCGCGCGACGATCGCGGAGCTGATCGCGCGCGTGCTGGCGGCGCGCGGACGCGCAGCCGATCCCGCGCGGCTTCCGCCGCTGCTCGCCAAGGTTGGTCCCGATCTTGACGAGGCGGCGCTCGGCGATATTGCCGAAGTAGCGCTCGCGACCGGTATCGACGGGCTGATCATAGGCAACACCACGATCGACCGTCCGGCGTGGCTGAAAAGCCCGGAAGCCCGCGAAGGCGGCGGACTGTCGGGCAAGCCGCTGATGCAACCATCCACCGAATGTCTGGCGGCGATGTATCGGCTCACCGGAGGCAGGCTGCCGCTGGTGGGTTGCGGCGGAATTGCGAGCGGTGGGGACGCCTACGCCAAGATCCGCGCTGGGGCTTCGCTCGTGCAGCTTTATTCGGCGCTGGTGTTTCATGGGCCGGAGCTTGTGGTGAGCATCAAGCGCGATCTCGTGCAACGGCTGAAGGGCGACGGCTTCCATTCCGTCACCGAGGCGGTTGGTGCGGATCATCGTTAGAAACAAAGAGGGTACGCAAGCGTCGGCGCGCACGTGGAAATCCAGGGGAGGCGATAATGGGTTACGAGCAATACCGCCCAGTCGATTGCGACGGCCATGTCATCGAATCGCTCGAAGACATGAAGCCGTACATGGATGATGTTGTCCGCTATCAGGCGAGCCGGCCCGCGCTCCGCCATCACAACGTCTTTCCGAATCTCGACGGCGCCCATTTCGCAATTCGCCGCGATCCCGAGTTCCGCGCCAATCGTGTCAATGCGTCAAATGCCCCCGCCGGTTCGCCTGAGGACTGGAACGCATTTCTCGAGAAGACCGGCGTCGAGATGTCGGTGCTGTTCCCCTCGGAGGGGCTCGCGATCGGCATGCTGACTGGCCCGGATTACGCGGCCCGGCTTTGCCGCGCCTACAACGACTACGCCCACGACCGCTTCGCCAAGGACAATCCGGCGCTGAAGCCTGTCGCCCTCATCCCCATGCAGGATCCGGATCTCGCGGCCACGGAGCTGAGGCGCGCCGTGAGGGATCTGGGACTGGTCGGCGCCATGCTTCCATCGGTGGGGCTACCCCTCCACCTCGGGCACGGCTATTACGATCCCGTATACCGCGCCGCATCCGAGCTCGGCTGCGCGCTTTGCGTCCATGGTGGATCGTCGCGCGGCATCGGCTTCGACAGCTTCACCAATTATCCGGCGCGGCACGCGCTGCATCACACGCTGCCGCTGGCGACCGCCCTGGTCGGCATGATCTATCACGGAACCATGGACCGCTTCCCCGATCTGCGCTTCGGCTTCATGGAGGGAGGATGCGGCTGGCTTGCCTTTCTTCTCGACCGCATGCATCGCGACAAGAGCTACTACGACAAGGCGGATCTTCCCGCGAAGGCTCCGGAAGACTACGTCGGCGGCGGCCGTATCCTCGTGGGTTGCGAAGGTTCGGAGGAGACGCTCGCCCACGTCGCGCGCCGGATCGGCGCCGAGGCCTTCGCCTACGCCTCCGACTATCCGCACGAGGTCGATCTACCGCACGCGATCCATGAGATCGAGGAAGTGGCGGAGCGCGACGATCTCTCCGACTCCGATAAGGCAATGGTGCTCAGCCTGAACGCGCGGCGCTTCTTCGCCCTCTGAACGGCTACTGCTCGCCCTTCGTCATGGCGCTGACCTTGGCGACCGCTTCGGGAGAGGCGGCGTAGAAGCGCTTCAGGAGCGCAACGGCTTCGTCGCCGGACATCGCGCCGACCTCTAGGCCGGCTTTCCCTATCTCGGCCAGGAATTCTTTATCTTTGGCGCTGTCGAGGAACGCCGTCTGCAGGGCCTTCGCCCGGTCGCCCGGCACGCCCGGAGGTGCGATGTAGGGGCGTCCGAGCGCTCCCGGTGCCACGGCAAGGTCGAGCGCTTCGCGATCGATCGCCGTCTTGACGAACTCCGACGCCAGCGGCACGTCGGGCAGATCGGCCGCCTTCTCGAGTGCGATCTGAACCAGGACACGGACCTGCTTGTCCTTCACCAAGGTACCGCGCGCCCGGACCGTGGACCAGACCGAGAAGAAGCCCTCGACCTCTCCGCGCTCGAGTGCCAGAAAGGATTCGTTCGATCCTGGGTAGCCGGTCACGATCTTGATCCTGGTGCCAATCAGCGTGTTCAGGACGCGGTAATTGAAAGCGGTCGCCGAACCGCCGTCGGTCGCCGCCGCCGGGACTTCGCGCTTCATGACGTCGGCGATCGTTCGCGCGGGCGAGGTGTGCCAGACGAAAAAAGTGCCGATCTCGCTGTTGGCGTTGCCGATCCAGGTGAACTTGGTGGCGTCGTAGCGCGCCGCTTTCTCACCGAAGAGAGGCTGAAACGCCACGCCCTGGAGCTCTGCTGCGAAGACGGTGCCGTCCTTGGGCGCTACATTGTAGAGATTGTTCGCAGCGGCGATCCCGCCGGCTCCGGGCATATTCTTGACGACAATCGACGGATTCCCCACCAGGTGGCGCGGCATGTGGCGGGCGAAGACTCGGGCCATGAGATCATAGCCGCCGCCCGGCGTCGTCGCGATAATCAGGTCGATGTGCCGGTTCTTGTAGAAGCTCTCGACGGACTGGGCATGCACATTGCGCGTTACAGCGAGCGCGAGCACGGCCGCCGATACGCCTGTGAACAGCTTTCCCATTCGCTTCCCCCATATCGGCGAATCTGCGGTTCGCCCACCGCGATGGTATTGCCGTGGGCGATCCGTCGTCAAAGCCTTCCGGACAGCGTCGACTTCAGTCGGGCCGCTTATTAACGATAGGAACGTCGGGTGGCGCCGGTATAATCCGATCCTTCGCGACGTGTGCACGGGCCGATGGAGAGCGCATAGGGTCCTCCGGCTCGGACGACATAATCTCCAGGCAAAGATAGGTGATGACAGAGGGAGCGAGCCATAAGATTCCTTTGCGCACGCAACTCGCCGTCTACGGCTCCGGCATGTTTGCCGATGGCGCCACACAGGTGGTCGTACCGCTCTGGCTGATTACGCTTCAACCCTCGGCGTTCGCCTTCGGCATCGTGATCGGGGCACGGGCGCTGCTCCCGTTCCTGCTTTCCATCCACGGCGGCGTCCTTATGGACCGTCTGGGTGCACGCCAGGTGATGCTTGTCTTTGCCATTATCGGTTTGATTTTGCCGATTCTCTTTCCTCTGCTTCCCTGGGTCTGGGCGGCCGGTATCTTGCAACTCTTCATTGGATTGACGACGACGATGAGCTGGGTCGGTGCCCAGACCCTCGTCGGGCAGACGATGAGGGGGAATTCAATCTTCGCCAGACGATTGAGCTTCAGCAATCGCTTGGGCGGCTTGATCTGCCCGTTGATCGCCGGCGCCTCATGGGATGCGTTCGGGCCCTGGGGCGGCTTCGGAACCATGTTCTGCTGGTCGGTATTTCTTCTGATCTCGGCGCTGATGCTGCCTGAGCGCACGCGTGCACAGAAGGAATCCGGCGGCTCGTTTGCTCTCCGCGACGTCGTGCCGCGTATCGACGACCACGCACGTGCCTTCGCATTGCTTGCCATTCCGGCGGTGGCTGTGGTCGCGATCGGCTCGGTCCTCAACATCGCGACCGGAGCGATCCAGAATTCCTTCTATATCGCTTATCTCGAGAAGATCGGGCTCAACGGCACTCTGATCGGCATTCTCGTTGCGTCCGCGAACGTCACCGCCCTGGCGGGCACCGTCGGCGTGACGCGGATTATGCGCCGGATCGGCGACATCCGTCTTCTCAACGCCTCCGTTGTGGGCGCTATCATTGCCATCACCGTCACGCCTTTCCTGGCGTCGTTCGCGCCTTTGCTTGGCATGTCGCTCTTCCGCGGATGGTCGGTGGGCATCGGTCAGCCCCTAATGATCTCGATTCCATCGAACGCCGTGCCGCCGGGCTCGCAGGGAGCCGCCGTGGGAGTGCGCATTTCGCTCAATCGGCTTGTCCAGACGGTGCTGCCGCCTTTGATGGGCGGTGTGGTCGGCGCGATCGGGCTCGAAGCCAGCTTTCTCGTCACCGGCGGCATTCTGCTGATCCTCGTCAGCGTTTTCCTTCTCCTGTTGCGAGCGCGCGGCGCCCTGTCGCGGGCGCCATACGACGGGCAGGCAACGTAAGGCCGCCCGAAAGCTCTCCGAGCAAGTCGTAAGCATGTCAAATCACCACCTTGCGGCAATAGAACGCTTCGGCAAATCCTTCCGGGGCTCTGCACCCGATCGCCCGTAAGCGCATCAAGGAGAGAAACGTCTCCGCACTGAACCATGGGCGGGTCCGTTGGCTCGGGAAACCGTCGACGATCGTATTCGTCTTTCGGCACGCGACGTCCTTCGATAGCGGAACGAAGAAATTCGGATTTCCGTAGTCGCCGTCATATTTCGGAATTTCGTATTCCCAGATCAGGTGGTCTCGAAAGGTGTTCCAGGTCAGTTCCGATACGAGGCGGTGATCCTGATGATGATCATCCCGAAAATGCGTTAGAATTAGCGACGGATCCCACTCGTACTTCAGTCGCTCGAAGGTATTCTTGATTGCCGCCCGTTCGACCGGAAAATAGCCGTCGCGGAATCCCAACACCTCGGCCGCCGCGTCGCCGCAGCCCGACAGGAAACGCGACGCCGTCGCCTGCGCTTCGTCCTTCCGTCCACTATCGCCGCTGAAAACGATCCAGCGCACGGCGACTCCCGGGCAATCGGCCAGGAGCCGCAGCACGGTTCCGCCGCAGCCGATTTCGATGTCGTCGGCGTGGGCGCCCAGGCACAGAATGCGGAGCGGCCGCGCCGGCACGGCCGTCAAGGCGAGGCCCAGCATGGCTCGTATCAGTTCTCGGCCGCTGCGGGGCGCAGGGGCATTCGCACGACCGACAACGACTCCAGGGCGCGCCTGGCTGCAGGCGTATCGGCGACCGCGGGGACCGGGAGGGGCGCGGAATGCGGCCACAGATCCCACGGTGGTCGGCTCCTGGCGCAGAGACTCTCGAGCGCGTGCAAATCCTTCGAAGTATCGATGCAACGCCAGAAGCCATCGTAGCGGAGCGTCGATAGTCTGCTTTCGGCGATCAGTCGCTGGAACGGTTCGATGACCAATTCGTCTCCCGGACGGATATAGTCGAAAATCTCGCGACGCATCACGAAGAATCCGCCGTTGATCCAGACGTCGGCGCTGTAGCAACTATCGATCGCCGTCACGGTTCCGTCCTCGCGACGCCGGACGAAATGGAAGCTCGAATTCGGACGCACGCTGAGGAAGGATGCGATCTGATTGCTGGCCGGGAACCGTTCGGTCAGCAATGGCAGATGGAAATCGCTGAGACCGTCGGTGTAGTTGGCGAGAAAGATATCTTCGCCGCGCAGATAGGGTTTTACCGCTAAGAGGCGCTCGCCGATGTTGGCATGCAGGCCGGTGTCGACGAAAGTGATGCGCCAGTCGGAAATATCTCTTTGCAATGGCTCGACGTGATGACTGCCGCCATTCATTACAAAGTCGTTCGCTAGGCATTCGTTGTAGTTGAGGAAGTACTCCTTGATGGTGTTGCCTTTGTAACCAAGGCACAGGATGAAATCCTTGTGGCCGAAATGGGCGTAATACTTCATCACCCACCACAGCAATGGGTGCCCGCCGATCGGCACCATGGGCTTGGGGATCGTGTCGCTATAGTCGCGGAGGCGCATTCCCAGGCCGCCGCAGAACAGAACTACGCGCATCGTCAATCCTCCCTCGCTGCGACGGCCATCCTCGGTTCAGGCGTAAACCCTCACTTCGGGAATCGGCACGACGAACCGGCCGCCCCAGCCGCGGATGTGCATCATCTGCTCCATGATCTCGTCCTTGAGATTCCAGGGCAGGATCAAAAGATAGTCAGGCCGGGTCGTGTCGATGACCTCGGGCGCGAGAACGGGAATCCGCGTTCCCGGCAGGTATTTGCCGTGCTTGTACGGGTTGCGATCGACGGTGTAGTCGATGAAGTCCGTCCGGACGCCGCAATAGTTGAGGAGCGTGTTGCCTTTGCCTGGCGCGCCGTAGCCGACGATCGATTTGCCCGCCCGCTTGGCTGCAATCATGAAATCGAGGAGGCCGCGCTTGGTCTCCCGCACCCGCTCGCCGAAGGCGGCGTAGCGGGCAGGATCCTTGAGACCCGACCGAATCTCGCGATCGATCATGGCGCCGACGGCGGATAGCGTGGGGCGGTCGTGGTTGGTGGCGCGACAGATGAACAGGCGAAGAGAGCCGCCATGGGTCGTCAATTCCTCGACATCGAAGACCCTGAGCCCATGCGCCGCCAGAAGTCCCTCGATCGCCAGCAGCGAGAAATACCAGAAGTGCTCGTGGTAAATCGTGTCGAATTGATTCTCCTCGATAAGGCGGAGAAGATGCGGAAACTCGAATGTGGCTACGCCATGCGGCGCCATGAGTGTGGCGATGCCGCCGAGAAAATCGTCGAGATCCGGTACCTGGGCGAGAACATTGTTGCCGATCACGAGGTCGGCGGTCTGACCTTGGGCATCGAGTTCGTCCGCGAGCGCGGCACCGAAGAATCGCGTCAGCGTCGGCACGCCTCGCGCTTCGGCGGCCCTGGCGACGTTCTCGGCGGGATCGATTCCCAGAACCGGGATGTCCTTCGCCACGAAATACTGAAGCAAATAGCCGTCGTTGCTGGCGAGCTCGACCACCCGGCTGCGGGAATCGAGGTTGAAACGGGCCACGGCCATGTCGACGTAGTCGCGGGCATGATCGAGCCAGAGTTGCGAATAGGATGAGAAGTAGGCGTATTCGCGGAAGATGCTTGTTGGAGCGACGTATTCCTTCACCTGAGCCAGATAGCACGCCCCGCAGATCGTCATTTTGAGGGGATAATACGGCTCCATCGCATCGAGCTGGGAAGCGTCGAGGAAATTTTCGCACAGCGGCGACGTCCCAAGGTCGACGACATCGTGCAGGACTCCGCCGCAGGACCGGCAGCGCTCCGTATCCCCGGCTGTCATGGTCGGGGCCTTTGCAGCAGGCCGATGCGGTGTGATCACTTGTGCCAAGGGCAGCGCCTGATACGCATGTCGACGCGATGACACTGTCAGGATGTCGCCGTTGCGGGGGCGCCGCGCTTTCCTGGAAGTGTTATGGCTCATGTTCTTTGGCCCTTGGCCTGAGGCAATCAAGGAGATCCTAGAAATGTCGTGCGTCCCGTTCGACACGTAGCCTGCCTGGGCAGTTTGTGTGCTTCGATGCAGCGTTTGGAACCCGGAATTTTAGGGCGAAGGTTGCCTAGGCAGACGTGTTTTTGACATGTCCGTTAACGCAGCTCGGAATGTCCAGGGGG